>Ga0306920_100003252_pt1 | contig 20596 bp, 16 predicted proteins | sample flu12Cox44000170_FD_204666 | JGI IMG/M metagenome (GOLD analysis project Ga0306920, IMG submission 204666) | Lab enrichment of tropical soil microbial communities from Luquillo Experimental Forest, Puerto Rico - flux4day.12C.oxic.44.000.170 (v2)... | ecosystem: Environmental > Terrestrial >... | reverse complement strand
TCGCCGCAGAATGTGACCAAGCGAAAGCACGTTCTTCGGCCAAGCTTTGGCGTGGCGTTGTTCCTCGGTAACCAAACCGTTGAGGGTTTGAAGCAACTGAGTTGGTTCGCCCGACCAATTAGTTTGCTCTTCGAGCAACTGCCGAATCGCTACGCCAACGGGATGCGCTTCAACCGCCACAATGGCGCCCTCGTTGAGGTGCTTCGTGTATGCCGCCATAAATGTTCCGCGCTTCGAGCCGAAAGCAGTTTCGCCAGCCGTGGCCCATAGCGCGGCATCCGCCATACGCGGCAATGAATCCAGTGTGATGCTAGGCAGTTCTCGAAGCGCACAGACCAGCGCCTCAAGCAGACCGGAGAAGATCACGGGTCGTTGCTCATCGAATTCTTGACAAAGATACTCTTCAGAAATTCGCTTCTCGTTGGGGATAGTGTCCAGTTCGATCTGTAAGACGCGGTCGGCAAGATCGGGGCGCCTAGCCACATCCTCAATGCCGTTCAGAATGACCGGACGTTTCACGGCGAGTGAAATTTCTTCCAAATCAGTGTAAAGCGTACGCGCCGAGTGCCCGCCCCCTGTTGCGAGCCGACACAGTGCGTCGCTAAGCCATGGCGGGAGACTTGAGAGATTGTCCAATGCCACACAGCGATTACTTGCTGCCTGAGCGATCAGATCGCGTTCTTCTTTCGGAGGCGAGCGCAGGGGATTTGCGTTTGGATCGACTAGTTGGCGATGTATTCGGGCTGCACAGGTTTTGGCAGTCCCATGTTCTCCGACATAATTGGTCACGAAATAAGGCCCGTGCGGATGATACGCATTAAGCAAGGCCCCCTCTACAAGCGGACGCTGTTCTTCTGTCACATTGAGCAAGTCCCAGAGTGGATCGATTGAGCCACCGGATACTGGTTCAGGCAGTGCCTGCATCGAGCCGGTGCGGATAAATGCAACGGGGGAGCGATCGAGCACCTGCCAACCCTCAGGCGTCACTTCAACAACGCGCCAAGGTTCGTCACAAAGGTCGATTAATATGTTTTTGCCGTGTGGCGCGACACGCAGAAAAACCGGTTCCTCCGGGCTGTCGTGACACGCTCGCCCCGCGAGTGTCGTGATTGCGTCCGCGAGTGCATTCCGATTAATCGCATTGCGCGTGCGCTGGTAGTACATCCGCGCGAGTAACTTTCGAAATTTGGTCGATTCAACCGGCCAAACTTCCGCGTGACCGTTGATCTCTAGTCGGACAAATGGGCGATCTTGGGGGTCGTGGAAAAAGTCAAACGTGTTAGCCAACTCAACCAGTTGCGTGGCGGCCGATTTTCGGCCTTGTTGATGAGCATCGCTACTATCCCCGTCGTTTACATTATGATTGCTGAAGTCTTGCGATTGGGACCCTTGCGACGGCGGCCGTGGCTTTTCACACATCACTTCCGCATTTATCACCGCCGTGCGCAGCTCTTTCCCCGTCGCCCCAGTTCGCAGCGTCCAAGCGTTCAGGTCGTGCGCAGGAAATTTTACGCGCTTAATCGCGCATTTTGCATTGGCGACAAAGTCTCGCTCCCATTTCGCGCCTGGTTCATCATTCTGCGTCCACAAGAACGCCGTTGAACCTTGCGGAATCAGAGCGGCACCAAACTTCGCGTTACCAGCGCCGCGCGCGATGATGACGCCGTCGCGCTCGCCCGTTTTGTCCATGTAATCGAGGCCGTCCCACGTTGACTCGAAAACGTGGATCGGCTTGCCAGGAATCAAGGCACCGAAGACAAGCGGCGCGGCTTTTATGCCTTCCGGTGCGTAGAACCATTTGCCGTCTTTTTTTCGGACATGAGTCCCTGCAATCTTGCCGTCATTGTGAACCGGAAACGCAACGAGACCTTCATAAATCCCGATCTGCCCCTTGTCTCTTAGTTGCTTTACGAACTCGACTGAATAGCCGCGCCACTTGGCGATCTGCTCGACGTGCTTGTCTGTGCAGGCATCGACATAGCTAGGCCAGTTGAAGGTTTGTTCGTTCTTCCCTTTTACACCAGCCATTTCCAAAAAGAGCTTCGTCGCCTCTTTGTTAGAAATGCCGTGATGCTTTTCGAGAAATGTGATTTCGTCGCCCTGGCCGCAACCCGCGTGACACTTCCAAGACCACAGCCCGTCCTTATTCCGCCAGGTGGAATAAGAACTGTGCTGGTCGTCGTGAAAGGGACAGGGTGCGCTTTTCTTGGCGTGTTCGCCGAGTCCGAGCCGCTGCATTAACGCCGGGAGCGGGACACGTTGCTTTGCGTGAAAGATGTCGCTCATCGCTCGTCATCCTTCTCGTTGTCAATTCGATCCCGAAGTTTGCCGCGCCGCTGTTCGAACAACCAAAACGGCGCACCGAAGATGTTTGCGAGCAATGCGAGCACAGCGTAGCGTGCCCGCGTAACCAGTTTACGCGCGGCCTTGCTCGCCAGCTCGCCGCGCGCTTTTTTTGGCGGTGCGGGCGCGTGCACTATTTCGCGCCCTCCATTTGGCTTTTGACGAACCGCGCGATCGCATCGTAGGGGATTAAGCTGACGCCCCTGACCTTCCCGCGGCCGCGAACGCGCACGAGTTTCCAAAACCCGCGTTGCTCGCCCGAATAGTAGAATGAACGGGTGAAACCGAAATAAGGATCGACACCCTTTTTCGGCAGCCGAAAGAATTCGGGACGCGAAGCACTCGACGCCGTTTCGCTTGGCGCGGCAGCTTTTGTTGTCTCGGTCTGCCCACCGACGCTCGATAATTTCATCGAGCACTTATATTGTCGCTAATAGCCGCTCTGGCGACAACATTGCTGTGACAAATTCAGCGAGAGAACGATGGATTTTGTCACAGCGATTTCTTCCTCGTTGCTACCTTGCAATGAGGACAGATAGATATCCGATCCGTCCATTTGCTGCCGCAGGACGGACATTCCAGCCAGTGTTTGAGTTCAGTTGCGGGGTGTATCTCCACTCGCCTCTTTGCGGCTGCTCTTTGATCTCGCGAACGATTCTGTCTGATTCTGTCGCCCAACGATCGGCTGTTCCTTTTAGCTGCACCAATCGTTTCCATAGCCGCCGCAACCTCGTCGCTCGTTCCCGTAATTTGTTGCGCCAATAAACGGACACGCCAAGCGCTATATGGTGCAAACAGTTTTCGCCACCGCTTGAACACCGCGAGCAGAAATCCCATCAATCCGACGCGGTGTCTCACGTATTCCTTTGCGAGCGCAGTTAGCAACTCCCTGCTCACACTGTGACCGCACAAGGTCCAAGTATGGCTTGGAACTATTTGCCGGTAGAGCGGATTAAACCCGAAACTGTGTTCTGAGACGCAGTCAGAGACGTATTCGTCGATCCACTTGGCAAACTTCGGCAGAAATTTTTTCAGTGCAGAATCAGACTCGTATTTACCACGCAGAACAGCACCCAAGGAGTAACGCTTTCCATCCGTTTGCGTATAACGCTCAGCAAGTAACTCGATCACCATCCTGCCGTAGTTATCGCGAACGTCTCCGATCGCATCGCCCGTTTTTCTCGCGGATTCACGCGCAAACTTACCGGCTAGATCTCCGCACAGTTCAACGTTTGTTAAATCCTCATACGCTGCTTCCCCGCCGTTAATGCTATCGCGCAGTCCCGCTTCTTTCAGGAACGCTTCTCGCTCCCGCGCCTCGCGATTAACATCGGCTACCGTAAAATTGCGTCTGATCTTGCGCTTCTTTTGGTTAGTAGGCTTCACAAAAGTCCGTTCTCTTTTTTGGGTCCCATTCCGTCTGAGCAAAAATCCATGATGGTCCAGGCGGTCGTTCGGTCGTCGAGAACCCCCCCGCGGCCACCCTAGGCGGTCAGTTTACGCGCGATCAATACGTCAGCAAACGACGCTGAACTTTGGCAGCGTTGTTACGCAGAACTGTTATGCAATCGACGGCCTCATATTCGTTCTACGAGGCAAACGGTGAGGGAGGGATTCGTTATTTCCTGATCATTCTCGCGCTGGTGCTGGTGGTGATTCTGGTGGCCGCTCGTCTTTTCGACATGCGCGGCCATTACGATCGAGCTGTCCTGATAAGGTTGGCCGAAATTGTCCTGATCCTTCTCGTGGCATCGGTGCCTGTAGCCATGCCGGCCGTGCTCTCGGTGACTATGGCCCTAGGCGCTCGAATGCTGGCAAAGCGCAAGGCGATCGTGTCACGATTGGAAGCGATTGAGGAACTGGCTGGCGTGGATGTGCTCTGTTCCGATAAGACCGGCACATTGACCGAGAACAAGTTGACCCTTGGCGAAGCGCAACCGTGGCCTGACACCGATGCGGACACGTTGATTTTGACGGCATCGCTCGCTTCACGCGCAGCGGATAATGATCCGATTGATCTTGCCATCTTGGCCGGGCTTAAAGACCAGTCGGTCCTCAAGCGCTATCAACAGGAACTCTATGTTCCCTTCGATCCTGTGCACAAACGCACTGAAGCAACAATCAAGGACTCGTCCGGCGCAGTCTTTCGCGTCAGCAAAGGCGCACCGCAAGTGATTCTAAGCCTAACGAAACTTGGCGACACCGATTTAGTCAAAGCGCAGCAGACAGTGAACAATCTCGCCAGTTACGGTTATCGCACAATTGGTGTAGCTGTCGCTCATAGCGAGGATGATTGGGTTTTTCTAGGAATTCTGCCGCTGCTCGACCCACCACGCCCGGATTCGAAGAGTACCATCGCGCGGGCTCGCGCTTATGGAGTGAAAGTCAAAATGGTTACCGGCGATAACGTCGCCATCGCACGGCAAATCGCATCGGAGCTGGACATGGGCACAAACATCCAGCCAGCCACCGAACTTTTTCCCGGCGATGTGACGAAAGGCCAAATCCCGTTGGATGCGGCTGAGAAGATCGACGAAGCCGATGGTTTTGCTGAAGTTTTTCCGGAACACAAATATGCGATCGTAAAAATACTGCAGCAGAATGGTCACATTGTCGGTATGACCGGCGACGGCGTGAACGACGCGCCCGCGCTCAAGCAAGCAGACGTCGGCATCGCCGTTTCTGGAGCGACAGAAGCTGCGCGCGCAGCTGCGGCATTGGTCCTGACCGCGCCCGGTTTATCCGTGATCATCGACGGGATCGCGGAGGCCCGGCGCATTTTCGAACGGATGACGAGCTACGTGCTATATCGAATTGCCATGACCATTGCCATCATGGTGTTTGTGGTGCTGGCCTCGATCTTCTATCACTTTTTTCCGCTCACTGCGATCATGCTTATCGCGCTGGCACTTCTGGACGACGTGCCGATCATGACGATTGCATTCGACAACGCCACTGTGCCGCCGCAGCCGGTGAGATGGGAACTGGACAGAGTGCTGGTCATCTCGTCAGTGGTTGGATTACTCGGTGTTATTCAAAGCTTTGGTTTGTTTTATCTCGGCGACACGGTTCATCACCTCCAGCATCCCGAGCTACAAACAATGATGTTCCTGCAACTTGTCGCTGGCGGTCATCTCATGTTGTTTGTGATGCGGACAAGAGGTCCCTTTTGGAAACCGCCATATCCCAGTTCACGGCTTTTCCTTGCGATCGCCGCGACACAAATCGCGGCGGTGTTCATGTGCAGTCAGGGCTGGCTGGTGCCGGCACTCCCTTGGGGAATCATCGGTTTCGTGTGGGCTTACAACATAGTGTGGATGATAGCGCAGGACATCGTGAAACTTGGACTTTATCGCATTCTGGATCCTGTTCACTCATGGAAGCGATGGTTCGAACCGCTGCGAGTGCCGATGACAGATCGGCTAAGGGCTACGCGATAATAAAAAACAAACGATCATGTCCAATTATCACAAAAAATTTCTCGTGAAGCCGGGATCCAAGATCCGGTTAAAACACTTCGATCCCGGCTGCCATGGCAAACACGAATCACGCAAGTCGGCTTCGCCCGAAATCGAGAAGAACCGGCAAAAAATGGACGAACTTCAATATCTAATGTATGCGGACCACAACCGTTCGCTTCTCATTGTATTGCAGGCACTCGATGCTGCCGGCAAGGACGGCACCGTCCGTCACGTCTTCAGTGGAATGAATCCAGCGGGTTGTATTTCCGTTGGCTTCAAGCAGCCGACACCGAGGGAACTGGCGCACGATTTTCTCTGGCGCGTGCATCCGCATGTGCCTGCCAAAGGCTCAGTCGTAATCTTCAATCGGTCCCATTATGAAGATGTGTTGGTGGCGAGGGTTCATGAGTTGGTACCGGAAAACGTCTGGTCGAAACGCTACAATGAAATTAACGATTTCGAACAGCTAATCGCCAAGCAAAACAACACGACGATCCTCAAATTTTTTCTGCACATTTCAAAAGAGGAACAGCTTGCCCGGTTTGAGAAACGACTGGATGACCCTTCGCGTCAGTGGAAGATCAGTGAATCCGACTACAAGGAGCGCGGATATTGGGATGATTACACGAAGGCGTTCGAGGATGTGCTTAACAAGACCAGCACTGAACACGCTCCGTGGTTCATCATTCCTTCAAACCACAAATGGTTTCGGGATTTGGCTATTTCGCAAATCATTGTCCGAACGATGGAAGATATGGACATGCAATTTCCCAAGCCGACCGTGAACCTCGCGGAGATTCGGCGCAAATATCATCAAGCCGCCGATCAGGAGAAATCGGACAGACGTAAAAAACGCTAACCTTGTCCGAAATCGCGCTACCACAACGGCTGACGCTCCTGCTGGACGACTCATCGCTGAACAGTATTCAGCGATGGCTTTGGCTGTTATCAACCGGAGGGACGTTGCTCGATGGTTACGTCATTTTCGTTCTTGGCGTGGCGATGCCCCTTATCGTCGCTGAGTTTCGTATTCAACCCGACGTGGTCGGTCTCATTAGAGCAAGCCTCGTGTTTGGTGCTGTCATCGGAGCAGGAGTGGGCGGGCCGATGGCGGACCATCTTGGCCGAAAAAAATTGATGCTCGCCGACATGATAATTATTGCCGCCGGCGCTTCTATCAGTGCGCTAGCCAATGGACCGGCAATGCTGTTCATGGGACAACTGCTCGTCGGTACGGGAGTAGGTATCGATTTCCCTGTCAGCAGCAGCTATGTGTCCGAAATTCTGCCCAAGCGCATTCGAGCACGAATGATGGTGGCCACCATCGCCTGCCAATCGGTCGGTATGTTGCTCGCGGCAGCGATTACGTTAGCATTACTAAGGACCGGAAGCACTCAGGCTTGGCGGCTATTTCTGGCCACGGAAGTCGCAGTCGCCCTATTCTTTTTTGTTTTACGTCTGTCGGCACCAGAAAGTCCCCACTGGTTGATGTCTCGCGGTAAACTTGCAAACGCAGCGCAGGCTTTCATTCGGATCATTCCCGAGCAACGACAGGCAGTTTTGCAACTTACCGGTAACCACGACAAGCTCGTAGCCCCCGTTCCGCACGTAGACGCTGGGCTGTCGATCCTGTTTTCGCGTCGTTATCGGGCACGCACGGCGCTGGTAACGATCCCCTGGTTTCTGATGGATATTGCTACGTACGGGGTTGGACTATTTACCCCGACAATTCTGGGAGCGATCGAAATCTCCGACGAAACGCGTGGACTGACCGCGCACGACTTTGCTCTCGCAGAGGGTAGCGCCGTTATCGATTTGTTTTTGCTAATTGGTTTCCTGCTTGGAGTCTGGATGGTTCCAAAGTTCGGCCGCATCCGAATGCAGGCCATTGGTTTTGCAGGCATGGCTGTAGGCATGTTGATGCTACTAGCAGCTGTTAGCCTAACGAACTCAAGTTTGCACATTCCATTGGTCTTTGTCGGGTTCATCCTGTCTAACTTGATGATGAACAGCGGTCCTAACTCGACCACGTTTACATTCGCCCCAGTATTGTTCCCGACACAGTTGCGCGGAACAGCCGGTGGATTCGCCGCCGGCGTTGCCAAACTCGGCGCGACCTTCGGCGTTTTTCTCCTGCCGATCGTAAAACAGAAATTCGGGGTTTCGACCGTTCTTGGAATTGTGTCGGCGGTAAGTCTGCTGGGTCTGATCGTTACCTTCGCTCTCCGGCGCGAGGACACCGATTCGCCATTGTTTGGAATAGTAGAGATGCGCGGAAAGTGATACTCTTTGAGCGGAGGCGCCCATGGAAATACCGAAACAACTGATCGATTGCTTAGATCAAAATAAGGTGCGGTACGAGATTCTGCACCATGCCGAGGCCGTCACGGCGCAACGGATCGCGCAAGCGGAACACGTGAAAGGTCGGCATCAGGCTAAAGTGGTGATGCTGAGATCTGGCGATCAACATTTGATGGTCGTGTTGCCAGCAGATCACCACATCGATCTGGAGAAGATCGAGAAAGCCATCGAAAAACCTGTCTCTCTTGGCAAGGAAAACGACTTCAAATCACTGTTCCCAAACACCGCCATCGGGGCGATGCCGCCGTTTGGGAATCTTTATGGTTTGTCGACTTACGTCGACAAGCATCTTGCCGAGCAGGACTACATTGTGTTTGAAGCCGGCACGCACACTGACGCGATAAAAATGAGCTATAGCGATTACGAGAAAATCGTGAAACCGAAGGTAGGAGACCTCGCGATCAAGCTTCACCCGATGAAAGGAGCTTGAACTGACGAACCAGCGTGCAGCGATTCGGTAGCATCGAAATGAAAACTCCGTTGGCCAGCATCTTTCTTTGCCTGGCCTGCACTGCGGCGCCGGCAGTTTTCGCCACGGAGAAAGTGGGCTTTATCAACATCGACGGCGCGATCGGGCCGGCGACAGCGAGTTACATTTCCCGAGGGATCGAAGAAGCCAAGACCCAAAATATGCAGTGCTTGGTGATTCAGCTCAATACGCCGGGTGGTCTGCTCGATTCGACCCAGAAAATTGTGCAAAGCTTCCTCGGATCTCCAGTTCCCGTTGTTGTCTACGTCGCGCCCACCGGCGCAACCGCGACCAGTGCAGGGTGTTTCATCACGTTGGCAGCCAGTGTTGCGGCAATGGCGCCGGCGACTACGATCGGCGCGGCGCATCCGGTTTCCATCGGCGGTTTTCCGAGTGGTGGCGAAGAAAAGCCAGACGAAACGATGAAACAGAAGCTAGAGAACTTTTCGGTCAGCTACATGGAGACCATCGCGGGCAAGCGACAGCGCAACGTTGAATGGGCCAAGTCTGCCGTAAAAGAGAGCGCTTCGATCACCGCGCAGAAAGCGCTGGAATTGAAAGTCATCGACTTGATCGCGACCGATATGCCCGATCTCCTGCAAAAATTGAACGGGCGCGTTGCAGACGGCAAATCGCTTAATACCGCCGGCGCGCAACTGACCGAAATCAAGATGTCGCCGGCTGAGCGCGTATTCCAAAAACTGTGGCGACCGGAGGTCATGTTCATCCTGATGCTGATTGCGATCTACGGGATTATCGGCGAACTGAGTTCGCCCGGAGCAATTCTTCCCGGCGTAGTCGGAGGGATTGCGTTAATCCTAGCACTTTATTTAGCGGCGATCCTGCCGGTCAACGTGGCTGGACTCGTCCTGATTGCGCTCGCAATGATGCTTTTCATATTTGATCTATACACGCCCACACACGGCGTACTCACAGTCGGCGGAATCATTGCGTTTCTGATCGGATCGCTCATGCTCTTCGATCGCGCCGATCCACTCTTTCGTTTGTCGTTGAGCTTCATCATTCCCGCGACACTCGTCACCGCCGCATTCTTCATTTTTGTCATCGGAAAAGGACTGCGCGCGCAACTGTTGCCGGTGAAGGTAGGAAAAGAAACGCTTATCGGAAGGACTGTGACGGCGTTGACTCCAATTGATTCGCGCAACGGCAGGATCTTCGTAGAAGGCGAATACTGGAACGCGGTCAGCGATGCCCCGATAGAAAAAGGTGAAGAAGCCGAGATCGCGGCCGTGCAGGGTTTAACTATCAAATTAACGAGGAAACCTCATTGAGAACACGAGCGAACACGCTAAATCGGCACGGTCCACGCCCGCTGGCAAGCATGTGCGGGTTGAACGAGAGGTCGACCGCGGGGAGTCAGTGAAAAATCTCGCCTTGACGATTGCGACGTTATTTCCGATATAGCCGCCTGTCCTGCGTGGGTTAGGGTTGCGTGGGGCTGCGCTTCTAACATATGCAACGTTTTTGTGGATGGATGCGCCCCCCGCCGATTGCGATTTGGATCGCCTCCTTTTGTACGCTCATTACGGCTGTCGTTGCCCGGGCGCAGGCGCCCCAAACGCCCCCGGGGCCTCCTGTCATCCGCTCCATGGAGGTGGAGTACGCAGGCCCCGCAACGATCAGCAAAGAACGCATTCTGGCGCAGATGCGCACAAAAGTTGGCCAGGTGTATACGAACGAAATCGTGCAGGAGGACATCAAGGCTCTGTACAAAACCGGTTACATTAAGAACGTTCGAATCTTTGCTCAGCCTGAAGGCGACGGCGTGAAGGTGATTGTTGCCGTTCAAACGCGGGCAATCGTACGCGAGGTCGAAATCACTGGTGCCGAACGAATCAAACCGAAACGACTGCGCAAAGAAATTAAAGTGCAGCTTAACCACGCGGTTGATGAGCAGGCACTCGAGCAATCGCGGGAAAAGATCATCGAAATCTATCAGGGGCACGGATACAACGACGTCAGCGTTGAATTCCGCGTGGATCCAATCGACGAGAAACGCGGCACAGCGCGTGTCGTTTTCACGGTGAACGAGGGCGTCAGAGGCGCGATAAGCCAGATCCGTTTCGAGGGCAATGAGCACATTAAAGCTCAAGCACTGCGCAAACAGATGAAAACCCGTGGCAGGACGCTCATCTATTTCATGGATAAAACCGGTCGACTTGATGAAGTTCAGTTGCAGCAGGATTTGGACAAGATCCGCGAGTACTACCAAAACCACGGCTACATCGATGTGGCAATAAAAGAGGTGCGCAGAGACCGCACTCCGAAGGGCCCGATGATTATCACGATCGTGATTCTGGAAGGTCCACAATATCACGTCCATAAGCTCACAATTTCCGGTTACGAGCACAGCACCGAAGCAAGGATTCGCGCCTTCTTAAAAATGAAGGAGGGCAGCGTCTATTCGCCGAAACAGCTGCACGACGACGCCAAGGCCGTTGCCGACGCATACGGCAGCGGGGGCTATGTCGATCTCGTGCTTACACCCGAGGGCACGCCGGCCGGGCCAGCGCTCGTAGACGTGCACTACACGATCGAAGAGGGCACCCGCTCGTTCGTGAATCGGATAAATATTGAGGGCAACACGCGCACCAAAGATAAGGTCATCCGTCGCGAAGTGCTCGTCGCCCCGGGAGATGTTTTCAACACGGTTCGTGTAGACACAACGAAGAAGCGTCTGGAGAACCTGGGTTACTTTGCGAAGGTCGAGACTTATCCGGAAGACACAGATATACCCGGACGAAAAGACTTGACGATTCTGGTTCAGGAAAAGCGCACCGGTTCACTGAGTTTTGGAGGTGGCTTCAGCACGGTCGATAAACTGGTCGGGTTTGCGGAACTCTCTCAAGGCAATTTCGATCTGTTCAACTGGCCCTCGTTCACTGGCGGCGGGCAAAAGTTCCGTCTACGTCTCCAGTACGGCACCGAGCGAAAAGACTTTATTCTTACGATTACAGAACCTTATTTCCTCGATCGACGTCTCGCGCTGAGCGGCTCGGCGTTTTACACCGAAGCGAATTACTTGAGCGCCCAATATGACCAGCGCAATTACGGAGTCACGTTTGAGCTGCGCAAGCCAATAAACGCTTACCTTTACGGCACCCTGGGATACACATTGCAGGACGTCGACATTTTTAACGTGGACCCCAGCTCCTCTCCGTTCATTCAGTCACAAGCCGGATCGACCGTTGAAAGCAAGCTTTTTGGAAGCCTCGTGTATGATACGCGGGACAATCCCTTGCTCTCCCGCCGGGGACATCGCATCACCTTTTCGCCGGCTATCACCGGTGGCTTTCTTGGAGGTGACACGCAGATTTACGGACTCGATTTGGAAGGATCGCAGTATTTCCATCTGCCTTTCGATACCATCCTGCTCATCAATGGCGAAATCGCGACGGTGAGCCAATGGGGTAACGGCAGCGAGGTACCAATTTACGAACGCCTTTTTCTTGGCGGCTCGAACAACCTCCGAGGCTTCCCGTTCCGCGAAGTCGGGCCTCAGGATGAAAATGGCGAGCCGACTGGCGGTCAATCGATGGCGCGCTCGACGATTGAGTGGACTTTCCCGATTATCGAAAAAGCGCGAGGCGCACTTTTTTATGACATGGGTTTCGTGAATGCCGAGGCGTGGTCTTTCGGCTTCAATCATATGGCTTCCGACGTCGGTATCGGACTCCGACTTGATTTGCCAATCGGTCCACTACGCCTCGATTATGGGTACCCGGTGATGCGTGACGGCTATCACGGCGGCGGCCATTTCAACTTTAACGTGGGCTATCAATTTTGAACGAATATATGTGGTTGCAGTCTAACGCGATTCGTCCACCATATCCTCTGTTTCTATGAAAAGGTCTTTGTCAATACTCTCTGCGCTCGCGCTGGCTGCTCCCATTGCGGCCTTCGCACAGGGCACAGCCAAAATTGGAACGGTCGATATGCAGCGTGCGTTCAAGGAATACAACAAAACCAAGGACGCCGAGGTAAAAATTAACGACGCGAAAAACGCCGCCAAGAAAGAATACGATGACCGGGCGGAAGCTTACAAAAAGTCGCTCGATGAAATCAACAATCTGAACAAGCAGCTTGAGTCTCCTGCGTTGAGCGCCGACAAGAAAACCGGCATGGCCAAGGAGCGCGACGACAAGATCGCCAATATCAAAAGCATGGAGCGTGAGATCAGCGACTTTCGCCAGACGCGGGAACGTCAGTTGCAAGAGCAATTGATGCGAATGCGCGAAGGAATCGTGAAGGAAATTACCGACGTTGTGATGGAGAAAGTCAAAACCAAGAGCCTCGAGTTTGTGCTGGATAAATCGGGTATGAGCATCAATGGAGTCCCAGTCGTGCTGTACGCGCCAGACAATGTTGATTTCACAAACGAAATCATCGACACACTAAATAAACCCGGTCGCGCTACAGCTTCGACCAAGAAGCCTGCAGCAACTTCGTCCGTCACCCCGGCGGCAGCAAGAGCAACGAAACCCTGAGGTTCGCCTCGAATTTCAAAAATACACGCGGGCCAAACTCGCGTGTATTTTTTTGTACGGATGAAATGATCTGCTGGCACGCCGATGGTTGTCAGCAGCTGCAAACCTCCAGAGAATGTTTTTTCCATCCCGATTTCGAATAACGAACTGTGCGATTACAATCCTGGTCGCTTCCTGCACCGGTTCGTTGGCTGCGGATTGGCAGGCAACACTGAGCAAAGAGCCGGCTGGGAATTTTCCGGAGTTGCGTCCTCTGCGCGCGTTCTACCGCTTCGGATGGTCTGGAGTAACCGCGGCCACCGGTGAGATTCATTTTACCAAAACCTCGAACGACAGATTTCAACTCGAAGGTACAGGTCACACGATCGGGTTCGTCCGGGCGTTGTGGAAACTGGATGTCACGCAACGCGCTGTTACGAACTCCCAAACACTGGCTCCGATCGAAATGCAGCAAACAGAGAGCTACCGCTCGAAGAAACTCGTGACCCATCTCACTTTCACCAAGAGCGGAGTGACTCGCGCACGTACAGAAGGCGAAGGCGCCGCCGCAAAAACAACCAGCAAGCAGTTTAATTTCCCGAACTTGTTCGATCTTCACTCTGCGGTGCTTTACCTGCGCAGCCAGCCGCTCAAACAAGGGAACCTTTATCGCCTAGCGGTTTACCCGGCCACCAACGCTTACCTCGCCACCATCAAAGTAATCGGGCGAGACAAAATCTCCGTGCGCGCCGGCACTTACAACGCGATCAAGCTTGATCTGCAACTCAAACGCATCGGAAAACATCTCGAATTGGAGCCGCACAAGAAATTCCGGCACGCCACAATCTGGGTGTCAGACGACGCCGAGCGGCTCGTCCTTCGCATCGAGGCCCAAATTTTCGTGGGCACAGTTTTCGCCGAACTGGAATCGGTGCGTTTCGATAATCCAAACCAACGCTAGTCGGGTTCCCATTGACCACGAATCGGCGGCCCAGGGAACGGACGCATACGCTGGCGGTAGGGATTGTAAAATGGCTGGCGTCCCGGCAACAAGCGCAGCGCCGCGAGCGTTTCCAGATCCAGCCGGCCAGTCACCGGCAATCTCGTTTGTGCTTGATACGCGCGCAGGGAGAGTTCCATCGCAGGTCCGTAGATTCCGTCAATTTGTTCACGATACAGCCCATACCGCGCGAGGACGATCTGCGCTGAGACGATCACATTGCGTTGCACGGCGGGAGGAGCAGTCGCAAATGGTGTATTAGCAAAAACTGTCCCCGGTGAGCTCGCGGGACCCATGGGAGTTGAGGGAAAAACCTGCTGGCCTTGTGGTCCATTATTGAAAGGCTGAACGGGAGGTGCTGGAGTTGCGGTTTCCGTGTCGTCGTGAGGTGGCTCGCCAAGCACAGCACCCGCTGCAGGAGTCGGGGACACAGCCTTGGTCGTTGGTCGCGACGACCCAGAAGATTTTATCCCGAGCGATCGCAGCGTCTCATCGTTTAGCTCACCGGTGACCTGCAGGCCATTGCGAATTTGATAACGGCGAATCGCTGCCGTGAGATTCGCATTCATGTCGCCGTTCACTTCGCCGTAGTAGAAACCTTCGTCCTTTAAAGCTTGCTGCACGCTTTCAACGAGTTGGTCCGCCCGCATCAGCGTCATCGATCCCATGAAGATCACTGCAGCAGTTGTGATTTTCATGATCATTCGACGGCGACGCCCTTTGCCTATTCAGCGCTCTTCTGACCAGTGGCTGCCAATGCCGAGTCCCGCTGACTCACCGCGTCGCGATACCGCAGAATGCCGTCGGCAACCGCTGCCGCTAATTGGTCGCGGTAATCCTCGCTCGCAAGTTTCGACAGTTCGTCCTTGTTCGTGATAAAGCCGCCCTCAATCAACACCGCAGGAGAAGTTACGTTTGCAATCACAAAGAATTGTTTGGCTTGCGTCCCCCGGTCAACGGAGCGGGTCCGGGCCACCAGGGCTTCCTGAATGAAACTGGCGAGACTCTGGCTTTGGGGCTTCGGCGAATTGGGCGGCGGCCGCGAGAAAAATGGCAGCCACGAAGCAAGAGTAGAACTCGAAGAGATTTGATGGGCAGCATAGTAAGTTTCAACACCGCTCGCGACCGGTTTGTTGTCTTCGTTAAAATGAATGCTGATAAAAATGCTGTCGTTCGCCCGATTTCCGAACGCGGCGCGATCCGCCAGTGAGACATAGTTGTCCCCGAGCCGGGTCATCAATGTGGCAACCCCTTGAGAGTCCAGCAGGCGATCGACGCGGCGCGCTACATCCAACGTCAGATCTTTTTCCATGACCCCGCCGCACATTGCGCCGGAATCTTGACCCCCATGACCTGGATCAAGAACGACTACTGCGAACGGTTTCGACGCCCGCGGCTGAGTCGCTTTCGATTCTCTATAAACCGCAGGGTACTTCTTTTGATGGATCGAAATCCACAGCAGCGAGACGATCATCAACAACAAGCCCGCGACCGCCAGGACATTCCGGAAGGCTTGTTTCATTTCTGGTCCCCGTGAGAAGAGTTCTCTTCACAATTTAATCACTGAGTAATGAGGGAGCGCAATTCCTTATCTGCCAACGAACGATAACGGATTGGCCTGCCACCGCCGCGCTCCAGCACTGCCGCTTCGATTGCAGCAATGGCGAGCTGCTCCTGGCGATGTTTGGCAATGGCATCGCTCGCGGGCAACTCTTTTGCCTCGCTGGCTTGCAACAACATATGCCCGACACTCCACGCGTCGAGCGCCGAGTTCACTGCCATTTCAAGGCTTGAATCCGGTTTATGCTCCCTTTTGAGAAATGCTTCCATCAGTTCCACTGACTGGCGCGTGCCGCTGAGCACAGCAAAGTCTTGTCGTGCTCGCGCATACGTCGCGCCGTTGCTCGCGATCTCGCCGTCGTATTCAACTCGCAAGAACAAATCGTCCTCGGAACGCGCGCCCACCTCCGCGAAAAGCATCCGCGCCAGATATGGCGGCCCATAGACGTGCTCGAACGCGCTTTTCATAACAGGACTGAGCGAATAATGCACGAGCCGCCGCAGTGAAACATCCGCAGCCGAGCGGGAGAAGCCTTCGGTGCTTGCCAGTTCAATCGCCGCCATTCGCAACCGCTCGATATCGCCGGGATGACCAATCGCTCCCATTGCGATCCGATCGTAGATCTCGAAAAGCTTCTGGCGCGTCTGACCAAGCGTGACGAATAGAATACCCTCGCGATAACCCAGCGCTGCGATAGGACTACCGGGGGCGAGCTGCCCTTCGATGTACTCCCGCCGGTTGGCGATTGCTTCGACCCAACGATATGGCTCCTCAATCACAATGTCTGCTTATTTCGCCAAGCGTTACAAAGTTGAAAAGTGGAAAAGTTAAGAAGTTACAAAAGCCGGCTGGCCGTTATCCATTTAACTTTTCAACCGTTTAACTTCGCGAAAAGCTCATGCAACCATTTCTTTGAACACGGCGGCGATTTTGCTCTCGGCCAAGGTGGTGATGCCTTCGCGCGACACAACCTTGATCACGGGATAAATCTTCCCGCTCCGATCGACGCCGGCTGTTGCCGTGTCGGATTCCGCAGCGGTGTCGAGCGCACGCAGGGCAAGCGATACTGCTTCCTGTTCGCTTAAGTCCTGCAGCGGTTTCGCGCCCCAAGTGTTTTCATAATACAGAATGCCACGGACTGCAGGCGAGCCGGACCCCGTTGCAGCGTAATCGGTCGCTTCAAATTGCGCGCCCATTGCATCGTAAAAATAAAGACGCGCTTCCGGCTTCGAATTCCCGTCGTAAGTCGCAAAGATCGGGACTACAACACCGACCCCTTGCATAACGAACCCGAAATTGTCGCGCAACAACTTCGACAGCGCTCGCACTTTCCCGTCGACACTCATTTCCTGGAGCTGAGTTCGCCGAAAATATTGGAGTGAATGCTCGAGCACGCGTGCCATCTCCCACGCGGTCGCAGGCACGCCGGCGATGGCCATTATTGAATGCCGATCAATCTCCAAAACCTTATCCGCACGATCGTAGACGACGGTGTTACCCGCAGTCGCACGGCGATCTCCCGCAACCAGAACGCCGCCGGAAAATTTGAACGCGAGGATCGTCGTCGCCTCGGTCGGTTGCCATGTCTGTTGTTGTGTCGCGTTTCGCGGGATCAAACCGATGGCAGCCGGGCCGAGCAGACCTTTGCGTCGCAGCAGCGAAGGAAAGTCATCCGCCGCACCAGAGAAGCTCTGGTCAAATCCCAACTGTGACCGGTCCATTACTGACCCGTGCGCTGGCGATAGCGCTTGGATTGGTTGGGATCGACCTTGCGCATTTTCTTTAACAGATCCTTTGTGTCCGGTCGCGAAACGTCCGGCGAACGCGGGCCACCGCCATCGCCTTGTTTTGGTCCCCACGGAGCTGGTTCTACCGGCTTTTGAATGCGCTCAGGCATGAAAAAACGTACGAGCAAAAGTTCGAAACGCAAGAGGCGCTGCGCGCCGTGAAACGTGAACCGTTACATCGTTACATTGTTACATCGTTACATTGGCAGTTGCGCTTTGCCGATTCACGCGTCACCGGTTACCGATTCGAGGAGGCGAACCCGCTTGTCAGACAAATGTGCCGGTGGCAAAATTTCGCTGCGATGAAGGTAGCTGGCATTTTCTGCGCAATAAGCTCTTTTGCGCTTTGGGTCGCTTCTGCGGAGAGCCCCGCCCCGCACCAAGGAAAATTGGCTGAGTCCGCACAGCTTGAAGCTTTGGCAAAAAAGATTGATGAACAAAACGCCAAAATCGATGCGCTTTCTCAGGAGATTCTCAAGCTGGAGCAACAACTCTCGCATGCTCGGCCAGGTGTAATGATTGGAGAAGCGTCACCCGCCCCAGCAACCGCTGCCGCTCCCGCCGCATCTGCATCGCATCCCGCCGTCGCAAGCAACACGCACACTGTGGCGCGCGGAGAGACGCTCACGTCCATTGCGAAAATGTACAAAGTGACTGTGGACGATTTACAAAAAGCCAATCACATCGAAGACGGCCGTAAATTGCAGGCCGGCCAAACCATCACTATTCCGACAGCGTCGCCTACCGATTCCGGCTCGCCGTCGCCTTAACAAACAACGAATCTCAGGTGAACCAAAAGTGGTTTCTCCGCAAACACGAGGGCGGTAGCACCTTCGGGCCGGTTCAGTTCGACCAGATCACGCGTTGGGCTGCTGCGGCGCAGATCGCGCCGCACGACACGCTGTCCAGCGACGGCCAGACCTGGATCAAAGCACCCATGCTCCCGCAGCTCGGTATGGATTGGCTGGTCGAGCTAACGAGCGAGCATTACTACGGGCCGACTACGTTCGGTGCCTTGCGGGAATTTATTCGGCTCGGCGAAATCGACGGCCAAACTGTCGTAATCAACACTTGTGACGGTACACGCCGCCAAATCCGAGAAATGTCCGACTTGTGGAAAACCGTTCAACCAGAAGCCGACGAAAACCAATTCCAAATTCAACTCGGCGATCCCGTCGGACCAGCCGTAGCGAAAATGTCCGTCCGTCTTCAGGAACGAATTCGCGATCTCGAGCAAACACTCCAGGAAGAACGCCGCGCGCTCATCGAGAGTCAGCAGCGTTACAACGAGCTCGAGCGAAAATACCAAGACCTCTTACTGCGCGACCTGTAGTAACGCAGGCATCTATCCGCCAGATTGTTAAACTTGCAATCGCTCCTCCTCTGGTTCCACAACTTCTGACGTGACGATCTCCTCGTGCGGCTTTGATTCCCGCTGAGGCGACGACTCCAACAGACTCTGCCGGCATAGCTGCGCGTACTTTCGATCGAGCGCGAGCAATTCATCATGTGTGCCGCGCTCGATGACTCGGCCATGATCAAGCACCAGAATTTGGTCCGCGTGCACGATCGTCGAAAGGCGGTGCGCAATCACAATCGATGTTCGATTCGCCATCAAATGTTCCAGCGCTTCCTGGATTAATCGTTCCGTCGCTGTGTCCACACTGGCAGTTGCTTCATCAAGAATTAGAATCGGTGGATCCTTGAGTAGCGCCCGCGCAATCGAGAGCCGCTGTTTCTCGCCAACGCTCAATTTCACGCCGCGCTCGCCGACTACGCTCTCCATTCCCTGCGGCAAACGTTCGATGAACGATCGCGCGTTCGCGGCATCGACCGCGCGCCATAATTCCGCTTCAGCAGCGGTTGGTTTCCCCATCAAAAGATTTTCGCGAATCGATCCGTTAAACAGAAAGCTTTCCTGCGTCACCACGCCGATTGCTTCGCGCAACGTGCGCAGGTCGTACTCGCAAATGGGTTTGTCATCGACGTAAATCTGGCCGAAGTCGAACTCGTAAAAACGTACGAGCAGATTCACAAGCGTCGATTTTCCCGCGCCGGTCGCACCGACGAGCGCAGTCGTCGTGCCGGGCAGCGCATGAAACGAAATGTGCCTTAGCGCCAGCAATTCTTCCGCGTAACCGAAGCTTACGTTTTCGTACCGAATGTCGCCGATGATACGCTTGCTGTAGCCGCGATCATTGATCGCGGTGGCAGGGTGACCGACCCCGCCTACAACGCCCGGCTCGGCATCTTCGTCGAGAATCTCGAAAACACGCTCACCCGCTGCGCGGCCGGCCTGCACCAATTGATTCAGCTGGTGCAACCGGCTGATCGGATCATAAAGAAATGCCGTGAGCATCAGGATCGCGACCAGATCGCCGAGCTGCAAGCTGCCAGTCAAGACGGCATGACTACCAAATCCCAGCACAAGCAGCGCACCGATTGCCTCAAACATCGACATCGATGGCGAGTAAATCGCCCACGTGCGCATCACCACGAGCGTAGCGTGCCGCAGTTGATCGCTGGCGCAATTGAAACGCGCGTGCTCCTCGCGTTCGCGCGCAAAACTTTTGATCTGACGAATCCCGGCAAGATTATCGTGCAACAGCGCATTGATATTCGATGCAGCGCGCCGCTGTAGTCGATACCGCCGGTGCGCCGTTAGCGTGTAACCGAGCGCGCCCGCGATCAGCAGCGGCAACGGCAACAGCGCAAGCAATGCCAGGGTTGGATTCAAATAAAACATCACCGTCACTACGATGATGATTTGTAGAACCGCGACCACCCCTTGCTCGATTCCGTCGATCAATACGCGCTCGACGGAGTTCACGTCTTCGATCACGCGCGTCATCAGGTCGCCCGTTGCCCGGTTGTCGAACCAGCGCAACGGCAGCAGTTGAATATGCGAATACAAATCGCTGCGCAGATCGAAAATAACTTTCTGCTCGAATGTGTTGTTCAGAATGATTCGTAGCGAATTGAAAAGGTGCTGAATCAGAAAAGCCACTGTGGCTAGCAAAATCAGCGGCAGCAATTTTTCCGGCCGATTCGCGTGCACCACGTCATCGATGATCCATTTGGTCACGCTCGGAAACACGATCACCATCAACGTGCCCAGGATCGCACA
>Ga0306920_100003251_pt1 | contig 20604 bp, 19 predicted proteins | sample flu12Cox44000170_FD_204666 | JGI IMG/M metagenome (GOLD analysis project Ga0306920, IMG submission 204666) | Lab enrichment of tropical soil microbial communities from Luquillo Experimental Forest, Puerto Rico - flux4day.12C.oxic.44.000.170 (v2)... | ecosystem: Environmental > Terrestrial >... | reverse complement strand
GAGCCGATCGAGGTCGGCTGAGTTGCCGCTGCTCGTCGAGCCCGCGTGGCTCGAAGCGCATCTCTCCGATCCGGCCGTGCGCGTGATCGACGCAAGCTGGTACCTGCCCGCGGCGGGCCGCGATGCGCGCGGGGAGTACGCCCGCGAGCACCTCCCGGGCGCGGTCTTCCTCGATCTGTCGACGGACCTCGCCGACCCGAGCGCCCGCCTGCGCAACACCATCGCCGCGCCCGCCGCGCTGGCGCGCACCTTCGCCGAGCGCGGCATCGGCACCGACCACCACGTGGTGGTGTACGACCGGCTCGGCGGCTACTCGGCCGGCCGCGTGTGGTGGACCCTCCGCTACGCGGGGCACCCGAACGCGTCGCTGCTCGACGGCGGCTTCGCGCGCTGGAAGGCTGAGGGCCGGCCGCTGACCGCGGAGCTCCCGAAGCACCCGCCCGCCGCGTTCGTCGCGCGGCCGCGCCCGCAGCTCCTCCGCAGCAAGGCCGACGTGTTGCGCATCGTCCGCGACGGCAGCGCCCAGATCGTCGACGCTCGCTCGGCCGAACGCTTCCGCGGCACCGGCGAGGAGCACACCCGCCACAAGGGTCACATCCCCGGCGCGCGCTCCCTGCCCTGGGACGCCAATCTCAGCGGCGATCCGCCGCTCTTCAAGCCGCTGGCCGAGCTGCGCGCTGCCTACGAGCGCGCCGGCCTCCGCCTCGATCGCCCGATCGTCGCGAGCTGCGGCTCGGGCGTCACCGCCGCGCTCGATGCGTTCGCTCTCGCGCTGCTCGGCCACGAGGACGCAGCCGTCTACGACGGATCCTGGGCCGAGTGGGGGGACTCTGACGACGTCCCGATCGCGACCGGGGACCCGTGAGCGCTTGCTAGCTCTGGTACACCGTATGGCTCGGCCGGCCCTCGAGGATGTTCTGGGCGCCCCAGTTGGTCACCTTCTTGAACGCGTCGGAGGCCACGAAGTCCCGGAACGCCTGCTCGCTCGACCAGACCGAGACGATCAGGTAGTGGCGCGAGCGCTCTCCCACCTCGCGGAACAGCCGCGACTCGGAGTGGCCCTCGATCCCCCGCATCGTCTCGATCACCCGCGCGCAGGCGTCCTCGAAGACCTTCTCCTTGCCCTCGCGGACGCTGTAGTTCATGCCGATCGTCACCATGGTTCTGCTCCCACCTCTATGATCTCACTCCCGTGATCCCGATCCAGGACACGATCCGCGCCCAGCGCTGGCCGGTCGTGAACGTCGCCATGATCGCGCTGTGCGCCTGGGGCTTCTGGCTCGAGCTCTCGGCCGGGCCGGAGCTCGACGCGTTCGTGACGCGCCACGCGTTGATCCCGCGCGACTTCGTGACGCTGGCCGGGCACGGCCTGTTCCGCGCCCGGGTGCTCGCCCCGCTGTTCAGCTCGATGTTCCTCCACGCCAGCATCGCCCACTTCGCGGGAAACATGCTCTTCCTCTGGATCTTCGGCGACAACGTGGAGGATCGCATGGGCCACCTGGGCTATGCCGTCTTCTACCTGGCGGGCGGCGCAGTCGCGGGCCTGACCCAGGTGCTCTCGAACCCCGGCTCGGTGGTCCCGACCGTCGGCGCGAGCGGCGCGATCGCCGCGGTGATGGGCGCCTACATGCTGCTCTACCCCGGCTCGCGTGTGCGCACGCTGATCTGGGTGCTGTTCCTGATCCGCGTGGTCGACGTGCCGGCCTATGCGTGGCTCGGCTTGTGGTTCGTGCTGCAGCTGCTGTCGAGCACGGCCCCGACTCACGGCAACGACCAGGGCGGCGTGGCGTTCTTCGCGCACATCGGCGGCTTCGCGTTCGGCGCACTCACGGTCATCCTGCTCGGCTTGCGCCGCCCGCCGCGGCGCGCTCTGGTGTAGCCGTGAGCGCGCAGCAGATCGCCTGGTCCGAGCTCGATACGCTGTTCCTGGACGCGGGTGGGACGCTGATCTCGATGGACTTCCCGTTGATCGCGCGCGAGCTAGCGGCGCTGGGAGCGCGCTGCGAGCCGGCGGCGATCGCGCGCGCCGAGGCCGCGGCGCGGCCGGTGGTGTCGCGGGCGATCGCGCGCGGCGGCTCGACCGAGGGACGCGACACCTTCACGGGCTACGTCGAGCTGGTGCTGCGCCGCGTGATGCCGGAGCTCGCGCCCACGGAGCGCGAGGAGCTGGCCCGCAAGCTCGTGCCGCGCATCCGCGTCCCCGGGCGCGCGCTCGAGCTGTGGTCGGCGGTGCTGCCGGGCGTGCCCGAGGCGCTCGCCCGGCTGCGCGCGGCGGGCCTGCGCCTGGTCGTGGTCTCGAACGCCGACGGCACGGTCGAAGAGGGACTCACCCGCGCGGGCCTGCGCGGCTACCTCGACGCAGTCGTCGACTCGCAGGTGATCGGTCATGAAAAGCCCGACCCGCGCATCTTCGCGCACGCGCTCGGGCTGTTTGGAAGCGACCCCGCCCGGACGCTCCACGTGGGCGACTTCTATGCGGCCGACGTCGCGGGCGCGCGCGCCGCGGGCGTGCACGCGCTCCTGCTCGACCCGCACGGGGACTGGGGCGAGGTGGACTGCGAGGTGGCGCGGGACGTGCCGGAAGTCGCAGAGCGGATACTCTCCGCGCGCAAGACATGAGGGAGGGCCAGTCATGACGGTTCCGTTCTGGTGCGTTCTGGTCGGGGGTCTCCTGCCCTATGTGTGGATCGCCATCGCCCAGCAAGAGCGGCGCAGCCAGTTCGGCAGCGCCGACAACAAGCTGCCGCGGCTGCAGGAGGCGCAGCTCACCGGCCGCGGGGCACGCGCGATGGGGGCACACAACAACGCCTTCGAGACGTTCGGGTTCTTCGCGGCAGGCGTGGTGATCGCCCACCTGTGCAACGCGGACGCGGCGTGGTCGGCCGACTTCGCGATCGCCTGGGTGGTGCTGCGGATCGCGCACGGGATCCTGTACCTCTCCAACATCGACATCGCGCGCAGCCTGTCGTTCGGGCTCGCGCAGCTCTGCACGATCGCGCTGTTCGTGCTCGCCGCGCGGGCCTAGTCGGCGCGCTCGGCCTCGAGGTCGACGTCGCGCACGCCGGTGAGGCGCGCGCGGACTAGCTCGCCTGCCCGCGCGCCGCCGCGCAGCAGCACGCTGCCGTCGACCTCGGGCGCCTGGGACCAGAGCCGGCCGACCGCGCGGTCGCGCCCGCCGGAGTCGACCAGCACCTGCGCGGTCTCGCCGACCTGCGCGGCGAGCGTCTCGCGCATGATCTCGCACTGCAGCGCCATCAGCTCGCGATGGCGCCGGCGCGCGACGGAGCGCGGGACCTTGTCGCCCAGCGCGTGCGCGCTCGTCCCCTCTTCGTCCGAGTAGCGGAACACGCCGACCCGGTCGAAGCGAGTCTCGCGCACGAACGCGCGCAGCTCCGCGAAGTCGTCTTCGGTCTCGCCGGGGAAGCCGACGATGAAGGTGGTGCGCAGCGCGGCGCCGGGAAGCCGCTCGCGGGCTCGCGCGACCAGCTTGCGCTGGCGCTCGGCCGTCACGCCCCGCTTCATCGCGCGCAGGATGCGGTCGCTCGCGTGCTGGAGCGGCACGTCCAGGTACGGCAGCACGCGCTTGGCGCCCGCGAGCGCATCGAGCACGTCGTCGCCCAGCGCGCTGGGATAGAGATAGAGGAAGCGCACCCAGTCGAGCCCGTCGACTCCGTCGAGCGCGCGGACGAGCTCCGCGATGCGCGGGCGGCCGTGGAGGTCCTTGGCCCAGGAGAGCGTGTCCTGCGAGATGACGTTGAGCTCGCGCACGCCCTGCTCCGCGAGCATGCGCGCCTCGGCCAGCACCGACTCGAGCGTGCGGCTCTGGAACTTGCCGCGGATCGCGGGGATCGCGCAGAACGCGCACACCCGGTCGCAGCCCTCGGCGATCTTCAGGTAGGCGGAGTGGCGCGCGCCGAGCAGGAGCCGCGGGCTGTGCTCGTCGTAAAGATGGGTGCGGCCGGCGTCGACGTAGACGCCCCGCGAGCGGCCGCTGCGCGCCTCGTCCAGGATGCGGGCGATGTTCTGGAACTGGCCGGTGCCGACGAACGCGTCGACCTCGGGCAGCTCGCGCGCGAGCTCCTGTCCATAGCGCTGCGGCAGGCAGCCCGCGACGACCAGCGCCTGCAGCGCCCCCCGCTCGCGCTCCTCGGCCAGCTCGAGGATTGCGTCGACCGACTCCTCGCGCGCGCTGGCGATGAACGAGCAGGTGTTCACGATCGCCACGTCCGCGTCCGCGAGGTCCTCGGCGATCGCGCAGCCGGCGAGCGCCAGCTGCCCCAGCATGACCTCCGAGTCCACCTGGTTCTTGGCGCAGCCGAGCGTGCGGAAGTAGACACGCGGCGGTGTGGGGGCGGAAGTCATGGGGGCGAGACGTTAGCATGAGTGCCGGGGGGTGGATCCGATGTTGCGCAGGTTCGCGGGCCCGTACGCCGCGGGAGCGCTCGCCGCCGTCCTCACCTCGCTCGTCGTCTCGGTCGCGGTGCGCGCGAAGCTCGGCGGCTTCATCGACGTGGAGCTGGGCAAGCTCTACGGCGGCGCGCTCGATCCGCACGTGCTGGGCTGGCGGGTGCTCGAGGGGAGTCTCTTCGCACTGGCGCTGCCGCTGGCGCGGGGACGCGGGCTCACGCCGGTGCGCGCCGGGCTGCTGGTCTCGCTCCTTCCGTCACTCGACGCGCTCTTCCTCGAGCTGCCCCGCTCCGGCTACGGCATGCTCGGCGTGCAGCTCGGCGCGCTGACGCCGGTGGTGGTGCTGGCGGCGAACGGGCTCTGGGGCTGGTTCCTGGGCTCGCTCGCCGGCCGCGCGGGCGCCGAGAGCGGCGGCTAGCGCGTGTTACCCTCCGGCGCATGCGCGTCGGAGTGATCAGTGACACCCACGACAACGCGCGCAACGTCGGCCGGATCGTCGAGCTGCTGCGCTCGGCGCGGGTGGAGCGCGTGATCCACACCGGCGACATCACCCGGCCCGCGACGCTGCGGCTGCTGGCGGAGATCGAGGTGCCGGTGTTCGGCGTGTTCGGCAACAACGACCACGAGCGCGAGGCGCTCGCCGCGGTCGCCGCCGAGCACGGCTTCGCCCTGGCCGAGCCGCCGCTCGAGCTCCATTGGGCGGGCCGGCGCGTCACCGTCGTGCACGACCGCAGCGCGCACCCGGAGCTCGACGCCGGAGGCCGCGACGTCCTGCTCCACGGCCACGACCACCGCCGCTCGCTCGAGCGCCGCAACGGCGTCTTGATCTTCAACCCCGGCGAGTGCGCGGGCTGGCTCGAGGGGCGCAACGCGGTCGGCGTGCTCGATCTCGTGCGGCTCGAAGCCGACGTGCTGCAGTTCTGATGCGCCGCGACCTGCTCGCGATCGCCGACGAGATCCGCGCGCTCGCGACCACCGGGCTGCACTACACCGACGGGCCGTTCGACCGCGAGCGCTACGAGAAGCTGCTCGCGCTCGCGGCGCGGCTCGCCGCACACGGCGCGGGCGACGAGCCGGCCGTCCTGGAGCCGCTCTTCCGCAGCGCCGACGAGGGCTACGTGACCCCGAAGCTCGACGTGCGCCTCGCGCTCTTCCGCGGCGGCGACGTGCTACTGGTACGCGAGCGCATGGACGGCCGCTGGTCGCTGCCCGGCGGCTTCGTGGACGTCGGCGACAGCCCGTCGGAGGCGGCCGTGCGCGAGGCCGCCGAAGAGGCCGGCGTCGAGGCGCGCGTCGAGCGGCTCGCGGGCGTGTTCGACACGCGGCTGCAGCCCGACTGCCCGCCCCACCTGTTCCACATCCACAAGCTGGTGTTCGTGGGCACGCTCCTCGATCCGAACGCCGAGCCGCGCGCGGGCAGCGAGACGAGCGACGCGGCGTTCCACCCGCTCGCCGCACTCCCCGAGCTCTCGCTCGGCCGCACGCTGCCGCTACACCTGCGCGAGGCCGCGCGCGTGGCGCGAGACCCGCGGGCGCTCCCGTATCTGGACTGACTGAGCGCGAGAGAGGTCGCAAGCGCGGAGCGTGGGTAGGGTGCCCACGCGATCACCTGTGGGGCCGCGCGCAGCGAGGCGTAGCCGAGCGTAGTCAGTCGGAACGTCTTCGCGCGAGCTCGAGCTCGTAGGCTCGCATCATGTCGCGGTAGTCGAGCCAGCCTGCGATCGGGCCGCGCAGCGGGTCGCTCTCGTCCAGGGGCTCGATCACCGGAAGCTGCGGGCAGCCCGATGCGCGGAACAGCTCGAGCGCGCGGTAGAGATCGTCGCTGGCCTGGAGCGCGACCGGATGCAGGGCGACGTCGCTCGCGACGACGAATGCGTCGAGCTGGCGCTCGTCGAACACCGGGCGAAGTTGCTCTGCGGTCAGCAGTCCGACGAGCCTCCCGTCGGCATCCACCACCGGCAGCGTCGCATTGCGCGACGCGAGCACGAGCTCGCGCAGTGCCTGGAAACGGGTCGAGGGTGAGACCGGGCGCACGGTCTCCGTCTTGCGATAGACGTCGCCCACGCTCATGTGCTCGAGCACGTTGATGGTGAGGTCGGCCAGGTGCGCGGGCGACGCGAAGCGATCCTTCACCTGGTTCTCGTAGATCGAGCTGCCGCGCGCGAGCAGCATCGACAGCACGCTCACCAGCACCAGCGGCGGCAGCAGCGCGTAGCCCCCGCTCATCTCCGCGACCATCAACATGGCTCCGATCGGCGCGGAGGCGACGCCCGCGAAGAAGCTCGCCATGCCGACAAGCACGTACGCCGCCGGGTTGGGGAAGAGCGCGGGTGCGAGCTGCGCACCGCCGTAGCCGACCAGTGCGCCGAGCATGCCGCCGATGAACAGCGTCGGTCCGAACACACCGCCGCTTCCACCGGAGGGCACCGTGAGTGACGTCGCGACGATCTTGGCCGCGACGATCAGCGCCAGCGACCCGACCACGAGCTGGCCGTCGAGCGCGCGCTGCAGCCAGCCCCAGCCCGTGCCCCACGCCTCGGGAACGAAGAGGCCGATCGCGCCGACACCGAGCCCGCCCAGCATCGGGCGGAGCGGCTTCGCGAGCGGGAGCCGTGCGAACACGCGGTGGCGCATGAAGTGGAACAGGCGGATGTAGGCGCGGCCGACCGGGGCCGAGAGCAGTGCGAGCAGCACGTAGCCCGGGATCTCGACCGGCCGGAACGGCGCGAACGCCGGCGTCGCGAAGATGCGCTGGCCGCCGACCAGCAGCACGAACACCGCGTAGGCGGTGATGGAGGAGATCACCGCGGGCACGAGCGCCTCGGACTCGAAGTCCTCGCGGTACACCACCTCGACGGCGGTGATGGCGGAGCCCAGCGGCGCGCGGAAGATCGCCCCGAGCCCGCCCGCGGTGCCCGCGAGCAGGAGCGCGCGCCGGTCGCGGGCAGAGAGTCCCAACGCCCCCGCGATGAGCGACCCGATTCCGCCGCCGACCTGTGCGACCGGCCCTTCGCGCCCTGCGCTGCCGCCGCTCGCCAGCGTGAGGATCGTCGCGACGGACTTGACCAGCGGCACGCGCGGCCGCATCACGCCGCCCGCGCGGTGGAACGCGCGGATCATCTCGTCGGTGCCGGTGCCCTCGGCCTCGGGCGCGAGCCAGAACACCACCAGCCCCGCCGCCAGTCCGCCGAGCGCGGGGAGCAGGAAGAACAGCCAGCGGCGCGGAGGACCGCCGGGCTCGCCGAGCGGCTCGAAGATCGCGTCGCCGGGCGGCGGCGGGGGCGGGCGGTCGCGCACGAGCGTCGCGCTGGCGAAGCGGCTCGCAGACTCGAGACAGACGAAGAACGCGCTCGCGGCCAGCCCGCTGCACAGCCCGACGGCGATGCCGTAGGCGACCCAGCGCGCTCGGTGCTGCGAGATTCGCGCGATCAGTCGGGCGAGCACGGGACCTCTCGGCGGCGGATTCTAGCAGTGGCTGCCATACTGCGGAGCGGACCCGCGCGAGGAGGCCCGGTGAGCCAGTCGCTCGATCTGCTCGATCCCGATGCCTATGCGCGCGACGGCTATCCCTGGCAGGCGTGGGCGGAGCTCCGCCGACACCATCCGGTGTCGAAGCGCCGCCACGGCGAGTCGGGCGAGTACTGGGCGATCGTGCGGCACGGCGACGTGGTCGCGATCTCGCGCCGGCCGCACGAGTTCCTGTCCGCTCCGCGGCTCAACATGCCGCCGCGGCGGGTCCGCCCCGGGCAGAGCGCCGACTTCCTGCCCGAGACCATCATCACCATGGATCCGCCGCGCCACGCCGCCTACCGCGCGCTCACCAGCCGCCACTTCACGCCCCGGGCGCTGTCCGCCTTCGAGCCGCGCATCGCGGCGCTCGCGGGCGAGATCGTCTCCCGCGCGCTCGAGCGCTTCGGGGACGGGCGCGAGTTCGACTTCGTGGACGAGGTCTCGGCGCGGCTGCCGCTGGCGGTGATCATGGAGCTGCTCGGGGTGCCCCGCGCGGACTGGGAGACGCTGCTGCGGCTGGCGAACCAGACCGTGGGCGCGGGCGACCCCGAGTACAACGCGGGCGGCGACGTCTCGACCGAGGTGGCCCGTGCCGCCACCAAGACCATCTTCGAGCACTACGCGAGCTACATCGCGGAACGCCGCGCCCGGCCTCGCGACGACCTGATGAGCGTGCTGGTGCAGGTCGAGCTCGGCGGCCGCCGCCTCGAGGACCACGAGGTGCTCGGCTACTGCTTCCTGCTCACCGCGGCGGGCAACGAGACCACGCGCAACGCCACCAGCGGCGGCATGCTGGCGCTGCTCGAGCACCCGGCGCAGCTCGCCCGGCTGCGGGCCGAGCGCGGCTGGCTGCGCGGGGCCGACGAGATCGTGCGCTGGGTCTCGCCGATCATCCACTTCTGCCGCACGGCGTCCGTCGATGCCGAGGTCGGCGGCGAGTGCATCCGCGCAGGTGAGACGGTGACGCTGTTCTACCCCTCCGCCGCGCGCGACGAGAGCGCGTTCGCGAGCCCCGAGAGCTTCGACGTCGGGCGCGCCCCGAACCCGCACGTCTCTTTCGGCATCGGCGAGCACTACTGCCTCGGGGCGCGGCTGGCGCGGCTCGAGCTCGCGGCGATCGTGCGCGAGTGGGTCACCCGCGTGGCCGAGTTCGAGTGCAGCAGGCCGATCGAGCGGCTGCGCTCGATCGTGATCGGCGGAATCAAGCACATGCCGGTGCGGATCTCGCCTGCGCGCCGCTAGTCGCCCGGCCAGTCGTTGGTGCGGCAGTTGGCGGCGTCGATCGCGCTCACCACCTGCAGGTAGCCGGGCCAGCCGAAGAACGGGATGAAGCCCAGCCCGAACTTGCGCTTGGGGATCTTCGCCCAGCCGCCCCCCGCGTTGCGGCCCTCGCCGAGGCCGGGGTGCGCGATCGAGAGCCACATCGCCTTGCGTGAATCGCAGCTGGCGGCGGTCGCCTGCGACAGCGCCGTGCGCAGCCCCTTCTCGTCGGCGACCGGGTAGTAGGTGCCGCCGCCGCCCTTTGCGACACACTCCAGTGTCCCGCGCTCGCCGGACGCCACGTCGAGGCCCACCACGTGCACGCGCACGTCGATGCCGGTGGTGGCGCGCACGTTCTGCGCCACGGCGCAGGGATCTGCCCCGCAGGTCTCGGTGCCGTCCGAGACCAGCACGATGGTAGAGCGGCCGGGCAGCCCCTTCAGCGCGTCGGCGGCGCGCTCCAGCGACGCGCCGATCGGGGTCATGCCGTGGGGCGAGACGTGCGCGAGCGCGGAGTCGAACTCCGCGGGGTTCACGCGCTGCACCGGCCGCAGCAGGTCGATGTCCTTGCAGTCGCGCTTCGCCACCACCGACTTGGAGCCGTAGACCAGGAGGCCCACGTTCATCTCGGCGGGCATGTTCTCGACCAGGTCCTTCACCACCCGCTGGGCGAGCTCCATCTTCACCTGACCGTTCATGCGGCCCGCCATGCTGCCCGACGCGTCGAGCACGATGAGGATGTTCTCGCTGTCCTGCGCCCGCGCAGTCCCGCTGGCGAAGAGGGCGAGCGCGGTCAGCGCACGGAGAATTCCCAGGGCACGCTTCATGCCCCGATCTTAGACTGTGCGCCCAGCTTGGCCCACACGAGCGACGCAGCTCAGGACCCGATGATCGGCCGCCGCGTGCGCGACTTCGCGATCAGCGAGCGCATCGGCAGCGGCGGCATGGGCGAGGTGTACCGCGCCGAGCACCTGTTGCTGCACGAGCCGCGCGCGCTCAAGGTGATCCGCGCAGAGCTGTTCCGCGCCGTGCCGCAAGCGGTCGAGCGCTTCGAGCGCGAGGCGCGCATCGCGGTGCGGCTGCGCCACCCCAACCTGGTGCTGATCCACGACTTCTTCGTCGAGGACGGCGACCACTTCCTGGTGATGGAGTACGTCGTCGGCCAGAGCCTGGGCGAAGTGCTCCGCAGCCGTGGCGCGCTGCCGATCGACGAGCTCTGCCGCATCGGCGCCCAGTGCTGCGCCGGGCTCGCGCACGCGCACGAGCTCGGCATCGTGCACCGCGACCTGTCGCCCGAGAACATCCTGCTGACCCCGACCGCGAGCGGGATGCAGGCGAAGATCATCGACTTCGGGGTGGCGCGCGCGGCGCTCGCGGGCGAGCAGACCGCGCGCTTCGCCGACGCCCGGCTGACTCACGCGGGCGACTTCGTTGGCAAGCCGCGCTACGCCTCACCGGAGCAGGCCGGCGCGCTGCGCCCCGGCGAGGACCTCGACGGGCGCAGCGATCTGTACTCGCTCGGCCTCGTGCTGTACGAGATGGCCACCGGCGAGCTGCCGTTCCAATCCGAGTCTGCCGTCGGCTATCTCGCGCTCCAGCTCTACCAGGCTCCGCCGCCGCCGTCGCAACTGCGTCCCGACCTTCCCCCTGCGCTCGAGCGCGTGATCCTGCGCTGTCTCGAGAAGGACCGCGCGCGCCGGTTCGCCAGCGCCCGCGAGCTCGGCGAGGCGCTCGACGCGATCGCTCACGAAGAGGCCGGCCGCAGCGCGCGCGCACGCGCGCCGCGCAGCTCCGCCTCGACGCGGATCCTCGGCGCCACCGCGCTCGCGGCGTTGCTCGCGGCCGGAGCCGCCTGGTGGTGGGGCTCGCTTGTGCCGACACTGGAGCGTGTCGCGCCCGCCGCGGAGCCTGTCCCCTCGCCCGCTCCCGCGTTGCAGCCGGAGCCCGTCGCGCCGCAGGCCACGGCCGCAGCCGAGCCGCCACCCGCGCCTCCGGACACCTTGCCGGCGCCGCTGGTCGAGCAGGCGGCGCCCCCCGTGCGCGCTCCCACTGCGCCGGCCCCGCCCGCGCGGCCCGCGCGCCCGGCTCCGGCCCCGACACCCGCCGCGCGCGCCTTCGCCAGCGAGGCCGAGATGCAGAGCGCGTTCGACTCCGCGCTCGGCTACGAGAAGGACCACTCGCCGGCCCAGGCGGTCGAGAACTGGAAGAAGTTCCGCCGGCGCGGGCCGTCGCACGAGCTCGACGAGAAGGCCAAGCGCCGCATCACCGAGCTGACCCTGGGCGGGATGCCGTCGTTTCCCTAGCCTGACAATGAGAGCAACTACTCTTATAGTAGTTGCATGAACTATCGGATCGAGCAGCTCGCCGCGGTCTCGGGAGTCCGCGCGGACACCATCCGCTTCTACCAGGGCCGGGGGCTGCTCGCGCCGCCCCAGCGCTCGGGCAGGATCGCGGTCTACGGCGAGGCGCACCGCAAGCGGCTCGGGCGGATCCGCAGCCTGCTCGACCAGGGCCTCACGCTGGCGCTGATCAAGCGCGTGCTCGACGGCGGGGCGAAGGCCGCCGGAGTGGAGCCGCTGGTCGACGCGCTCGCGCGCGAGAAGGTCGGCGGACGCACCTATTCGCGCGCGGAGCTCGCGGTCGCGACCGGCATGCCGGAAGCGCTGCTCGCGTCGATCCAGCTGGCCGGCTTGTTCGAGCCGATCCGGATCGACGGCGAGGACCGCTTCAGCGAAGCAGACGTGTCGATGGCGCGCGCCGCGCTGCGCATCCTGGGCGCGGGCTTCCCGCTCGACGAGCTGCTCGCGGTCGCGCTGCAGCACGCGAACGCGACCCGCGAGCTGGCCGAGCGCGCGATCGAGCTATTCGACCGGCACGTGCGCGGCCGGGCCGAGACCGACGGCGACTCCGTCGAGGCCGCGTTCCGCGAGCTCCTGCCCGAGGCCACGCGGCTGGTCGCACTCTACTTCCAGCGCACGCTGGTGAGCCGGGCGCTGGCGCGGCTGCGCGGGCGCGGCGAGAGCGAAGCGCTGGCGCGCGCGGTCGCCGCGACGGAGTCCGCGGATCTCGAGGTGGCCTGGAAGTGACTCCCCTGCCCTCCGGCGAGGCCAAGAGCCGGCTGGTGCGCGAGATGTTCGAGCGCATCGCGCCGCGCTACGACCGCATGAACCGGCTGGTCTCGCTCGGGCTCGACCAGCGCTGGCGGCGGGCGGCGCTCGAAGCGATCGGAGTCGCCGCGGGCGACCGCGTGCTCGACCTGGCCTGCGGCACGGGCGACCTCGCAGCGCTCGCGCAGGAGCGCGGAGCGCGCGTGATCGCCCTCGACCGGGCGCGCGAGATGCTGCGCGCGGCGCGGCGGCGCGAGGTCCGAGGTCTGGTCCGCGCCGACGCCGAGCGCCTGCCGTTGCGCGACGCCTGCGCGAGCGCCGCGACCTGTGGCTTCGCGCTGCGCAACTTCACCCAGCCCCGGGCGGTGCTGCGCGAGTGCGCGCGCGTGCTCGTTCCCGGCGGGCGCCTCGCGCTGGTCGAGATCGGCGTGCCGGCGAGCGCGCTCGCGCGCGTGGGGCATCGCGTCTGGTTCGAGCGGGTGGTCCCCTGGGTGGGCGCGCTGCTCGCGGATGGCGAGGCCTACCGCTACCTGCCGCGCTCGGTCGGGTATCTCCCCGCGGAAGACGAGCTCCGCGCGCTCCTGTACGAGTCGGGCTTCGCGCGGGTCCGGCGCGTGCCGTTCCTGTTCGGCGCAGCCCAGCTCTACACCGCGCTGCGCGAGGGCGCGCGGTGAGCTGGATCGCACGGCGAGAGCCGGTCCCGGCTGCCGATCTCTGCGCACGCTGGGGACGCGCCCGCGGCACGCCGCGCTTCTACTGGCAGAGCGCCGACGCACGCGTGGAGCTCCTGGGCCTGGGCGAGGTCGCCGCGGTCGAATCTTCCGGGCCGGCGCGCTTCGCGCGCGCCGCCGCGCTGGCGGCGGAGCTGTGGCGCGCGGTCGAGCTGGAGCCGGCGAGCGACGCGGCGCCGGCGGAGGCCGGCCCGCTGGCCGTGGGCGGCTTCGGCTTCTGGGACGAGGCGGCCGACGGCGCGACCTGGAGCGGCTTCCCCGCGCTGCGCTTCTGGCTCCCCGAGGTCTTGTACGCGCGGGTCGACGAGCGGAGCCATCGCACGTCGCTCCGCCCGCGGGGCTCCGAGCGCGCCGGGGCTGCAGAGCCGGGCGCTCGGACGGCACCTCGTCGTTCGACACTGAACGGTGTCGAGCAGGGCTTTCGCGCCTGCGCGGAGCCGTCGCGCGCGGAGTTCGCGCGCGCCGTGCTCGACGCCACCCGCGCGATCGGCGCCGGGGAGCTCGACAAGGTCGTGCTCGCGCGGGCCTGCCGCCTGGTGCAGGCCGGAGGCTTCGACGGCGCACGGGTGCTCGAGGCGCTGCGCGAGTCGCAGCCGGGCTGCGCGATCTACGGCATCGAGCTCGCGGGCGCGAGCTTTCTGGGCGCGTCGCCGGAACGGCTGCTGCGCCGCGACGGCGAGCGGGTCCGCGCCGACGCGCTGGCGGGCTCGGCCCCGCGCGGCCGCACCCCCGAGGAGGATGCGGAGTACGCGCGGGCGCTGCGCGAGAGCGCCAAGGAGCGCGAAGAGCACGAGATCGTGCGCCGCGCCGTGCTCGCGGCGCTCGCGCCCCACTGCAGCGAGCTCGAGATCGCCGCGGAGCCGGCGCTGCTGCGGCTCGCGGGCATCCAGCACCTGCACAGCGAGGTCTCGGGTCGGCTGCGGCCCGGTGCGCCCGCGGGACTGCTCGCGCTCGCCGCGGACCTGTTTCCCACGCCCGCGGTCGGCGGTGCCCCGCGCGCCGCCGCGCTCGACTTCCTGCGCCGGCACGAGTCGGCGGGACGCGGCTGGTACTCGGGCGCGGTCGGCTGGCTCGCCCCGAACGGCGACGGCGAGCTCTGCGTCGCGCTGCGCGGGGCGCTCTTGCGCGGCGACGCCGCCACGCTCCACGCTGGCGTGGGGATCGTGGCCGGTTCGACGCCCGAGGCCGAGCTCGCCGAAACGCGCTGGAAGCTGGCGAGCGCGCTCGGCGCCCTGGTCGAGCTCTGACGTGCACGCCGCGGCCGCCCCCAACCGCAACCTCGCGCTGGCCTCGGCGCTGGTCGACGAGCTCGCGCGCGCGGGCGTCCGACACTTCTGCGTGTGCCCCGGCTCGCGCTCTGCGCCGCTGGTCGCGGCACTGGTCGCGCTGCGGCGCGAGCGTCCGGAGCTCGCGCTCTGGTCCCAGCTCGACGAACGCAGCGCCGGATTCTTTGCGCTCGGCCTCGCCAAAGGTGCGCGCGCGCCCGTGGCGCTGGTGTGCACCTCGGGCACCGCCGCCGCCAACCTGCTGCCCGCCGTCGTCGAGGCGAGCCTCGGCGGGGTTCCGCTGGTGCTGGTGACCGCCGATCGGCCGCCAGAGTCGCGCGACTGGGGTGCGGCGCAGACCATCGACCAGCTGCGCCTGTTCGGGCCGCACGCCCGCTGGTTCGCCGAGCTGCCTCCGCCCGAGGCGACTCCCACGCTGCTGCGGCACGCGCGCGCACTCGGCGCGCGGGCGGTCGCGGTGGCTTCGGGGCCCGCGCCCGGGCCGGTGCACCTGAACGCGCCCTTCCGCGAGCCGCTCGAGCCGGTGCCGGTCCCGGGCGATCGCTGCAGTGCGGTCGCAGCCGACGCGCTCGCGGACCGCGGTCGCGGCGAGCGCCCCTACATCCGGGTCGCTGCGGCCGCGCCGGTCCCCGACGCCGAGCTCGCCGCCCGGCTCGCGGCGCGGGTCGCCGCGACACCGAACGGTGTCATCGCGGCGGGGCCGCTCGACGGGCCGGCGGGCCTGGGCGCCGCGGCGGTGCGCCTGGCGCGCGCCGCGGGCTGGCCGCTCCTGGCGGAGCCGACCTCGCAGCTGCGCTCGGGTCCGCACGCTGCAGGGCCGCCCGTCGCCGCGGTTCACGATCTCTTCCTGCGCAACGAGGCGCTCGCGTCCGCGCTCGAGCCCGCGCTGGTGCTGCGGCTGGGCGCGCCGCTCACCAGCAAGTCGGTCGCGAGCTGGCTGGCGCGGCACGACGCGGAGCTCTGGGTGGTCGATCCGGAGCAGCGCTTCGCCGACCCCACGCACAGCGTGGCGGAGCTCCTGCGCTTCGACCCGGAACGGCTCTGTGCGGCGCTCGCCGATGCGCTCGAGCGGGCCGGCCACCGGCCGCAGCACGGCTGGGCCGGGCAGTTCGCCGCCGCGGACGCGCGCGCCGGCGCCGCGCTCGCGCGCGCGCTCGCGGCCGACGACCGCCTGCTCGGCGTGCGCGCGGTCGCGGAGCTCGCCGAGGCACTGCCGCCGTGCGCGACGCTGTTCGTCTCGAACAGCCTGCCGATCCGCGACCTCGACGCGGTCCTTCCCGCAACGCCGAAGCCGGTGCGCGTGCTCGCGAACCGCGGCGCGAACGGGATCGACGGCATCGTCTCCACCGCGCTGGGTGTAGCGGCCGCGGGCGCCCGTCCGCTCGTGCTGCTCACGGGCGATCTGGCGCTGGTGCACGACCTGGGCGGATTCTCGGCCGCGAAGCGGCACGCGCTCTCGGCGACCGTGGTGGTGCTGCAGAACGACGGCGGCGGGATCTTCTCGCAGCTGCCGATCGCCCGGCACCGCGACGCCGTCGACTTCGAGGAATTCTTCGCGACGCCTCACCAGCTCGACTTCGCCCACGCCGCCGCGCTCGCAGGCGCGAGCCACGCGCGCGTGCGCGGCGTGGAGGCCCTCCGGCTCGCCTTGAAGCAGGCGATCGGCGCGCCGGGACTGCACCTGGTCGAGGTGCCCTTCGACCGCGAGCTCGACACCGCCGCGCGCCGGGAGCTGTTCGAGCGCGTCGCCCGCGAGGCCGTGGCGTGAGCGCGCGCGAGCGCCGGCGCATCGACGTGGGCGGCGCGGAGCTCGCGGTCGAGCTCGCCGGCCAGGGAGAGGCGCTGCTGCTCCTGCACGGCTTCACCGGCGCAGCCGAGACCATGCGCGAGCTGGCGGACGCGCTCGCGGGCGAGTTCCGCACCATCGCGGTCGATCTGCTCGGCCACGGCGAGTCGGACGCCCCGCGCGACCCCAGCCGCTACGCGCTCGAGTGTACGGTCGGCGACCTGGCACGGCTGCTCGACGCGCTCGGCGTCCCCCGCGCCCACGTGCTCGGCTACTCGCTCGGCGGCCGCATCGCCCTCGGCCTGGCCGCGCTGCGGCCGCAGCGCGTGCTCTCCGCGATGCTGATCGGCGCATCCGCCGGCATCGCCGACCCGGAAGAGCGGCGGGCGCGGGTGCGCGCGGACGAGGCGCTTGCGGCCGCGCTCGAGTCGGACGGCGTCGAAGCCTTCGCCGAGCGCTGGATGGCGCAGCCGCTGTTCGCGAGCCAGTCTCGGCTCGGCCCGGCGTTTCTCTCTCGCGCGCGCGCCCAGCGCCTGCGCAACCGCGCCCACGGGCTGGCCGCGTCGCTGCGCGGGATCGGCACCGGCGCGCAGCCGCCGCTGCACGCGCGTCTGGCCCGGCTCGAGCTGCCGCTGCTCTTCGTCGCCGGCGAGGAGGACGCGAAGTTCGCGGCGATCGCGCGCGAGCTGGCGGCGCTCGCGCCGCAGGGCGCCTGCGCGCTGGTCCCGAGCGCGGGTCACGCGGTGCACCTCGAGGCACTACACGAAATCGTGTCGCTCGTGCGGCACTTCACAGGAGAACGCCGAATGTCCCTCCCCGACTGGAAGCCCGTGGCCCGCTACGAGGACATCCGCCTCGAGAAGGCCGAGGGCATGGCCAAGATCACGATCGCCCGCCCCGAGGTGCGCAACGCCTTCCGCCCCGAGACGGTGCGCGAGCTGCGCGACGCGTTCGCGCGCGTGCGCGAAGACGCAGAGGTCGGCGTAGCGCTCTTCACCGGCGAGGGCGACCAGGCGTTCTGCTCGGGCGGCGACCAGCGCGTTCGCGGCGAAGCCGGCTACGTGGGCGGCGACGGCGTGGCGCGGCTGAACGTGCTGGACCTGCAGCGCGACATCCGCAGCCTGCCCAAGCCGGTGATCGCGCTGGTCGCGGGCTACGCGATCGGCGGCGGCCACGTGCTCCACCTGGTCTGCGACCTGACCCTCGCGGCCGACAACGCCCGCTTGGGCCAGACCGGCCCCCGCGTCGGCAGCTTCGACGGCGGCTTCGGCGCAGCGTACCTGGCGCGCGTGGTGGGCCAGAAGAAGGCGCGCGAGATCTGGTACCTGTGCCGCCAGTACGACGCGCGCGCCGCGCTCGAGATGGGGCTGGTGAACGCGGTGGTGCCGCTCGCGCAGCTCGAGGCCACCGGCGTCGAATGGGCGCGCCAGATCCTGCGCCACAGCCCGCTCGCGATCCGCTGCTTGAAGAGCGCCTTCAACGCCGACTGCGACGGCCAGGCGGGACTGCAGGAGCTCGCGGGCAACGCGACGCTCTTGTTTTACATGACCGAGGAGGCGCAGGAGGGACGCGACGCGTTCCTCGAAAGGCGGGCACCCGAGTTCGCCCGCTTCCCGTGGCGCCCGTGACTCGCGCCGCGGCCTGGCTCGCCGCCGCGCGGCCGCGCACCCTGCTCGCGGCGCCTGCCCCGATCGCGGTCGGCACCGCGGTCGCCGCGGCCGAGGGCGCGGCGCGCCCCGGCGTCGCGCTGCTCGCGCTGTTCACCGCGCTCGCGCTGCAGGTCGCCGCAAACTTCGCGAACGACCTGTTCGACTTCGAGCGCGGCGCCGACGGCGCCGGCCGCCGCGGCCCGCCGCGGGCGGTGCAGTCGGTCTGGATCCGCCCGCGCGAGATGCGCGTCGGGATCGCGCTCGCGCTCGGAATCGCGACGGCCGCGGGGCTCGGGCTGGTGGCGATCGGCGGCTGGTCGATCGCGCTCGCGGGCGGGCTCTCGATCGGCGCCGCGCTGGCCTACACCGGCGGCCCCTGGCCGCTCGGCTATCACGGCTGGGGCGACGCGCTGGTGTTCGCATTCTTCGGCGGCGTCGGCGTGGTCGGCTCCCACCACGTGCAGGCGGGGACGTGGTCCCCGCTCGCGCTCGCCGCCGCGCTCCCGGTCGGAGCGCTCGTCACCGCGATCCTGGTGGTGAACAACCTGCGCGACCTGGAGACCGACGCGCGCGCCGGCAAGCGCACTCTGGTGGTGCGGCTGGGCGACCGCGTCTCGCGCCGCTACTACGCGGCCCTGGTCGCGCTCGCGTTCGCGGCGCCCGTCGCGCTCGCGGCGCTGGGGCGGGTCTCGCCCGCGGCGCTGCTGCCGCTGGCGACGCTTCCCCTCGCGCTCCGGCTCGCGCGCACCGTCGCCCGCGCCGCCGACGCAGCCAGCTGGAACGACTCGCTCGCTGGGACTGCGCGGCTCGCGGCGGTCTTCTCCATGCTGTTCGCGCTCGGAATCGCCGCGTGAGGATCGCGCGAGCGCGAGTGACTCCGTTCGCGCTGCCGCTGCGCACGCCGCTGCAGACCGCGCACGGCATCGAGTGCGAGCGACGCGGCGTGCTGGTCGCGCTCGAGGGTGCGGACGGCTGTACCGGCTTCGGCGAGGCGACGCCGCCCTCCGGGTTCGGCACCGAGTCACCGCTCGAGTGTCTGCTGCTGGGCGGCGCGCTGTGCCGGATGTTGGTCGAGTCCGAGCAGCCAGGCATCGAGGCCCGGCTGGCGCAGATCGACGCGCGCACGCGGGCGGCGCCTGCGATCCGCTTCGCGCTCGAGACCGCTCTGCTCGACCTCGAGGCGCGGAGCCGTGGCCTGCCGCTTGCCGAGCTGCTGGCCCGCGGGCGCCCGGCCCGGCAGAGAGTCGAAGTGAACGCACTGCTGCACGCACGGGACCCCGAAGAGGCCGCGCGCGAGGCGCGCAGCGCGCTCGCCGCGGGGTTCCTCACGCTCAAGCTCAAGGTCGGGATGGAGCCAGCCGACGCCGATTGCGCGCGCCTGCTGGCGGTGCGCACGGCGGTCGGCGACGAGGCCGAGCTGCGGCTCGACGCGAACGGGGCCTGGGCGCCCGAGCGCGCGATCGCGATCCTGCGTCGCCTCGACGCTCTGAATCTCGAGCTCGCCGAGCAGCCGGTCGCCGCAGCCGACGTGGAGGGGCTCGCGCGCGTGCGCGCCGCGGTGCTGGTGCCGATCGCTGCCGACGAGGCGGTGGCGGACGGAGGGCGCGCGGCAGCGGTGCTGGAGCGCCGAGCCGCCGACGCGCTGGTGCTCAAGCCTGCGGTGCTGGGTGGGCTGCGTGCGTCGCTCGCCTGGGCGCGTCGCGCGCGGGCCGCCGGCGTCCGCGTGCTGGTCACGTCGTGCCTGGACGGTGCGATTGCGCGCGCCGCGGCGCTGGCGCTCGCCGCGGCGCTGCCCGACCCGCTGCCGGCCTGCGGGCTCGCCACCGGCGAGTGGCTCGCCGAGGACCTGGGCCCGGGTCCGCAGCCCAAGGAAGGCGCGCTCGCGTTGTCCGCCGAGCCCGGGCTCGGGGCGACCCCGTGCGACGCGGCTCTCGACGTGCTGGCGACGGGCGGGACGCTCGAGTGGGCGACGTGAACCTGCCCGTCCACGTCGCCGTACGCGCCGCGATCTCGCCCCAGCTGCCCGCGCTCGAATGCAGCGGCCTGCGCTGGACCTGGGCGGAGCTCGCCTGCGAGGCGCGGGCGCGCGCGCAGGGGCTGCGCGCGCTGGAAGTCCGCGACGGCGAGCTGGTCGCCGCGCTGCTGCCCAACGGGGCCGAGCTGGTGGCCTTGGTGCATGCGGCGCAGCTCTGCGGCGCCCCGCTGCTCTTGCTCCACCCGCGGCTCACCGCGCGCGAGCTCGCGTTCCAGCTCTGCGATGCGCGGCCGCGGCTGTTGCTGCACGGCGCGGGCGAGCTCGCCGCGCGGGCCGAGGCCGCGGCTGCGGCGCTGCCCGGGCTGCGCCGCGTCTCGACACCGATCGGTGTCGATGCCGAGCCGGCGCTGGCGCTGCGCACGTCCACGTCGCTCTCCGACACCGCGGCGGTCGTCTACACCTCGGGCACCACCGGCTCGCCGAAGGGCGCGGAGCTGTCGCACGGCGCCTTCGTGTGGAGCGCGATCGGCTCGGCGTTCCACCTCGGCTCCGTCCCCGGCGACCGCTGGCTGGACTGCCTGCCGCTGCAGCACGTGGGCGGGCTCGCGATCCTGGTGCGCGCGGCACTCAGCGGCGCCGCGGTCACGGTCCACGATCGCTTCGACCCCGCGGCCGTCGGCGACGCGCTCGACCGCAGCGGAGTCACGCTGGTCTCGCTGGTCGCGAACATGTTCGAGCGCGTGCTCGACGCGCGCGGCGAGCGGCCCGCGCCCGCCTCGCTGCGCTGCGTGCTCGTGGGCGGCGGGCCGTGTCCGCCCGCTCTGCTCGCGCGGGCACGCGCGCTCGGCTTCCCCGTCGCGACCACCTACGGGCTCACCGAGGCGGCGTCCCAG
>Ga0306920_100003250_pt1 | contig 20605 bp, 12 predicted proteins | sample flu12Cox44000170_FD_204666 | JGI IMG/M metagenome (GOLD analysis project Ga0306920, IMG submission 204666) | Lab enrichment of tropical soil microbial communities from Luquillo Experimental Forest, Puerto Rico - flux4day.12C.oxic.44.000.170 (v2)... | ecosystem: Environmental > Terrestrial >... | reverse complement strand
AAGTGCTGCGACGAATGAGGCCCCGAGTAACCTCCCGCCGCGACGATTTCGTCGGCGAGCTGATTCAACATCGGCCGCACGGCCACGGGCGCCAGCGTTGCGGCAGCAAACTCCGTCGTCAGCAACTCCAGCACCAGGCTCTGCGACAGACGCTTCAAATAAACTTGCGGCGCTTCGCCCTCCTGCGGGCCGTAATGGAGCATCGAAGCCAGCAGCATACGCACTGTCCGGCGGCTGGCCTTTTCCATCGAAGAGTGAATGGCGCGAGCGGCTTCTTCAGGAGAAAGGCCTCGTGCCGCCTCCATCGGAGGCGTGAGGCCGCTGATCAGCCGCAAGGTGTCGGTAGTTTCCTCGACCTGCGGCGCCCGGATCGGCGCATCGCCGTCTTCTTCCGGCGCGTTGCCGCCGTAGGCGACGAGCGCGGCAATCAGGCTGGCCAGAACGGTGTCCACCTTGCGTTCCGTCAGCGTATTGATCTGGATCCCTTCCACGCGATGCTCCCGGAGCTGGTTCGGCCATACGCCCGTCGCCAGACGTTTTGCTGGTTCCTCCGATCTTAGCAAGCCGGACTTGATGAGTTGAGCCAACGTGTCCAATTCGCCCACATGGAATTTCGCACTGAAGTAGAGGGTGTGGATGCCCGCTCGCTGCAGGTCGGTGGCGAAGGCGTGGAATTCACCACGCGCATCCGGCAGGTGCCCTTCGGTCAACTGCGCGACAACGACGCCTCCGCGCTCAACCCGTACTTCCAGTCCGTCCAGTTCGGTGGCTATTTCGCGCAGACCGTCGTAGGCGTCGTCGAGACTTTCGATGACGCGCGGGTGAGCGGAATCGTAAAGCCGATGGGCGCGCAGGAGCAGGTGGAAACCACGGAGCGCATGAGAAACCTGGGATAGCCGGGGATCGGCCTGCGCCGGACGCTCACGAACGGCACCGCCGACCGCCGTAGCCTGTACGGTGCGGGGCTTTCTTCCCCGTTTGTCTTCCGCGAGCATCGTGGCGCGTGATACCAAGGGTCCGTCCCAAGTCATGCGAAACTTTAGCCTTGCCGGAGACTCTTGCGAAGGAGTCCTCACCTCGCGAAAGGTTTCGCCGGCACATTAAATATAGGGGGTTCCGGACGTCCGACGGTATAGTACTTCTGGTGCTCGATATATAGAGAAAGAGCACATTTGAGCGGATAGTCGAAGCGCTTTGTGGTACTCGTTACGCTTTTTGTTCGCTAAGCTGACTTTCTTTCGATTACTTCAGCTTCAGCGTTTCCGACACGTTTACAGTTCCGCCCTCGCTGGCCTGGACGCCCCGTTTTGCGCTCTGGTAGCCGTTCAAACGCAGCGCAATGATGTGTGAACCTGCTTGTATTTGTACCCGGGCGGGCGAAATCTGGCCCGTAGGCGCGCCATCAATAAAGATTTCCGCGCCCTCTGGCGTCGAATTGACCTGTGCCCAGGCGACGCGACCTGCGGGCTTCTCCTTGAGCTCGGCGTCCAGCGTGGTCTGAACGTTGTCGTTCACCTGAACGTGCCCGGCGTAGGCCTCATAGCCGGGGTAGCGCAGCACCAAGTCGTACTGCCCCGGCGCAAGCGGAAGGGTTGCCGGCGTTTGCCCCGACTGCTTCGCCCCATTGATGAATATGTCCGCGCCAGCGGGGCGGCTGTTGACGTAAAGTCCCTTCGCGACAGCCTCAAGATGGATTTTTTGGTCGAGCGTTTGCCCGGCTTTCAACTCCAGCGCCGTCTGCAACGTGGAATAGCCGTCCTTCCGAATCTGCAGGCTGTATCGCTCAGGAAAAAGGTTGTTAAAGCTGCAAGGCGTTGTGCACGTGCTGATTTCGCGGCCGGCAGGTCCGAAGAGTGTCGCGTTGGCTCCCAACACATCCGTTACGAGGTGGATGGCTCCTTTGCCTGCTCCGGGCACCGGATGCGCTCCGTTGTCGCCGGATTCCGCTGCCACCAACGGCGCATCGTCATAGAGAGTGTCGTCGACCACATGAAGGTTCGACGGAGCGTTGCGCATGAATCTCAGCAGCGAGGCATGTTCGGCCGGACGGAGTCTTCCCGCGAGGGTCAAAGTATTTCCCGTTCCGGTCACTCTGACTCGCCCTTTTAAGCCATTCTCGTCCAGGGCCTCTTCGATCCGGCCCTTGTATTCGGCAGCAGCCGTCGACAGAGTTGCTTCAGACTTTTTGGTAACGGTGACGGGTGCCGCCGGGACTTCGGCTGCTTTCGCCGGTTGATCAATCGTAGGCGTCTCCGCTGGCGCTGGCTTCGAGGCCTCGGGAGCGGCTGGTGCTGACGACGACGTGGCCGATGGCTTTTCCGTCGGCGAATCACTTTCTTTTGATGGAAGCGGTTGCTGCGGTACGGACGCAGCAGCGGCCGCCGGTTGTGACTGAGCTTGCGCCGCCTTATTCAACTGCCGCGCAGCTTCCCATTCCGGCCGCAATTTCATTCCGCCCCAGATGATCACGCAAAGCAGGAAGATGGCGGCTAGCACGGTCGCGAAGGTGCCAGGCTCCTTCGGTGGCTTCTGATAGGGCTGCAGGGGTCCAGTACGCCGCACGGTTGGCGTTTGCATCGGGGAACTGACCCGGCTCTGAAGGGAATGCGCCGCAGCGGCGGTTGCACGGTCGTCTACGTAAGGACGTAGCGGTCTCATCGGTGTTGCGAACGGCTGCCCTAGGGGACCCGTGCGCTGCGAAATCAGCGTAGCATCGGGACCGCGGTCCGCTGCGCCCAGGTTGCGATAGCCCTTCAGGTCCTCCAGCATCTCGCGGCATGACTGGTAGCGAACCTCGGGCTCTTTCGCCAGCGCTTTTAGCACGATTTCATTGAGACCCGGATGAACCGAGGGATTCAGCTGACGCGGCGGCACGGGATCTTCATTCACAATCTTGTAGATCACCGTCGTGATGCTCTGCCCGGGAAACGGTTTCTCGCCGGTAAGCATTTCATACAGCACGACACCCAGAGAGAAAATATCGCTGCGTCCATCGACGGGCCGTCCCTTTACCTGTTCGGGTGACATATAGCTTGGCGTGCCCATCACGTGCGTCGTTTGCTGCACGGTACCAAATTGCAGAATCTTTGCGGTGCCGAAGTCGGTTACTTTGACGGTGTCGTCAGCGGTGAGCATCAGGTTCGCGGGCTTGATGTCACGGTGCACGACGTTGCGCTCATGCGCGAACGCCAGTGCGCTGCAGGTCTGCTCCAGAATGCGAAGCACGCGAGGCACCGGAAAGGCGTGGCCGCCATCGAGCAGCGATTGCAGGCTCTTTCCCTCGACCAGCTCCATCGTGATGTAGTAAAGGCCGTTTTCTTCTCCAGCGTCGTAAACCACAACGATGTTTGGATGGGTCAGCAGTCCGGCGGCGCGGGCTTCTGTTTGGAAACGCGAAAGCAACTCGTTTCGCGTCAGGCCGGTACCTTCTTCACTGAGTCGGATGGTCTTGACGGCGACCGGACGTCCAATCACAGGGTCGGTGGCGCGATACACGACACCCATGGCGCCGCGGCCCAACTCGCCTTGAATTTCGTAACGCCCCGCTTTCGCGATCGTTTGCATGCAGATTCCGCCACGCAAAGGTGGCTCATTTCCTTAACTGCGGGCGCATTGGCGGACTTGCGCCTACCTTGTTGTTTCGGTGGTGTGTTTCGATGAAGAGGCGTCGTGCTTCATCATTGCTCGTGGGAGCAACGGCCCCTCTCGAGATACACCCCTCGCCATTAGTGACAGTAACGTTCGATTTTTCAGGTGGTCAACACTACCCCGGTACTAGTGTGCCGCACTGTATATGTCCGGTCGGACAGGTCTACGGCCGCGGCAGATTCTCCATCGGGGACATGATGCGCTCTGGCATCGGCACATTCGTTTCGCGCACGGGGCGATCCACTTCCGCTGGACGTGCCGGCGCCTCGAGGCCATCTGTCAGCAGAAACCCTTCGAGCGCGATGCCCGTGGTCCACAGGCTTTCGAGCGCCAGAATGTACTCCGCCTGCAAAGTGAAAAGTTTTCGCTGAGTTTCGACGACCCGAGGGTAGGCCGCCAGCATTTCGCCGTATTTTTCCAGCATCAGGGTGTATGCCTTCTTAGCGCGTGGCAGTATTTCCTCGAGATATTCCGTGGCCATCAGTTTCGCATTGGCATATTCATCGACTACTGTGGAAGCGCGCTCACGCAGCGTGAGCGAAACACGCTGCTGTTCGAGACGGGCGCGTTCCGCGCCGGCCGTCGCAGCCGCCAGGTTCCCTTGATTGCGGTTGAAGACGGGAATTTGCATGCCAACTTCCGCGAGACCTTCCCAGCCGATCGCATGAGGGAGCGTACTCAGCGGTTCGTTGTTGTATTCGAGTCCGCCGCGCAATTGGAGGTCAGGGATAGACTGGCTTTTCGCGCGAACAATCTCCGATTTTGCTCGGGCGGCGGCCGCGGCGGCGATCTGCGTAGCCGGACTTTGCGCCGCAATCGTGTCGAGAATCTGTTCTTCGATGATCACCGGCCAGTTGTGCTCCAGGTCTCCGGCAACAACGGCTTGCGGAAGATCGGGGCGGCCAATCACGGCGACGAGGGATTTCCACTCTTCGCGCAGGGTGTTTTCCTGCATATGCACCGAAAGGCGCATGCGCTCGGCGTCGACTTCGGCTTCGAGTACATCGGTTTCGTCTGCCTGGCCGCTGTTGAACAAGCGCCGCTGCGTTTCCGCGTGGTCCGTTTCAATTTTGCTCAAATCGCTCCGCGCGTCGAGCAACTCCTGGGCGGCAAGAACACGGTAATAAGCGGTCTTCACGGCGCTCTGCACGCGAAGTTTCTGCTCCTCCGCCTCAATCTCGGCCAGGCGAATTTCCTTTCCTAGGACGTCCTTGCTCTTGTTGAGTTTCCCTCCCGTCACAAGCGACTGCTCGACGAAGAATCCTTGTTTTCCCCCGTTGATCGAGCCGCCGCGAATCTCGTCGCCCGTATAGCCCAGCGTCGGATTCGGATAAAGCCCGGCCTGCTGCTGGCGTGATTTCGCCGCGCGAATTTCCGCCTCAGCCTGACGCAGCGTGGGATTGGAGTCGCTAGCGAGGCGCTGCGCTTCATCGAGCGTAAACAGTTTCCCCGCCGCACGCTCCTGCGCCCGCTGCATTCGCGGGTAGAAAGGTTGAACCGGCTGAATCTCCCCATGATGGTGCGTGTGCTCTTGAGGCATCGGCGAAGCTTGTTGGGCACTGGAAACCCCGCCGGTTAGGGAAACAGCCAGCATGGTCCATGTCAGAACTCTCGTCAAAAAGGCCATCATGAATCTCCTCAGCTTTCTTTGCGTTTTCTGCGAACCGGGGGCTCTGTGGTGACTTCTTTTCAGCTCGGGTGTACGTGTTCCGTCTGGGGCGTCGGCTTCTTTTCGCGAATGCGCGCTTGAATTTCCTCAAATTCCTTCTCGGGCAGGACGCGCACCATCGTCATCATCCCCATCATTCCTGCGCTCCAATTTGGCGGCAGACCGTAGGTCTCGGGCTTTGCCACGGCCTCGTCCATACCCATCTCCATGAAAGCGTCTTGTGGGAAACCCGGCACGCCGTTGGCGTTTTCCGCTATGGGCGAATGGTGAACGTGTTCGACGCCGATGGCGCGCGCTAGTGTCTCCATCTGGCTGAGGGCCTTCGGATCGGTCGTATCAGCAGTTTGAATTTGCCGGTCTCGGAGCAAGTCCATCATGCTGTTCATCATGTGGTGCGGGAGATGACAGTGAATCATCCACGCGCCGGGATATTTTGCTTCAAACTCAACCACCTTTGCTTGCGCGACACCGACAAGCACGGTATTCGTGGGGTACCAGGTCGATTCCGGCGAGCGGCCACCTTCCGTGCCCGTGATTACGAACTGATTTCCATGGAGATGAATCGGATGGTGGTCCATGCCGAGATTGACAAAACGCAGCCGCACGCGGCTCCCGAGCCGAACGATCAATGGCGTAGTCGCAGGGGCTGAGAACCCGTTGAACGTGAGCCAGTTGAATTCCATCGACGCTGTATTTGGAACGGAGTTACTCGGTAGCACCGCCCACTCCTGCAAGACGATGCCAAAATCGTGATCGACCTGCGGCGCATAGGGCTTCTCCGGATGCGCGATGAACATCCCGATCAAACCGATCATTTCCTGCATCGCGCTGTGAGCGTGGTAAAAGAATGTTCCTTCCTGATGTACCGTGAACTCGTAGGTATAAGTCCCACCCGGCGGCACCGGTTTTTGGCTGATCCATGGCACGCCATCCTGTTCGATGGGAACCTCCAGCCCGTGCCAGTGCATGGAAGTGCTTTCGGGAAGCGCGTTTTCAAAAATGATTCGTACGCGGTCTCCCTGCATGACCTGAATGGTTGGCCCGGGACAACTGCCGTTGTAACCCCATACGTCGATCGTCTTGAACGGCGCTATTTTCTGCTTCACCGGCTCCGCTTTCAGGCGAAACAGTTTCACCGTTCCGTCCATTTCGAACGGCAAATCGGGCACGTCCGGTGTCACCATCAGCGGATGTTGCCTCGCAGACTGCTTCGAGCCGATCCCCGAGCGGCGCACATTGTTTTGTTCGTCGCTCGATGGTTGTCGAGCGGTAGCGCTCGTCGTCGTTCCGAAGAGACCGGCGCCAAAGAGCAATACATCCTGGAAAAAAGTTCTTCTGGAACTTCCCATATTTCCTCCATTTCCATGCGCAAAGCCGGCGAACCGTCCTAGGGGGCCGTCAATTCGGTAGACCGGATCACGCGGCTCGGAACAGTTCTGTGCGAGCGTTCAGCAGACCATCAGGAGCCTATGAGACTGGGAAAAACTCAGAGGCGAAGCGGGGCTTGCGAGGCAGAAACTGGGTCGATCCGTTGCGACGCGGCGATTTCACCCGACCGGGCAGCGACGAGGACTGCAGCGTTGAAACCGCCGGCCGGAAGAGGGTGAGATTCGGCCGGCCGACTCACGGATTTCTTGATAGGTGCGTCTTGCCCGGGGCGAAGCGTCGTGAACACGACCTCGAGGGCAGCGCACGAAAAGCTCGTGGTTCTGTTTTTCATGCCAGGAGCATGGCTATCGCTCGACGGGTGATGGCAATCGCCAGTTCGATCGTCCGGCAACGGAGCGGCACAGGCTTGTGCCGAACATCGCGCCGAGCAAACGGGTAGCGTGGCCATGCAAAGGGCCAGACATGCGGCGCACAGCCTCATTGCGACGACAAATTTGCGGCTCGCCATGGGTGCTTCACTCAGACTCTACGCTACGCGGTTTCTAGAGCGGCGTCAAAGGGCGCTTCGCGAAGCGCCAAAGTTGTGAGAATGACGAGAAGTAACGCGAGGCCCGTCGTTAGGTGCGGGAACAAATATTGGTAAATTACGTTCAAGAAGAGTTCCGATGGCCGGATCGGGAACGGGGTCAGTATTTGTTGTGGAAAATAGCCCGGTTAATCTCGGGCCAGAATTCCTTCAGGACGTCGCCAGCACCGTCGAGCGCAAGCTGTGTACCCCAGCGCTGATACGTTTTGACCCACGTGCTAGAAGTGGCCGGATAGTAGGCGTTCCCGATACCCGCCGCCGCTCCGGCGCCAGCGATTTCTGAAATATTGAACGTGTTCCTCCCGCTGTTCGTCCGGGTAATGAACAACCGGCTGATGGAATACCCCGTGCGTTTCAAAAATCCACCGTGACCCAGCGTGTAGTAACGCGGATCCTGTTTCGTCAAAGTCGGCACGATTGTCTCGGTTAGATAGTTTTCGATGGTGCCATCCGCAAACGTGTGCGCGTAATATTGACCGTACCCGGACGCGCCTTGTCCGAAAGAGGGCTCCGAACTGTTCGCCATCGCGATTCCCGCGAGTATGCCGGAAAAAATAAAACTCGAGTAATCGAAGCTGTCCTGAGTTGCCAGCCAGAACTTCTCCTTGGTGCTGAGCGGAGCAAGATGCGCGCTGGTGCTTACCGCCCGGTAATTAGGGATGACCCACAAAATCCGCTTGGTTTGCGGAGGAGCGTCATCTTGCGCGTCAACCTTGGGCTGGGGCGATTCGATTGTGGAGCCGCCGGAAGGCTTGGTATCGTTGCCGTTTTTTCCATCGACCGGCGTCTTTAGCGCGGTTGGATCTTGTGTCGGTGAGGCCAGGAAACTCGAAGCTGCTGTAAGCTGCTCGCCTGCCAAACTCGAGCCGGGGACGGCCAGTTGCTGTGCGCGGGCCGGGCTGCCATAGATCCCACAAACAAGAACGACCACCGTCCAGAAGAATTGGCTACGTCTCAAGGTTCCCTCAGCCCGATGATTTGCGACTTTGCGCGCAGCCTGTTCGATCGGGCTCTTTTAGTATCAGTCCAATTGGATTCCCTCGCGCGTCATGAAGATGTATGGATGTACCTTCTTTGACAATCCGAGCCCGCCTTTCTCGTTGACTCCCGTCTTCTCCAGTCCTACTATCGTGCCGCCGACGGAAGTGGAGCCGTCTCACAGGTTCGAGCGCGCCCAGCGTCACGCCCTTCCGTTGCGTTTCCGACCGAAACTAAAAAGTATGCGGGGGTTGCCTATGATTCTCCAATTGCACAAGACAAAGCCCGCCCCGGACATCTGCCTGATTGCATTTACCGGCAAATTAATGATGGGACATGACAGTCGTCAGGTCGAATGGAGTATCTCGGAACTACTCATCGCTGGAATCAAGAAAATCATCTTTGACCTGAGCAATCTCGACGGAATCGACAGTACTGGTGTCGGCATTCTGGTGATGTGCCAGGCCAAAATGCAAAAGGCCGGAGGCATGCTCCGCATCGCCGGCCCTCATGGAATTGTTCAGGAAACCCTGACGCTGACCCATGTCGATAAGCTCGTGCCATTCTTTCCAAGCGCCGATCTGGCGGCTCAGAACTTCAATCCCTCCTGAGTCACCATCAAGTCCGAGGCACGCACTCGGTGCTATTGGAATGATGCGACCGCTTGTGGCAATTCCTCGAACGTAGAAAACAGGTTCAGCAACCCCACCATTTTGAGGGTTTGCGTTGTGAACTTCGAAGGCTTCAGCAACCGGATGGCGCCACCCGCCTGCTTCGCGGCTGTCAGGTGCCTGACCAGCGTGCCGATGCCGCTCGAATCGATTGTGGGAACTTCTTCCAGATCCAGCACGATTCGGTTATGGCCTTGGCCCAGCAACTCGGACATCGTGGCGTTGAAGCGATCCAAAGGTGGGCCCATCGCCAGGCGACCCTTCAGCTTCACCACTTTGATCTCGTCGTGTGTTTTCGTTTCAATTTCCAAACTTGCCGCTCCCGGAGGCTTATTCGCGCTGCTAGCCTCCTCGTTGACACTCCCGCAACCCTTTGTTACAGTGCGCGCACAAGTTAGATAATCTTAGCCCAAAAAGCAAGAAACTGAGTCCGATGATAGTTTTGCCCCGCAACCAGTCACCCGGACAAAGAGTCAGACTTTGGCAAGCCAGGAACAGGAATCTGTCCTAAATCTCTCGCCGCTCTCCAGGGAATTGCTCGCCGAGCAGGAAGTCGTTCCGCGGGCGCGGGTCTTCGCCAAGTATGTCGCCGGACTGCTTTCCGAGTCTGCGGTCAGCGTTTATACGCTGGCCTCCAACGGACATTCAAGCGTGTGGCTCCCGCGCGCAACCACGGGCGACGCGGCAATTCACGATCAGGCAATCCCGGCGGATTCAGGAATCCTCGGGTCTCTCACGAGCGACGCCCCTCCCATTCTTCGGTCCGGAGCGCAACTCAAGCGCGAGGACTATGCCCATGTCGACACGCGCCGCACGCTCCTTTCGCTCGCATGCATCCCCCTGGTCCACAGGAAAAATCTTGTCGGCGCGCTCGAAATCCTCGCTTTCGAAGAACCCAGCTCCGAGTCCCTCCTGCGGGCGCTGCTTCCGGCAGCCGAGGTGGCTGCTTCCGCCCTGGCGTCAGCTCAAACGTACGAGAACGAACGCAACAGCACTCTCTCGTCCATCACCCGCTTGACGCAGCTCTACGACCTCGAAAAGGTTTTCTCCTCCACGCTCGAAATGGACGAGCTGCTGCCACTCATCGGCTCGAAATTCTCTGAAATCCTGGGCTGCCGGGCCGTCAATATCTGGCTTCTTCAGCCGGATGAGTCCATCGAACTCATGCATCAGGCGGGCGAAGATGCAACATCATTCAAAGGACAAGTCCTGAAAGCCAATGAAGGCATCGCCGGAACAATTTCCGACAGCGGCGAACCACTTTGTATTTCCGATTCAAACGATGCGCGCCTCGTTGAACGCAATAGAACCGCGCCCGATTCCCCAGTTGTTTCGCTTATTGCTGCTTCGATCTTGGATCAGGGAGCGCTCGTGGGCGTGGTCGAGGCGGTCAATAAGCTCGATGGCTCGCCGTTCGATGATGACGATCTGTTTGCGCTCAACAGCCTCACGGACACCGCCTCAACGGCTCTGCACAATGCCAGCCTGCTGCTCGCTGAACGCAAGGTCGAAGTCCTCGAAACGCTCAACACCGTCAGCCACGAGATCACCTCGACCTTAAACCTGGAGCGCATGCTCCAGACCATCGTCAACGCTCCCCAGGCGATTATTCCTTATCAGCGCGCCGCGATTGTTCTCGAACAGAATGGTCGCTTCAAGTTGAGTGCCGTGACCGGACTCACGGAGGTCAGCGCCGACGCACCGGAAATCGCTCCGCTCAATGAAGTCCTGCAATGGGCTGCACTTTCTGAAGAAGTCCTCCACATCCGTCAGCGCGGCGACGAAATCGACGCCGACCGCGAAGAAACTCGTGCCAAGTTCCGCAAGTATTTTTCTGAATCGGGTATGCGCGGCTTTTATGCCCGTCCGCTGAACGACGACACCGGCCGCGTTGGGATGCTTTCGCTGGAAAGCTCCGATCCCGATTTTCTCGGCCCGGCGCATAGCGAAATTGTCGAAGTTCTCGCCGGTCAGGCCACGGTCGCTCTGCGCAATGCCCAAATGTATAAGGAAGTTCCGTTCATCTCCGTGCTCGAACCGGTGCTGGTGCGCAAACGTAAATTCATGGCCATGGAAAAGCGTCGGCGGACCATGCTCTTGGCGTTGGGAACGGCTGCTCTGTTTTTCCTGGTGGCTTGCCCTTTGCCGCTCCGCGTCGATGGTGACGCGGTCGTCGCTCCCGGACAACGCGCTCTTGTCCAGCCTGAGGTCGAGGGTGTTATCGCCAAGGTGCTTGTCCGCGAAGGGCAGCCCGTTCAACAAGGACAGGTGCTCGCCGAAATGGAAGCGTGGAATCTTCGTTCGGCGTTGGCGGAAGCGCAGGCCAAGCTCGAGATGGCACTGCTGCAGATGAACCGTGCGCTCGCCGCCAATGATGGGACGGAGGCGGGCGTGCGTCGCGTCGAGGCCGACTATTGGAAAGCGGAAGTCGGCCGCGACCGCGAACTCCTCGACAAGGCTCAGCTTCGCTCCCCAATTGACGGGACCGTTGCCACGCCCCACGTAGAGAATTTTGCGGGACGCAAACTCACCCGCGGCGATACCTTTGCCGAAATTGTCGACACTTCCCGCGCGATCGTCGACGTGGCCATCGACGATATTGACGCCGGCCTTCTCAAAAGCGGCCAGCGAGCTTCCGTGAAGCTCAACAGCTACCCAACCCGTACTTTTCACGGCAATGTCGCGGTGGTCAGCCCCAAGGCAGAACTCCTTCACGAAACGCCCGTCTTTTTCGCCCGCGTTGGCGTATCCAACCCTGATGAAGCGATTCGTGCCGGGATGGAAGGCCGCGGAAAGGTGCGAGTCGGTTGGTACCCTTCGGCCTATGTTTTCTTCCGGCGGCCTTTCCTTTGGCTTTACGCAAAGATATGGAACTGGGTGGGCTGGTAGAAATGCAGCGGAGGAGCAGCATGGCAAGTCGCATAGAACTTATCGCGATCGGGGTTGTTCTGCTCGCCGCCGGATGCCGCGATTCGAAGAGCGAAACATCCGCGGCCACAAATGCGAGACCGGCTCCTGCCACAACCGCCGCGCCAGCCCCCGCTGCACCTCCCCCGGCGGAAGCCACCGACACCTCCGTCGTCGTTTCCGGACCCATCATTGTTGAGCATCAGGTTGAAATCACCGCGCAACGCGAAGGCATGATTGACAAGATTTTTCTCGACGCACCGACCCGGGTGAAAGCCGGCGTGATTCTCGCGCACATGGATGACCGGCAACTCAACGCCAGCCTGGAAGCCGCGCGCGCAAAATCCCGCAGCATTGAAGCCGATCTGAAGAACTGGCAGGCCGAGGCCGAGGTGCTCAAGGCGGATTATATGCGCCAGCAACATTTATGGGATTTGGGTCTCACCTCTGAAGAACAACTGCAACACGCCAAGTACAAGGCCGAATCCGACCAGTGGGACATCAAGCGCGTTCAGGAAACTTTGAACACCTCGCGCGGAGAGGAACGCTCGCTCGAACTCGAATTGGAGAAAACCAGAATCACTGCCCCTTTTGCAGGCCTGATTGCCCGCCGCTACGTGCGCGAAGGGCAAAGCGTGACCAAGGGAGAACGACTCTTCTGGGTCACTGCCGAGGCGCCATTGCAAATGCGCTTTACTCTCGCGGAAAAGTTCTTTGGCCGGATCCACCAAGGCCAGCAATTTGAAGTGACTTCCGCGGACGTACCCAGCGAAAAACATTTGGCCCGGGTGAAGGAGATCAGCCCGGTGGTCGACCCTTCGAGCGGCACTTTCGAGGTTCTTGTCGAACTGCTCGGCGACCGCGGCAGCTTGCGTCCAGGAATGACCGCCAGCATTCGCATCGACAACCCGCAGTGAGTCACCGATGAATCTGACGCGTGTCCTCAACGTTGCTCTCCCCGAAATGCCGGCTCGCTTGCTCTCCGAGCGTGCGCCGCGCCTCGATCCCGGCATCATCGCCCGCGAGCATATTGAGGACGGCAAGCCCGTCATTCGTACTTATGTCCCTTGTGCGAAAAGCATGTTCACTTTTCCCCCGCCGAACTGGCGACTTGCGCAGCTTTTCGATGGTTCGCGGTCTTACGAAGAAATTGCCGAGTTGTATTCGCAACAGACCGGCGCCCTGTACTCGGTCGAGGAGGTTCGTGAGTTTGCTTCCAATCTCGGTGCCATCGATTTCTGGTACAGGACCCCACAAGAGAAAAACATTCTCCTGATGCAGCAGTCCGCTGAAGAGCGCCGCAAGAAACTGAGACAACAGAACCGCTGGGGTGACCTCTCGGATGTGCTGTTTCCGGCCTTCAATCCGGACCCGTTCCTCACAAAGTTGTACAGCTACACGAAGTTTGTCTATTCCGGCTGGTTCACGGCTCTTACCCTCGCCCTTTTCGCGATCGCTGCAGGGATTACCATCACCCATTGGAGCGAAGTCGGCCGTGATACTGAGGCGTTCTACAATTTTTCGAACAGAACCTTTGCAGACATCCTGGTTCTTTACATCATCGTTCTCGGTGTCGTCGTGGTTCATGAGTTTGCTCACGCCTACGCCTCCAAACATTTTGGAGGACGTGTGACCGCGATGGGCTTTGCTCTTGTTTATTTGACGCCTGCGTTTTATACGGATACGACCGAAGCCGAAGTCACCGCCACACGCTACCAGCGTCTGATCGTGACCGTCGCCGGTGTCTGGTCCGAACTCGTCATCTGCTCGATCGCCACAATTATCTGGTGGGGTACGGCCCCCGACACCGCCGTCCACAATGGCGCCTACTTCCTGATGATGCTTACCGGCATCATGTCCGTCCTGCTCAACTGGAATCCCTTGATGAAGCTGGACGGCTACTACATGTTGTGCGATCTCGTTCGCATTTCAGATCTGAAGGAGGCTTCAACGGCGTATGTATGTGCGTGCGTCAAAAAATATATCTGGCGTTTGCCTGTCGAGGTCCCCTACGTTCCCAAGAGCCGGCGGTTTGGCTACGCGGTCTATGCGATTCTCTCAGGCGCCTACAGTTATACGGTGCTTTATGTTGTCGCGCGCTTTGCGGGGAACATTGTCCGCAACTTCAGCCCGGAGTGGGGCTTCATCCCGGAAATCGCCGTGGCCCTTCTGATTTTCCGCTCTCGAATTCGCTCGCTGGTGAATCTCATGAAATTCTTTTATCTGGACAAAAAAGACCGGATCGTTGCGTGGTTTACGCCGCGGCACTCTCTCACCGTAGCCATCGCCGTCGTCATTTTTCTCGCCTTGCCTCTGTGGCACGATTCGGCGTCAGGGCGGTTCCTGCTTGAGCCGGCCCATCTCGCCGTGGTGCGGGCGCGAGTCCCGGGTATCGTTACCCAGCTTGATGCCGAGGAAGGTCAGCAAGTCACAATCGGCGAAACTCTCGCCAGGCTTCGCAATTTGCCTCTGCAGTCCGACTTCGAAGAGACAAAAGCAAATCTTCTGTTGGCTGGTGACCGAGCGAAAGCCGCCTCTCTTCACTATTCGGACTTTGGGGCGGCACTAAAGGAACGCGAAGGGTTGAGCAAGCAATTTCAGCAAATTTCTGCGATGGATTCGGCACTCGAGGTCACGAGCCCAATTGAAGGCACTGTCGTGACACCTCGTGTCCATGAGTTCCTCGGTAGTTATCTGAAACAGGGCCAAGAACTACTCGAAGTTGCAGATCTGTCGTCGTTACGCGCCCGCATTTATGTCTCCGAGTACGACCTCTATAAAATTCGCCAAAGCACGAATGGGCGTCTGATGGTCCAGGGTTTGCTTAAGACTTGGCCGGCTCAAATTGCGTCCATGGCCCCGCGGCCCACAGAGATCGACGAGCGCTTGGCGGGCAAGGTCGAACTGCTCGGTATGAACCCGCCTCATTTCTATATTGTGGATTTGGTAGTGCAGAATCCCGACGGCACTCTGAAACCGGGAATGGCGGGAGTCGCCCGCATATATGGACGGCACCGCAGTCTGCTTGGGCTCGGCTGGGAAACCTTCTCGAACTTCTGGGGACGCAAGCTCTGGTGAGCGGCGAGCCTAAGCTTTGACAAGCAAAGAGGGCTGCCTTCAGGGCAGCCCCCGCTTTCGGTCTACAAAGACCCACCCGTCACACCCTCAATCGATCCCATGTTTCCTGCACAAATATTTCATTCTCTGCGGATCGATTTGGAGCAGCGCCGCTGCCGCGGTCTTTTTTCCGCTGGTCCGACGCAGCGCCGCGTTCAGATAAGCCACCTCGATTCGCTGCATTTCCCCGTCAAAATCCACGCCGTTTTCCGGGATAAGAATCGCCTCTTGGCTTACGCTGCTCGAATACAGAAGGCTTTGCGGCAAATGTTCCGCGGTTATGGCCGAACTGTCGTTCATCACGACCAGCCGCTGCACGATATTCTCCAGTTCCCGCACATTCCCGGGCCAACGATAGTCCTCCAGGATCGCCAGCACCTCCGGCTTCAGCGTTTTAACGGGTTTTTTGGCTGAAGCGCAGTAGATACGCAGGAAATGGTCCACCAGCAGCGCCACGTCGCCTTTCCGCTCGCGCAGCGGTGGCACGAGTATGGGCACAACATTGATTCGAAAGTACAGGTCTTCGCGGAATCTCCCTTTGCGCACGCAATCTTCCAGGTCATCGTTTGTCGCCGTGATCAGACGGAAGTCGATCTTCTTTACGCCGCGGCCCCCGAGCCGTTGCACCGTGCGTTCCTGCAACACGCGCAACAGTTTGCTCTGCAGGTTGAAATTCAAGGTCGTGATTTCGTCGAGAAACACCGTGCCGCCATTGGCTTCCTCGATCAACCCAGGCTTAGCGCTGTCCGCGCCGGTGAATGCGCCTTTCTCGTAGCCGAACAGCTCCGATTCCATCAGCGTTTCCGGCACCGCGGAGCAATTCAGGGCCACAAACGACTTGTCCGCTCGTTCGCTGCACTGCACAATGGCGTTTGCCACCAACTCTTTTCCTACGCCGCTCTCGCCTCGCAACACGACGGTTGCGCCTGTCCTCGCGACCGCCTCGATCGCCTGGTAAATCTTCTGCATGACCGGGCTGGCTCCCACAAGCCCACAGAAGGCCGATTTTTCCTCCGCTTGCTGAATCATCCGCCGGCCTTCGAGCTCGAGGGCGCGTTTTTCGATCGCGCGGGGCAGCACGATCTTCAGCTCCTCGTAATTCAATGGGCATAAAAAGAATTCGTCGGCGCCGGCCTGGCTCGCCTTCAGGGGAATCGTGCGGCTGTTCGACCGCGTGAAGGCCACTAGCACGACATCGTCGCGAATCTTCCGGATTTCCGCGAGAACGTCGAGTCCATCGATCGCGCCATCTCCGATGCAGTCCAGGTTGAACAGAATCGCGTGCAGTTCGGCTTGCTCCAGCACGTTCTTGATCTCGTTTTCGGTGCTGGCCAATACCGTCCGCAACCCTTGGCCAAGATGACGTCGAATCTCCGGGTAAAGATCGTCGTCGGTTATAACGGCAAGCGTGTAACGTTCGGGGCTGCTCGCGGCTTCAGGCAATCTAGGGCTCCGGCGGTTGGCGGGATTATAGGTGAGCGAAGTTGCAGTGCAAAGGCAAAAGTGGCTCCCCTCCGTGCCACCGTCTCGCGGGGATCAGCCATCCGCCTAGGCGCTTCAGAACCGCAGTGTCGACAGGTACTTGTAGCTGCCAGTGATACTCGCGAAAGCGTCCTTCGGCGAATCGTGCTCGACAAAATAATGTTGGATCCCGGCTTCCTGCGCATGAGAGAAGATGTGCTTCCAATCGATTACGCCGCTCCCGACCTCGGTCATGTCATTCGCCATCAGTTCCTTGCCGTCGAAGCTTGCCAACTGCTCCGGCGTCAGGTGCGGAAGCCTCTTGCAGTCCTTTACGTGCACTAGCGGGAAACGCCCCGGGTATCGCTTGAAATACGCCAAGGGGTCCTGTCCGGCAACGCTGATCCAGCAAAGGTCCATCTCCATCTTCACTAGATTTGCGTCGGTGGACTCGAGCAGGTAATCGTAGGGCAATTTGCCGCCAAGGCTAGCGTCCGGAGCGAACTCCCACCAGTGATTATGATAACCGAACTGAATCCCAGCCTTCTTGCTCGCGTCGCCGGCCTTGTTGAATTGCTCAGTAATTCGCTTCCAGTCTTCGGCGGAATTACGCAGTTTCTGATCCAGATACGGGCAAACGATGAAACTGTGCCCGATGGTGTGAGCCGCTTCAATCGTTTCGGGCCACTTGTTCTGCACCACATCGTAGGCGACGTGGCAGGACGGAGCGGCCAGCCCATTGCTGTCCAAAATGGACCGAACCTCGCTCGGCGAGTGATTGAAATACCCTGCAAACTCCACCTCTTTATAGCCGATCGAAGCGACCTTCGCGATCGTACCCGCGAAGTCGCCCTTCATCGCGTCGCGCACGGAGTAGAGCTGTACGCCGACTTTTTCAATTTGGTGAGTGGCTGCAGGCGTTCGTGACGGAAGCGCCGAAAGCACGCCTGCGGCCATGGATGTTTCAATAAATTTGCGTCGGTTCATGGCCGGATTGTACTCTCAACGCGTCGCTGAAATCCAGGACATGCGAACCTAGGGCGCGGCTTGGCGCGACCGCCGGTGCCGGAATCGAGTCGACCGCTAGATTGCTGGCGCTTGCCAAGGGCCGCGAGCCTGCTCCAGCATTTCCGCGACCGCCAGCAGCAATTCTTCCTCGTGCGGGCGCCCAATCAATTGCACGTTGATGGGCAGTCCTTCCGGCGATTTTCCGAATGGCAGCGACAGTCCGGGAAATCCCGCCAGATTCAGCCACTGGCAGAAGCGCATTGTGTCCCGGTAGTTGAAAGGATTGCCCTCGCGATAGTTGCCATTGCCGTGTTGAAACGCTGGTGCTGTCGAGACCGGGGAGAGCAGCACGGGCACATCGCGCAACTGGCGCAAAATCTGAGCTCGCACTAGATCGCGGTCAGCGCACGCGGTCATGAATGCGTCAACGCTGGAAAGTGGTTCTGCCGTTGCAATCTCGAGAAACTCCCGAAGCATCGGGCTAAGCAGCGCTTCTTGTCCCTTCACACTTTCGTGAATCAGATGTCCGATTACGGGGCCAAAGAAAAACCACCAAAGCTCCAGCGCGCGGTCGAGTTTTTCCAGGTTCAGGGGTTCCACGCGAAAATTCAGATCGCATAGCAACTGAGCAGCCTTGCGAATAGACGAAAGAGTCTCAGGGGTGGCGCGGCCGAGCGCACCACTCTCAAGGATTCCGATGCGCAGTCCTTGCAGTTCCTGCGCTTCAACCCGGCGCACAGGCACTGGCGCCGATAAGGCGTCACCCCCATCCGGCCCTGCCATCACCTGAAACAGAATGCCCAAGTCCGCCACGGTGCGCGCCATCGGACCCACTACGCCAATCCATCCAAATGCTCCGGCTCCCGACGGAAAGTGGCCCGTCGTCGCAATCCGTCCCGGGGTCGTCTTCAATCCGCAAATGCCGGAGAAGTGAGCGGGGGTGCGAATCGAACCCCCACCATCACTTCCCACGCCGCCCATTGAGCACCCGGCCGCAATGGCTGCGGCTTCTCCGCCGCTCGAACCGCCCGCAGAATAGGCCAGGTTCCACGGATTCGAAGTTTTTCCCGTCAGGCGGTTATCGGTTTCGTAGGCCATCAGAAATTCCGGTGTATTCGTGTTTCCAAGAAGGATCGCTCCTGCTGCCTCAAGACGGGCCACGGCTACCGCATCGGTTGTCGGCACGTAGTCTTTCCGCAGCAGCGAGCCCGCCGGGCACGGCCACCCGGCCACATCCAGGCTGGACTTTACCGTCAAAGTTATTCCCGCCAGGGCTCGCAATTCTTCACCGTGTACAAAGGCTGCTTCCGCTTGGCGTGCTCTGGCCAACGCTGACTCTGCATCGCAATGCACAAAAGCGTTCAGTTTCGGCTGCAGCGTCTGCACCCGCTCCAAATGCGCTGTTACGAGTTCCACCGGCGACAGTTCTCGCTTGCGTAGTTTTTCCTGCGTTTCGGAAATTGAAAAATAAAAGGGCACGCTCATAGAGGCACCGAAGGAAGGTAGCGGCCTCCGCGCCGGCGGTCAAGCCGTCCATCCGATCTTGGAGTGACAGAGCCAAAAACAGTTGACGCGCCTCGACTGAGCCAAGAGAATCAGTTGCGCGCTGCTCTTGCGGCGCAGCGCGTTCAGAGAGCACTCCTTCATGCGATTTAAGACCGAGGTGTCACAGCAATCTGTCCTGTTTCCAGCTATCCTGCTGCTTGCGGCTTTCACAATTCCTGGCACTGGGCATCCTCTCTTCTACGCCACCCAAACGTCAGTAAACCAGAAGCCAGCGACGACCGAGGCTCAGAAAAAGGTCTCGCCCGAAGCATTGCGGCTGAATACGCTGGGCGTGGCTTACATGAATCAGGGCAAGTCCGCCGACGCCCAGAAATATTTCGAACAGGCGCTCGCCGCTGATCCCGACTTCGCACAAGCCAAAATGAATCTGGGAATCGCGCTCTTGGCCCAGCAGAAACTCGAGCCAGCGCGCGCTGCACTCGAAACGGCCGCGGCTGCGCTCCCGAATGATCCGTATGCCTGGTACAACCTCGGCCTTGCCTACAAGGATTCGAACGAGCCCGAGAAAGCGATCAGCGCCTTCCTGACTGTCGAAAAGATTGCACCCGACGAACCAGACGCCTTTTACTTCGAAGGCTTCCTCTTGTCGCAGCTCCAGAAGTACGACGAAGCCATTGTCGCGTTCCAAAAAGCGCTGGCCATCGCGCCCTATCACGCGTCGGCCCAATTTGGGCTCGCTCGAGCATATCAACGCAAAGGCGAAACCGGCGCGGCCCGCGAGGGGATGAAGCGTTTTCAGAAACTGACTACCGAGCATCTCGGAACCCCTTTCGGTGCGGGCTACGGCGACCAGGGAAAATTCTCGCTCGCAGAGTTTGTTCACAGCGCAGACACTGGTGCTCGCGCGCAAATTCCCGTGCACTACGCGTCGGAACTCATTTCGAAACTTATGCCTGCCGGCGCAGCCACAACCGTAGGCGCAAGCCGCGGCGTCTGTCTTTTCGACTATGACGGCGACGGCAAGCCTGATCTCTTTTTTTCCGGTGCTGGAGAAGGGAAGAGCCGCCTGCTGCACAATCTGGGAGAAGGCAAGTTCGCCGACGTCACCGAAAAAGCGGGTCTAGCGGGAGTCGGCGCGGGCTTTGGCTGCGCCGCGGGTGACTTCGACAATGACGGCTGGACCGATTTGGCCGTGTGCGAGGTCGCCGGCGTTCGCCTGTTCCACAATGAAGGCGGGGGCAGTTTTGCCGAGGTAACCGAAAGGGTCGGAATTCGCCGCGAGAAAGGCTGTGTCGCTGCCGCCTTTGTCGACTACGACCATGACGGCGACCTCGATCTGTACCTCACGGTGGCTCTCAACGCTACTTCCGCTGAAAAAGGCAAGAACAAGCTTTGGCGTAACAACGGCAATTCGACGTTCACCGACGTTTCCGATGAATCCGGCCTCGGGATCGACGCGACCGGTGCTGGCGTCGTCGTGACCGACTTCAACAACGACCGCGCCATTGATTTTGTTCTTGCTGGTGGCTCCGCGGGCGCTGCGATTTACCTCAATCCGCGCGAAGGTAAATTCACTCCGCTGCCCACGATCGATCTCGCGAAAGAAAATCTTCCACCGGCTGTCGGCGTCGTGGCTTTTGATTTCGACAAGGACGGCTGGATGGA
>Ga0306920_100003249_pt1 | contig 20607 bp, 11 predicted proteins | sample flu12Cox44000170_FD_204666 | JGI IMG/M metagenome (GOLD analysis project Ga0306920, IMG submission 204666) | Lab enrichment of tropical soil microbial communities from Luquillo Experimental Forest, Puerto Rico - flux4day.12C.oxic.44.000.170 (v2)... | ecosystem: Environmental > Terrestrial >... | reverse complement strand
TCTGAGCGTTTCCCCCTGATGGCCGTCAACCGGGGAGGCCGTCCAAGGAGCGGTTGGAACCTTGATCCGGGACTACCGGGGAAGACGAATACCGGCGGGAACAATCACCTCAAACTTTTCTAGAGGGTTTCTCAGGGGAAGCTTAAGCATCAAAAGGCCAAGTGCCGCTGGCTCCTACCAAAAGGCCTGTGCGGAAGTAACCTTGTTAAATTTAGAAAACTTCGATGCGGATGCAAAGGAAATGGCAATGATTCAGGCGCCCCCGAACGAGCGGTTGGGGCACGGAGGGCACCGCACGCCGCGTCCTATCGGAATTTCGAGGAGCAGATTTGCCGGAAGCCCAATCTAGCCCAAATCCACCCAAATCCACGTGACAACCCAAATCCACGTGCCTTGACAGGGGAGGGGCGAGGACCTAGGCTGCAAAACCTCAGAAGGATCGTGGGGACGTAGGGAGCAAAAAATGAAGCAAGCGGACAAAGCAATCTTGAGATTGGCCCTTCGCGGACTGGCTGCATTCCTTTTCCTGGCTGCGGCGTCCGAGCATACGCCTGCAAGCCGCGCGGAGGCCGACAAATACGAAGTGACGGTCGAGCGCAACGTCGCGGCCAAGATGCGCGACGGGGTTACGCTGCGCGCGGATATCTACCGGCCGAACGCGGACGGACAATTCCCTGTCTTGCTCGTGAGAACCCCGTACGACAAACAGGGGACTATGAGTTTCGGACTGCGGGCAGCGAAGCGCGGCTACGTGGTCGTTGCTCAGGATGTGCGCGGGCGCTTTACCTCGGAGGGGGAGTGGTATCCGTTCAAGAACGAATCGCTCGACGGCTACGACACGGTGGAATGGGCGGCGGCGCTGCCTTACTCGAACGGAAAAGTGGGCATGTTCGGGGGATCGTACGTGGGAGCGACGCAATACCTCGCGGCGATAGCCAAACCCCCGCACCTGGCCGGGATTTGTCCCACGGTGACGGCATCGAATTATCACGATGGATGGACCTACCAAGGCGGCGCGTTCGAGCAGTGGTTCAACGAGTCGTGGTCAAGCGGACTGGCCCTCGATACCATGCGGCGGCGCACCGAGAAAGGGATGAGCCCTTTGGAAGGAAGCAAGGTTTTGCCGCTGATCTCTTACCCCGTGCTCGAAGCTCCTTCCGCAACGGGCGTCGCCGGGTACTTCACGGATTGGCTGGAACACCCGCGCTACGACAACTATTGGAAGGCCATTTCGATTGAGGACCACTACGCGGATATCCAGGTGCCGGTGCTCGGAGTGGGCGCGTGGTACGACATCTTTCTCGGCGGAACGCTGCGCAATTACGTGAGGTTGCAGAAGGAAGCCGGGACGGAGGCGGCGCGGAGGGGACAAAGACTTGAGGTTACCGTTGGCGGACACTCAGGCGGCGGCAGAAAGATCGGAGCAGTCGATTTTGGAGAAAAATTGCCAGTGGATGACGACGAAGGGATGTTCCGCTGGTACGACTGGCTACTGAAGGGCGAGGCCAACGGCGTCGAGAAAGAAAAACCGGTCAAAATCTTTGTGATGGGAAGGAACGAGTGGCGCGAGGAAGGCGGCTGGCCGCTCGCGCGCGCGACGAGCACGCGCTATTACCTGCACTCGGGGGGAGCTGCAAATGGACTGGGCGGGAACGGTGTTTTGAATGCCGTCGCGCCGGCAGAGGAAAAAGCCGACCAGTATTCTTATGATCCCGCGGATGCGGTGCCGACGATCGGCGGGCCGCTCTGCTGCCAGGCGTTGCCGACGGGCGTTGGCCCGCAGGATCAGCGGCCTGCCGAGGAACGCCATGACGTCTTGGTCTACACGACGACGGCGTTCGCAAAGGACACCGAAGTGACCGGCCCGGTCACTCTGGATTTGTATGTCAGCGGCTCGGCGGTAGACACGGACTTCACCGGGAAGCTCGTGGATGTCTGGCCGAATGGGTTTGCCCAGAACCTAACCGAAGGAATCTTGCGGATGCGCTACCGCAATTCGCAAGAAAAACCGGAACTCGAAAATCCCGGCGAAACCTACCACATCACCGTGGATTTGTGGGCTACCAGCAACGTGTTTTTGGCTGGGCACAAGTTGCGGCTCGAGGTTTCGAGCAGCAATTTCCCGCGCTTCGACCGCAACATGAATACCGGCGAAGAGCAGGCGCGGGCTACGCGCATGATCAAAGCGACAAACGTGGTTTACCACGACAAGGCGCATCCCTCGGCGCTGCTCTTGCCGGTCCTGCCCTGAGGCGGTCGCCCTATGCCTCTGGATGGCCCGCTATACCTCGAAGCCCATGAGGCGCATGAGCTCGAGCGCGTTGCTTTTGGCGATCACTCCTTCCCTCAGCCGGTAGTCGAAATACATTTTTCCGTCCTTGACCTGGTCTTCGAAGTGCATGTTGCGCACGAAGCCGTTCGCGGAACCGGTGATCTCGGTGAGCGCCAGGTCGTGAGTGGTGATGACGCCAATGGCGCGCTGGTTGAGCAGAGCTTTCAGGAGACCTTCGGCGCCGATTCGGCGGTCCTTGCTGTTGGTTCCCTCCAATAATTCGTCAAAAAGGAACAAAAGAGTGGTGGAGTCCTCGGTCAACCGGAACACCCGCCGAATTTGCAGGATCTCGGTATAGAAGCCTGAGCGGCCTTCCTGCAAAGAATCGGTCCTTCGAATGCTCGTCCCCACCGAGAGCGGAGAAAGACGAAGCGATTTACCCCGGATAGGCGCGCCGGCCATGGCCAGAACCGCATTGATGCCGATGGCGCGAAGCAAGGTGCTTTTTCCGGACATATTCGACCCGCTCACGAGCATCACCCGCGTGTCGCGGTCGAGCCGCACACTGTTGCGAACACATTTCGCGTCCGGAATCAGGGGGTGGCCCAGGTTCTCTCCAAGGAAGGTGACTGACGATTCATCGGCGAACTCGGGAAAGGGGTCGCCAGGGTGTTCGAACGAATAGGTCGCGAGGGACAGCAAGGCCTCCATTTCCGCCGCAATGTCGACCCACATGCGCATGTTCTTGCCCCATCGGCGCCGCCAAGTTTCGGCGGCGAATCCAACCTGCAGCGTGTAGAGCAGGGGAAGGTCAACGAGCTGCATCAGCAGATTCTCTCGCGCATCGATCCAGTAAACGATTCGCGCCAATTTCCGAATCACTTGCGATGCCGGTAGCGGGCCCTGCTTGAGCGGCGTACTGAGCTGCTTGGCCTGGGACGAGGCGTATGGCTCTTTTTCGAGGAGTTCGAGAATGTCAGAAAAAAGGACCAGACCCTCCGCATTGGAAGAGACTCCTTCGATCACCGCCTTGGTCTTTTTTCCCAGTCGCCAACGAAGAAGCGCTTCCAGGGCTAGCACGAGGGCTAGAGGCGAGACGATCCGGGTCTGATAGTAAAGCACGGCGGTCGCGCCGGCGGCGAGTGCCAATGCGAGGGCCACACCGCGCCAGACATTCCCCGGAAGGTCGCGCGGACCCTGAGCAAAGCCTACTAGGGATTCCGGGTCTAAACGAGGCCGCAACGCTTCGCCCGTGATCGCCAGATTTTCGCGAAGGGCAAGTTTTTCACGGAATTCCGAGACCAATTCGTGTCGCGCCAGAACCACGGGTTTTGGCGACGGCCGGCGAAGCCAGTCTGCCAGGCGGTTTTCTCCCATGGGAAGCCGCGCGGTCGAGAGCAACTCGAACAAACTGCCCTTGCCATAGAGGTCGAGGTCTTCGGCATAGACATGCTCGTTCGCGCGAAATCGGTCGCCGCTCTGCCCGGTTCCGAACCAGCGGTCTTCGATGCGAGCAATTCCCCTGCGGTAATGGTCTGCGGCGGCGGAAGCCCGCGTTTTCGCGCGGATCACAAATTCATGCAGCAACGACAAAACCAGATAGACAACAATCGCAACCAGCACCCAGTATCGGGAGAGCAACTCCCTCGAAAAAGACAGATACCCAACGAGAAAGCCTGCCGCGACAACGGCCAATTTAAGGTTCCCGATTCTTGCGTGAAGGAGATCCTTGGCGGCGAGCGTCTCCAGATGAGAGGAGAGCCTGTTCGAGTATTCCTGACGCGGGTCGAGCACGCTACACGCCCTCAAAACAACACGGAAAGAGTTTACTCGTTCTTTCCCACCGCGCGGAGGATCAAGAAAAGGGCGTAACGAGCTTAGCCACAACTCTGCCATCCGGCACGGTGAGTCTGCCAGGCCACGCAAGTGCCGAAAAATAATCGGGACATTCCGAGGGAACGTTTTGTAGACTCAGGCGCCGTGATTCGCCGCGGAAATTGGTGATCACGGGAATTGCGATGCTGACGGCGGAGTCCGCGCACCGACTTTGAAGGGGGCACCATGTTAAAGAGAAGAGTGACATGCCTTTTTCTTGCGTTGGTCGGAGTGCAGCTTTTCGCTTCACTCGGACGCGGGCAAACCAAACTGCTGCGCTTTCCGGACGTTCACGGGGACAAGGTGGTGTTCACTTATGGCGGAGACTTGTGGCTGGCATCCACGTCCGGCGGCCTGGCGACGCGGCTGACGGCGCATCCGGGACTCGAGCTTTTTGGAAAATTCTCGCCGGACGGCAAGTGGATCGCTTTCACGGGCCAGTACGACGGCGATGAGCAGGTCTACGTCATCCCGGTGACCGGAGGAATTCCGAAGCAACTTACGTATTACCCTACACGCGGTCCCCTGACCCCCCGTTGGGGCTACGACGACCAGGTTTATGGCTGGACGCCGGACGGAAAGTCGGTGTTGTTTCGCTCGCTACGCGATCACTTTGATCTGGGCGACAACCAGCTCTACACGGTTTCTGCCGAAGGCGGATTGCCGAAGTCGCTCCCGATGCCCTACTCGGGCGCAGGCGATTTCTCTCCCGACGGCGGAAGGATGGTCTATTCGCCGCTTTTCCGGGACTTTCGGACGTGGAAACGGTACTCAGGAGGGTGGGCACAGCAGCTCTACATTTTCGATCTGAAGACTCATGCAGCGGAAAAAATCACGGATGACCCGCGCAGCCATCGCGACCCGATGTGGATTGGCGGCAAGATTTACTACGCGTCGGACAAAGACGACACACTGAATCTTTACGTATACGACCCCGCGACGAAGAAGACCGAGCAAGTGACGCACAGCAAGAAGTGGGACTTGCGCTGGCCGAGCACAGACCATAAGAACCAGATCGTGTACGAAATGGCGGGTGAGCTGAATATTCTGGACACGCGCACAGGCGAATCGAAACACATCTCGATAGAGGTTCCGACAGACGCGCTGGCGATGCGGCCGTCGCGCGTTTCGGCGGCGAAGCAAATCGAGGATGCGGCGCTCAGCCCGAAGGGAGAGCGCGCGGTCATCATAGCGCGCGGGGACGTGTTTAGCGTGCCCATCGAGAAGGGACCGACGCGCAACCTGACGAACTCCTCGAACGCGCATGACAAGTGGGGCCGCTGGTCGCCGGATGGCGCGAAAATCGCTTTCATTTCCGACAGGGACGGAGAGGACGAAGTCTACCTGATCAATCAGGACGGCTCCGGGAAGCCGGAGGAGTTGACGCATGGATTGCGGGCCATGCTCTATGCACCGGAGTGGGCGCCGGACGGAAAGCGCATAGCGTTTTCTGACAAAGACGCGAAGCTGTACGTCCTCACGCTGGATGACAAAAAGGTGGTGCAAGTGGCGCAGGATACTCGAGGCTTTCTGGGCGACTACGAGTGGTCCGCCGACGGAGGGCACCTGGCTTTTACCCTGGGGAATTCGAACGACTTTCGCTCCGTTTACATTTGGAACGTGGGCGACGGACAGGTGCACCGGGTAACGAGCGAGTTCTTTGACGCCGGCGAGCCGGCCTGGGCACCTGATGGCAACTACCTCTATTACATCAGCGCGCGCGCATACGCGCCGCAGTTGAGCCAGATCGAATTCAACTACGCGACCAACCGGAGCTATGGAATCTTCGCGGTGGCGCTGCGCAAGGACGTCAAGAATCCTTTTCCGCCGGAAAGCGATGAAGTGACGACGACAAAGGAAGGAGAAAAGCCTGCCGGATCGGACAAGGCGAAGCCCGAGGGCAAAAAGGAAGAAAAGAAGAAGGAGTACATCAAGATCGATTTTGAAGGGCTGGCGGACCGCGTGACGCGAGCGCCGGTGGAAGCCGACAACTACCGCGGACTGGTAGTGACGAAGGACTATCTGGTTTACGCCAAGCTCGGAGGGCCGTTTTACGGGCGCGATTCGTTTCCGCCCGCAGCGTTGGCGCTGTTTTCCTTTAAAGACCGGAAGGAGAATGTCCTGGCGGAGAAGATTCAGGGCTATCACGTGTCGGATGACGGCCAGAAGGTACTGGTGCGCGACGAGCAGGGCTTCAAACTCTACGACGTCAAGCCGGAAGGAAAAGCCAACCCCAAGACGGTTTCGACAGCGGGAATGATGGTGGACTGCGTGCCGCAGCAAGAGTGGGCGGAAATGTTCAACGAAGTGTGGCGGCGCTACCGCGACTTTTTCTACGTGAAGAACATGCATGGCTACGACTGGGAAGGCTTGCGCGAGCAATATCGCCCCCTGGTGGACTATGTGACGCACCGATCGGACTTGAACTACGTTCTTGGCGAGATGATTGCGGAGCTGAGCGTTTCGCACGCGTACATCGAGGGTGGGGATTACGAAAACCCCCGGCGTCCGCAGGTTGCGCTGCCCGGCGCAAGGTTCGAGCTGGATGCGGCGTCAGGCCGCTATCGCATCAGCAAAATTTTCCGGGGAGAAAATGAAGAAGAGGCGTACCGGTCGCCGCTCACCGAAGTGGGGGTGGAAGCAAAGGAAGGCGACTACGTTCTGGCCATAGACGGACACGAACTGACCGCGAACCAGAATCCGTATCAGCTGCTGCGGGAGAAAGCGAACCAGCCGGTGCAGTTGACGCTCAACGCCAAGCCCAGCGTGGAGGGTGCGCACCAGACCAGCTATCGCCCCATCACCTCCGAGCGGAACCTTATCTATCTGGATTGGGTGGCGCACAACCGCGAGGCGGTCACGAAGGCTACGGGAGGCCGCGTTGGGTATATCCACATCCCGGACATGGGGGCCGCGGGCATCAGCGAGTTCATCAAAACGTACTATCCGCAGATCCGGAAAGAAGCAATGATTGTGGACGTCCGCGGGAACGGCGGCGGCAACGTGTCGCAAATGCTGATCGAGCGCCTGCGAAAGGAATTACTGGGCACAGAGTTTGATCGGGTGGATCAGGAGACGGGCACGTATCCGGCGACCACGTTTGTCGGCCCAAAGGTTTGCCTGATTAACGAAACATCTGCGTCGGACGGAGACATTTTTCCATACATGTTCAAGCAGGCTGGGTTGGGGCCGCTCATCGGGAAACGCACCTGGGGCGGTGTGGTGGGCATCGACGGGCGCGGCCCGCTGCTCGACGGCGGGCAGGTGTTCGTGCCCGAAGCGGCCACAGCCTCGACAGCCGGACAATACGTGATTGAAGGACACGGCGTCGATCCGGACATCGTCGTCGAAAATGATCCCGCCGCGGTGATCGCCGGCCAAGACCAACAACTGGATCGCGCGATCGCCGAAATCATGAAGGCGCTAAACGCCAGTCCCAAGAAGCTGCCACCGCGGCCAGCGGACCCTGTCAAAGCGCCCCAACACTAGGGCTCTTCATGATACGAACCTTAGTGGCGGTGAAGTTCTCGACGCGGTAGGAACATTCCGTGGCAAACGCGAAAACAATTTTGGCAGAGCTGAAGAAAAAAGCGAGCGCAAAAACGCGGGCGATTTACGCGAAGCACGGGCTGCCGACGGACCGCACGTACGGAGTCAGCGTAGCGGACATGAAAACCATCGCGAAGTCCATTAAGGGACGGCAGGACCTAGCGTGCGATCTATACGGCACGGGAATTGCGGATGCGATGTATTTGGCGGGGATGGTAGTCGACGGGAAGCAAATGAGCGCGAAACAACTGGAGGACTGGGCGCATAGGGCGGCGGGGATGCCGATGATCTCGGAGTACACGGTGCCGTGGGTGACAGTTGAGAACGCACAAGGACGAGAGCTGGCGCTGAAATGGATGAATTCGAAAGAGGAGAGCGTGGCGGCGGCAGGTTGGTGTTCGTATTCAGGGCTCGTAGCGACGAAGCCGGATGCGGAATTGGACCTAAAGGAAATTGAAGGGTTGCTCGAGCGGGTGGTGAAGGAGATCGCGAGCGCGAAGAACCGCGTGCGCTACACAATGAACGGATTCGTGATCTCAGTGTGCAGCTACGTAAAGCCGCTGTCGAAACAAGCCAAAGCGGCGGCGCAGAAAATCGGAACGGTAAGCGTGGACATGGGTGGCACAGCATGCGAGGTGCCATCGGCCTTGGAGATGATCGCGACGATGGAGGCGCGCGGGAAAATTGGAGTGAAAAGGAAGACGATTCGGTGCTAAGCGCTGCCCGCGGTTAACTGACGGGCGGACCATTTTGCCACGACAGCAAATGCCATGGGGAACTGCGGCCACCCGGTAGTGGGTCAGTTTTGACCCACTACGGGAAAAAGGGGGAGATTGACGGGAGCGCCCTCTAGAGCGAGGAGCTTCGATTTGGTCGAGCGTCCCCCGTGCGCGGAGAATCCGCCGGGCTTGCCGCCAGCAGCCGAGACACGATGGCAGGGAATGAGGATCGGGGCAGGATTCTTAGCCATGGCCTGGCCGACCTCCTGAGCCGCATTGGCGCGGCCGACCGCTTTGGCGATTTCGCCATAGGTGCGCGTCTGTCCCGCGGGAATTTCGCGGGCGGCTTCGTACACCTGGCGAAAAAACGGCGCCACATCGCTCAAATCCACGGGCACGCTGCGAAGGTCCTGAACTTCTCCACCCAGATGAAGCCGGATTTTTTCGGCGATTGCTGCGATCTCCGGCGGAAGCACGCTCGGCTGGTTAGCGCCGGACTTGCGAGCAATGCGGGATTCCGTGGCTCCGCGAGTGGCTTCCGGAAGCTGAACCGCCGTGACGACGGGTCCCGCCCCTTCGCGCCAGGCAATGCCGCAGGTGCCGAGCGGGGTCTCAAACAGGCAATAACAGGCCGGCTTTACGGACAAGCAGTGTCTCCCGGGTTTGGCCCGGGGGTGAGCCCCGGCCATTCCGTCGGTGTGATGCCCGGAGCGCCCCACTGGTTATGCGAGCACCGCAAGCGGGCATGAGGATCGTCTCATGGGCTTGTCCGCGATCAACTCAGGCCAAGTCGGCCAAGTCTCGATCGCTTGTTTTCTAGGCGTAACCTTCGTATCCTTCTCCTTCCCGCTGGCGCGAGGGAGGTGCAACCTTGAAAATCCTTCCTTCGCCGGGTGGGGCACCGTCGCTTGAGTGTTCGGGCCCTACTTTCCATTCTCCTGCTTACCGGACGGTAGGCCGGGCCTGTTGATTGGCTAGGTCTTCTTGCCGGTTCCGTTAGTCCAAGGGTGATTCATGGCAACTCCTCAGCAAGCCGCCTCCGATGATCCGGTGAACCGGGACGCCGCGCTCGCCGCGTGGGTGCGCGACGCTCGAAAAAGGACGCTGGAAGTGGTCGAGGACTTGTCAGACGAGCAGCTCCTTGGACCGCAATTGCGGATCGTGAATCCGTTGTTGTGGGAAATCGGGCACGTCACCTGGTTTCAGGAAAAGTGGGCCTTGCGGCACGCGGGCGGAGCGGCGCCCATGCGGGCTGACGCCGACGCACTTTATGATTCGGCGGCCATCGCCCACGATACACGTTGGAGTCTGCCGCTGCCTTCTCGGGAGGCCACGCTGGGTTACATGACCGCCGTGCGTGATCGCGTGCTCGAGCGCATCGCGCAAGGAAACCTCGGCGAGAGCGACCGTTATTTCATCACGCTCGGGGTTTTCCACGAGGACATGCACACGGAAGCCTTCACCTACACGCGGCAGACGCATGGGTGGAGGGCACCGGCTTTTTCCGGGCTGGAGCCGGAGAGCCCCGGCGACGCCGGGCCGCTAGGCGGAGATGTGGAGATTCCGGGAGGAAGGTTTCTGCTGGGGGCGCTTCGCAAAGAGCCCTTTGTTTTTGACAACGAGAAGTGGGCCCACGCGGTTGAGGTGCGGCCGTTTGCGATCGCCCGCGCGGCGGTGACGCAAGCGGAGTTTTTGGAGTTCGTCGAGAGCCAGGGGTACGCCCGGAGGGAATTCTGGAGCGAGCCGGGTTGGGGCTGGAAGGAGAGCGCGGGCGCCGAGCATCCGGTGTACTGGAAGCGCGAGGCCGCAGGGCGCTGGCTGCGCCGCAATTTCAACCAGTGGGTGAGCTTGGAAGCAAACCGCCCGGTGCTGCATGTGAACTGGTGGGAGGCGGAGGCATTCTGCAAATGGGCGGGACGAAGGCTGCCGACCGAACTGGAATGGGAAGTGGCAGCGGCGGGCGAACCAGGCGATTCGCCGAAGGAACTCGCCCGAGGCAAGCGCCGCTTTCCGTGGGGCGACGACGGACCGCAAGCGGATCGCGCCAACCTGGGCTGGCGAGCCATGGGCGCCGTGGATGTTGGTGCGATGCCGGCAAGTGACAGCGCCTTTGGCTGCCGACAGATGATCGGTAACGTATGGGAATGGACGGCCAACGACTTCGGGCCCTATCCGGGATTTGAAATCGATCCGTATCGCGAATACTCTGAGCCCTGGTTCGGCACGCATAAAGTGCTGCGCGGCGGCGCGTGGCCGACGCAGCCGCGGCTGCTCCGCAATACCTGGCGAAACTTCTACATGCCGGATCGCCGCGACGTTTGGGCGGGATTCCGCACCTGCCGCGCGTCCCAATAACGAGTGAAAATCGAGCTAGTCACGCCAGCACCCGCAGAAGTCCACACCGGAAACCGGACGACCGCGGACCGCTGGGCGCGGTTGCTGAGAGAACTGGGGAACGAAGTCGGCGTTCGGCGGGACTGGAGCGGGGCCGCGTGCGACTTGCTGATTGCCCTGCATGCCAAGCGCAGCTTTCCTTCGATCGAACGTTTCCGCGAGGCGCACCCCCGCATCCCGCTGATACTCGCGCTGACCGGAACCGACGTCTACGGCGACCTCGAGAAGAGCCCGGAAGCCAGGCGTGCGCTCGAGTTTGCGACTAGGATCGTGGTCTTGCAAGAGCTTGCAGTCGAGGCTCTTCCGGAAAGCGCGCAAGCGAAAGTGCGCGTAATTTACCAGTCGGCCGAGCGCCCGGCGATATCTCCGCCGCGGGAAGCAGCGTGTTTCCAAGTCTGCGTGCTGGCGCACCTGCGATCGGTGAAGGACCCGCTGCGAGCGGCGTATGCGGTACGCGACTTGCCGCCTTCATCCCGGATTCTAGTCAAGCACGCAGGAGCCGCTCTCGACCCGGATTTTGGCAGGCAAGTGGAGGAGGAGCAGCGCACGAACCCGCGCTATCGCTGGCTGGGGCCTCTAACGCACGACGAGGCGGTGGATCTGCTGGCGCGCTCGCACGTGCTGGCGCTCACCTCGCACCTCGAGGGCGGCGCCAACGTTGTCAGTGAAGCCATCACCGTCCGCACCCCGATCATTTCGTCGCGTATACCCGGCTCGGTGGGCATCTTGGGAAAGGACTATACCGGGTACTTTCCTGTGGGCGACAGCGCTGCCCTTCGCGAGCAATTGCAGCGCGCGGAATCCGACGATGGGTTTTATCGAGACCTCGAACAACGGGTTGCCGGGTTGCACTCGCTGGTGAGTGCGGCCCGCGAGCGCGAAACCTGGCAAGCCTTACTGCGCGAACTCAGCTGAACAACGGCGGTGTTCTTTTGCGTTTTGGGACAATACCGCCGCGCGAGTGGACCTAGGACTTCCTGCTCTCACACTGACTCTCGACCGCGGCTCTTCCCCGTCTTGACACGGCAGCGCCCGCGTTGTTAACTCGGCGCGCGAGGAGGCCTCGATGACACCGATGAGAGCGAAAGTACGCTTGATTGCCACACCGAAACTAGCCGGTCTTTTGTCTGCGGCATTGCTCTTGGGGTCCGCCGCGTTCGTCCGGGCACAGGAGATTTCGCACCGGCTTACGGTCATGGATGAGTTTCAAATCCAGACCGCCACGGACCCGCAGATTTCGCCGGACGGCAAGAAAATTGTTTACGTGCGAAGATTTGCGGACCGAGCGACGGACAAACGCTATTCGAACCTCTGGATCATCAATAGCGACGGCACCGACCACCGGGCACTAACCACGGGCAACCGCGGCGATTCCTCGCCGCTATGGTCGCCCGACGGTACGCGCGTCGCTTATCTTTCCGACGCTGACGGCAAGACGCAGATTTACATTCGCTGGATGGACACCGGCCAGACGGCACGCGTCACCGATCTCGAGGATTCACCGGAAGCCGTCGCCTGGTCGCCGGACGGAAAGATGCTTTCGTTTTCTTCGTTGGTCCCCGGCAAGGGGCCGCACATCGCCGACCTGCCGGCACCGCCCGCAGGAGCCAAATGGGCGGACCCACCGAAGGCGTACGACCGCCTCGTGTATCGGTTCAACGGCGTGGGTTATCTCAAGCCCGGTTTCATGCAAGTGTTTGTTGTGAGCGCCGAGGGTGGCGCACCGCGGCAGGTCTCGAACGGCAACTTCCCGAATGGAGGAAATGAATGGAGCCCAACGCGCGCGAACTGGACTCCCGACGGCAAAGACCTGGTGATTTCAGCAAATCGTCACCCGGAATCGGAGCACGCGTACTTCGACACGGATGTGTACGAATTCAGCGTCGCCGACGGTGCGGTGCGCGCGCTCACCAACCGCAAAGGACCGGACAATTCACCGGAAGTCTCTCCGAATGGAAAATGGATTGCGTACACCGGCTTTGACGACCGGTCCCAGGGCCATCAAACGACGAAGCTGTACTTGATGAACCGCGACGGCACGGGCTCGCACCCGCTTTCCGACAAACTGGATCGCGACATCCAGGGTCCGCAGTGGGCCCCGGACAACAGCGGCGTGTTTTTCCAATATGCCGATCAGGGAGATACCAAGATTGGATTCTGCTCCAACGACGGCAACTGCAAGAAAATCGCCGACCATATTGCTTCGACCACGAGCGCTTATGGCGGAGGTTCGTTTTCCATTTCGCGCACGGGGCTCATCGCCATGACTTACGGCCGCACCGACGACCCCGGGAACATCGCCATTCTGAACAACGGTGCAATGAAGGTGCTGACTTCCTTGAACGAAGAACTGCTGGCGCAAAAGAAGCCTGGCCACGTCGAAGAGATCTCCTACCAGTCCTCGAAGGACAAGCGCAAGATCCAGGGCTGGATCGTTCATCCGCCGGATTTCGACGCTTCGAAAAAATATCCGCTCATCCTGGAGATTCATGGCGGGCCCTTTGCCGACTATGGTGACCGCTTCGATTTTGAAAAGCAGGTGTGGGCTTCCATGGGCTACGTGGTGCTGTACACCAATCCGCGAGGCAGCACGAGCTATGGCGAGGAATTCGCCAACTTGATTCACCACGCGTATCCCGGCGACGACTTCGATGATATGAACAGCGGAGTCGACGCGGTGGTGGGCAAAGGCTACATCGACACGAACAATCTCTTTGTGACCGGCGGCAGCGGTGGCGGAGTCCTCACCTGCTGGACCATCGAGCACACCGACCGCTTCCGCGCGGCAGCCTCGCTCTACCCGGTCATCAACTGGTACAGCTTCGTGCTGACATCGGACATCCCCTGGGTCACGCAATACTGGTTTCCCGGCAGTCCCTGGGACCATACCGAGCAGTACATGCAGCGGTCGCTGACGAACCTGGTTGCCAAAGTCAAAACGCCGACGATGGTGATGACTGGCGAGGCCGACTACCGCACGCCAATTTCCGAGGCCGAGCAGTTTTACGAGGCGCTAAAACTACTGAATGTTGACGCGGTGCTCGTGCGCGTTCCCGAAGAGCCGCACGGCATCGGCCGGCGCCCAAGCCACCACGTCGCCAAAATGTTGTATGTGGCCGGGTGGTTCGAGCAGCACAAGGCAAAGTAGCGGCGTTTTTTGGAAACAACCCGGCGGTGTTTATGCTGCGTTTATGTTCGGGAGTCTAGAACTAGTCCGGCTTCGCGGCGTAGCAAAAGGCCTGCGAATCCAAAGAGAGAGAACAAATCATGCGTAACAAACTGACGTTTTTCGAGATGACCAGCGCTTGCTTGATGGCCCTCGGTTTTTGCGTCTGCGCACTCCCACTTTCCGCCGCGCCTTCGCCCGGCGCCTCCGGCTACAAGGTGATTAAGACCGTCCCCGTAGGAGGCGAGGGCGGCTGGGATTACGTGTACGTGGACAGCGGCGCGCGCCGCGTGTACGTCTCGCGCGGCACGCACACCGTGGTGTTGGACGCGGACACTTACGCGGTGGTTGGTGACATCCCGGACACGCAGGGCGTGCACGGAATCGCCATCGCCGGCGATTTGGGACGCGGCTTCACCAGCAACGGCCGCAGCAACGACGTCACGATTTTCGACTTGAAGACACTGAAACCAATCGGCAATGTGAAGACCGACGCGAACCCGGATGCCATCGTCTACGATCCGGTGAGCAAGCGCGTATTCACGTTTAATGGACGCGGAAAAAATACCACCGCCATCAATGCAGCGGACGGCACGGTTGCGGGCACGCTGGCACTCGGCGGCAAACCCGAATTCGCCGCGGTGGATGGCAAAGGAAGCGTCTTCGTGAACAACGAAGACACTTCTGAAATCATCGAGATCAATGCCCAGAAAATCACCGAGACGCATCGCTGGCCGCTGGCGCCGTGCAAGTCGCCGTCCGGCCTGGCCATGGACACAAAGAACCGGCGGCTGTACTCGGTCTGCGATGACAAAGTGTCAGTCGTGGTAAATGCCGACACCGGCAAGGTCGTGGCCACACCGGAAATCGGCAATGGCCCAGACGCTGCGGCCTTCGACCCGGAGTCAAATGAGTTCTTCGCTTCCTGCGGCGAAGGCGTGCTCACGGTCGTACATCAAGACTCAGCGGAGAAATACACGGTCGTCGAGAATGTGCCAACCAAGCGAAGCGCGCGCACCATGGGCCTGGATCTAAAGACCCACCACATTTTCATGCCCGCGGCGGATTTTGATCCACCGGCTCCGGGAGAACGCCGGGGCAAAATGAAGCCCGATTCGTTCGTCATTGTGGTTGTGGGGAAGTAAGTTCTTTCCAGGAAGGGGTGGCAGGAAGAATCGCCGCCCCTTGTTCGTTTGAACCTCCCGCTGAAACACGTGTTTCATGCGGCGCTTGCCTAAGGCCTACATGCGATCCTGCAAGTCTTGCCGCCTGTTACGCTTGCATCTTGACCTTGTCCTTGACACGCTTTCGCATCTGTTTCGCCACGGCAACAAACGTTTCCATTCTTTGCATGCTTGCAATTAGTTGTTGACAGCCGTACGCAAGTAGGTGTATTTGCACACCCAGTTTGTGCGAGTGGGTCTGCGAGTGAACCAAAAGCAACGTCTCTCTCCGGTTGCGAATCAAGCCCGGTCTCGAGTGCGGGTGTCGGTTTCGGGCAGATTCCCTTCCTATCGGCTGCGGGAGACTCCCGCTAGAGAGGCGTCACGCCGGTCTTGCGTTTTCAGGCCGCAAGGCTGTCAGACCTCCTGTCCTCCTCGCCAATTCGTATAGTTTCGCGCGGGGAGGCGTCATGAAAAGCTTCAAGAATCTGTCGATATGGTTTGTCCTGCTGGCCGTGTTTCTTTGGGCTGCGCCAGCCGGGGCGCAAACGGCCAACACTGGGCTGGTGCTGGGGACGGTTACCGATCCGGCCGGGGCTGTGGTCCCCGAGGCCAAGGTCCAACTCACCAACACGGACACGAATGAGAGCAAGGAAATGGTGACCAACTCCGCGGGGCAGTTCACCTTTCCCGGAATCGCTCCCGGTAAGTACAAGGTGACGATCGCGAAAGCCGGTTTTGCAACATTCGTTGTGACCAACTTGATTGTCGACGTGAACAAGAGCTATCCCGTAGACGTCAAGATGGAGATTCGCCCATCAAGCGAGATTGTCGAAGTTTCGGCGGGAGCGGAGGCGGAACTTCAAAAAGCCGATGCCGTGGTAGGCGGTGTCGTGAGCGGCGAAATGCTGACACGGCTGCCGACTCTTAACCGCGACGCGACCGAGCTCCTCACGCTCCAGCCCGGATCCACTCCGTATGATGACTCGACTGGATTCGGAAATGGCGGCGGGACCATCGCCGGTGCGCGCAGCGATCAAAACACGATTTCGCTCGATGGCATCGACATCACCGATAACGTTATTACCGGCGGCGCGAACGAGGCGCCGGTCATTCCGGTCGGAGTCGATGCGGTGGATGAGTTCCGCGTCGGCGTCACGAACGCCAACGCCACCTTTGGCCGCTCCGCCGGAGGCCAGATCACGCTGATCAGCCGCAGCGGCACGAATAGTTATCACGGCACCGCCTACTGGTTCCATCAGAACGACGATCTCAATGCCAACACCTGGGAACTCAATCACACACCGGTTAAGGATGCGTCCGGCAAGGTTACCTCACCGTTCACTCCGAGGCCGGAGCAAAAGGACAACCGCGTCGGCTTGAGTTTCGGCGGGCCCATCCGCAGGAACAAAACTTTCATCTTTGGAAACTACGAAGTTCGGCGATTTCCCCAGGCGTTGTCGTTTACTCGTCTGGTTCCCAGTGACACCCTAAAGCAGGGGGAGTTGATCTTCAATGGTACGACATATGACTTGGCCGCTCCGGCAGGTACCGGAGGTTGCGGGCCGTCAGGAACAACTGACTGCGATCCTCGTCATCTCGGCATCAGCCCCACCGTCAAGGCGCTTTGGGGCAAGATGCCTACTGGCAATGACAATACGGTGCCGGGCGCTGATGGTGTGAATATTCTTGGGCTCCGTGGGACAGTGCCAGGGGAACTCAAATCGGACGGCGTTGGCGTCAAGCTGGACCACAGCTTTACCGAGAAGGTTCACTTCTTTGGCCGCTACTCCTATGCCCGCAGCTTGAGTCCGAACGGGGGTCAAATTGATCTCCGCGGCAGTTCGCCCACAAATCCGAGCGTCTCGCAACTCCGCGGCGATTCCATCATCAGCGGGCTCGACTGGCAACTTCGGCCAAACCTTTTGAACAGTTTCCGCGGCGGGTGGGTACGCAGCCGCCAGGACTTCAGCGTAATCCGTCCCAGCGCTTCCGCAGCACAACTTGCGCTGCAGGGAACGGCTTCCTCTGCCTCGCAGACCGGCTATATCTCTCTGGCCCCCGGTCTCGCCACGGGCAGCGGCTTTCTGGACACCATCGTGGACGTAGACACCCAGCGCGCTCGACACCAGGCCATCTACGACAGCAACAAGCAGTACAGCGACTTCCTTACGTGGACAAAGGGCAAGCATACGATAGTGGGCGGCACCAACATGCGCTGGCTCCCCACCATCCATGATCGCGATGACAAAGTCATCGGGTCGGTCAACTCACTCGTTGCGGCCCTCGATGGCGACCACAACTTTGCGATCCCTGCCGCCAATCGCCCCCCTGGTCTTGCTGCTGGCGACGTGACCCGCTGGGATCGTCTTTATGCTGCGTCACTCGGGTTGGTTGACAATGTTGGCATTCTGACCGCCAGCGATGGACAGCTCAACCCCCTCCCTTTCGGTTCCACGCTCGTAGCTCATACCACCCTGCGCTCCTATGATTTCTTCTGGCAGGACACCTGGCGAATGACACCTTCCTTCACCATGACCTATGGACTCTCCTACGGATGGCAAACCACCCCGCAAGAGAGAGACGGGAAACAGGCATTGATGGTAGACGCCGGCAATGGAAACAAAATCCTTACCGCCAAAGACTACCTGGATGCTAAGGCAGCGGCGGCTGCCGCCGGCAATTTCTACGATCCCACCATCGGCTACATGCCGATCCGAAGCTCTGGCCGCAGCAATGTCTTCAATGTGGATTATGGAGATGTTGCGCCGCGGTTTTCCCTCGCCTGGAATCCTTCTTTTAGCAGCGGCTTCCTCGGTCATGTCTTTGCCGACCGGAAAACGGTTGTCCGCGGCGGCTATGGCACATCCTACGACCGGATTAATACCGTCGGAAGCGTGATCATTCCTATGCTAGGGGTGGGCTTCGCGCAGACACTCACCGTGGCTGCGCCCGCTTGTAACTTCGGTGGCAGCACCGGAGGTACGGGTTGCGCAGTTAACGGCACTCCCGGTGGGTCCATCTTTCGCGTCGGTGTGGACGGTTCCATCCCCGCTCCCGCGCCCCTCACCAAACAGTCCATACCGGTGGTTCCGAAGGGCTTCCTGGCGGAAACCCTTAGTTTTGCCGATGACCCGGACTGGAAGGTCGGCCGCAACCACATGGTGGACTTCACGGTCCAAAGGGAGATGCGCGGCAACATGTTGATGGAGGTTGGGTTCATCGGCCGTTATGCCCGCGACCTGCTTAACAACGTCAACTTCAATTCCTCGCCGATCATGTTTAAGGACAAGATCTCGGGGCAGACCTTTGGCCAGGCTTACGATGCCCTAAGCGCGCAAGTGCGCAACAACCTGCCCATCACTCCGCAACCGTGGTTCGAAAACCTCATTCCGCTCGCGGCCTGCAATGGGGTCTTCGGGGTTACGGCTTCAACCTCGACGAGTTGCATCGCGCAAGCAGATGCGGGGGACTTCACCAGCTACAACGTTTCCGACCTGTTTCTGATCATGGATATCGCCCGGGGTCTGGGTGCTGGTCTGCCAACCTTTAACAATCTGAATATTCTTGACATGTTTGTGCGGACGCACCGGGACTTCTCCAACTACAATGCCGGATTCATTGCCCTCCACAATCGTGGCTGGCACGGCATGCAGTTTGACCTGAACTATACGTACTCCAAATCCTTGGACCAGATTGGAACGGTACAAAACTCTGCGAGCTACTTTGCCTCGAGTTTTAACCCCGCCTATGAGTACGGCCCGTCGTTCTTTGACCGCCCTCATATCTTTAACGCGACCTACAGCTATGACCTGCCCTTCGGGCATGGGCACCTTTTGGGGAGTTCCTCCCACGAGTGGTTCAACAAGATCATCGGTGGATGGTATTCGGCTGGAGTGATTCGTGTTGCTAGCGGCCAACCGCTAACCGTTGTGGAAGGCCAATCGGGAAGTTCTTTGGGCGGCGGACTCATCTTCGGCGTAGCCCAGGGCGCCATCCCAACAGTGAACCCGAACTCCCTTGGCGGAGGCGTTCACGAGGGTGTCTGTAGCTCTGGCGGTGTCGGTTCGACTGGTGACGGAGCGAATTGCGGACCCGGCGATACGGGCACCGGCGTAAACTACTTCGCGAATCCGGCAGCGGCTCTGAAGGACTTTCGTCCTATCCTGCTGGCTTCCGACGGTAGAACGGGCAGAAGCCAGCCGCTCCGGGGCTTTGGCATACGAAGCTTCGACATGCGCATCGGAAAAGAGACGAAATTCCATGAGAAGTACGGCTTCGAAATCTCGGCCGATTTATTCAATGCCTTCAACCATCCGATCTTCCTAAATCCAAACTTTGACTTGACCAACCTTCCGACGTTCGGGGTGGTTTCGTCGACCCTTATCCCCGCCAACCGAACCTCCAGCAGCCGTTGGATTCAACTCGGCTTGCGCATCAATTTCTAGCCTTCACATCGGCAAAAGAAAACATCGACGGGAGAGCGTAAAAGCTCTCCCTTTTTTTTGCTTCGCAACGGAGCCACTCGAGACCTGACGTGGACTCGAAGATTCGCCTTTTGCACCGCGCCTGGTAGCGGCGGGCCGCCGAAGTCCTTACGCTGGGCAAAAAAACAGAGCGTCCCGGCGGGAGGGTACGCCGGGACGCCCTCATTGGGGGTTGAGGGAACTTAGGGCCTTCGAGGAAACTCGTTTACGGCGTTAGCCTCCGACTCTATCTAGGGCCCAACGCCCAGGTTGTGCCTGACCGCGACGAAAGACAGGCTTGCTCCCGCGGCTTGAGGAAGCCACCAGAACCTCCGGATCCAGGGTTTCTGGCTGACCATCATTCGCCTGCCCAAGAAATCCATGAATATCGGGCTCAGTTGGGTGGCGGCATAAATCGCGTTGGAATTCGCGAATGGTTTGAGAAATGGATTCGCTTCCTGGCCGTATCCACCGGAAACGGCGCGGCGCGTGGACCAGGCGTCAAATCCGGCGGCCGTGTGTCCCGCGGCCACCAGCCCATACCAGATCTTCCGCTGCCTGGGGCTTTCGCCAGGCCGTGGTGCTCTTGCCCGCACGGGCTCAAAGGGTTCGGCCGCCGAGACCAGCGCCGCTGGTTCGGCCTCGGACCTAACCTTGGGCTCGGGGGCGGAAGGCAAGGCTTCTTTGGCTGTCGAATCTTTTGAGGTGCTATCGAAAGCCGTGGCGGAAAGGGTTGCGGGAACCTTCGCGCCGTCGTCGGTCTGCGGAACGGCACAAAGCAAAACGAGCGTTGCCAAGACCATCTACCACCTCAGTTAGGAGTGGACTTGCAAGTCCGGCCCCACTCGCAATGGGCCCACGATATCGATCAAAAGGGCAACGAACACTGGTGCTTTTGTCCCATTTCCCCTAGTACAAGGCCTTGGGCCATCCGTTTAACATCGATGTAACGCCAGTACTAGGGCGTTTTTGTGAAAGAATTTTCACATTTGTGGTAGCGCAG
>Ga0306920_100003248_pt1 | contig 20608 bp, 16 predicted proteins | sample flu12Cox44000170_FD_204666 | JGI IMG/M metagenome (GOLD analysis project Ga0306920, IMG submission 204666) | Lab enrichment of tropical soil microbial communities from Luquillo Experimental Forest, Puerto Rico - flux4day.12C.oxic.44.000.170 (v2)... | ecosystem: Environmental > Terrestrial >... | reverse complement strand
CTGTCGGCGCCCGGGGAATAACCAACGCTCCCCTACCGGCACGCCCGCGTCAAAGCGTTTCGGGCGTACCTTCCACCACTGTCGCAGCAACACGAGCAACTCTGGCGGCAGCATGACGTGGCGATCCATCGATGCACTCCTCTTTGTTGTCGATGCCGACGGTCGGGCAGTTGATGAGACAACTTTCAGCAAGGACTTCCGCGTGGCACTTGATGCTGCAGGACTTGCGCACCTTCACTTTCACGGCTTGCGGCACACTGCCGGCGCGGCGCTCGCCGAGGCAGGATGCAGCGAGAAGGAGATCGCGGCCGTGCTGGGCCACAAGACGCTCAGCATGGTGCAGAAGTACACGCAGGGCGCGCGTAGGAAGCGGCTTGCAACGAGTGCCATTGCCGAGCTAGAAGGCCGGGGAACAGGAACAGAACGGGAAAGTGGCAAACTCGACGAGTAGAGTGGCAAACTCCGACTGATATGCCGCCCCCTGAACGACGCGCTTCTTTGTGGGGGATCAGGCAGTTGGGTATGGTGGGTGTAGCAGGACTCGAACCTGCGACCCGCTGATTAAGAGTCAGCTGCTCTACCAACTGAGCTATACACCCCAACCGCTATTCATTGGCGGGATGTCCGTAGACATTCCGCCCGAAGCGCCATCGGGGCCGCGCGGGCCCCGATCGCGCGATCATGTAACATCGCAAGCATGCCCTGTCCAGGCGGCCGCTGCGTCAGGGGCCGATGAGAAGATGCTGCCGCTCGGCTAGAGATTCGAGCACCGCGGCGGTGCCCTTGATTACGCAATGCATTGGGCTTTGTGGCACCACGCACGGCACACCGATGCGCTCGCTAAGGGCCCGGTCCAGACGGTCGAGCAGCGCGCCACCGCCCGTGAGCACGATGCCGCGGCCCGCCACATCGTCGGCTATCTTGGGTGGCAGGTCCTCAAGCGCGCGCTGGATGAACTCGGCCATCTCGCCAACGGGCCCGGCGATCGCCTCCGCCATGTCGGCAGGGCCCAGCACCACGGTCTTCAGCCGCCCCTCCTTGAGATCGCGGCCCTTGATGTGGATCTCGATTTGCCGGCCGTTGGGCTGCAGCAATGCCGTGCCCGCTTCGATCTTGATGCGCTCGGCGTTGCTCTCCCCGATTACCAAACCATGCCGACGGCGCACATACCGCATGATGGCCTCGTCCATAGCGTTGCCCGCGACACGCATCGAGCGGGCCTGCACAACCTCACCGTTCGACAGAACAGCGATGTCGGTAGTGCCGCCGCCGATGTCCACCACCATGAACGCTTGCGGACCGTCTATTGGCAGCCCCGCCCCAAGCGAGGCCGCCACCGGTTCTTCGATCAGGTACACCTTGCGCGCGCCCGCCGTTACGGCGGTCTCGTAGACGGCGCGACGCTCGACCGGCGTAGCACCGGCCGGCACGCAGATCAAGATGCGCGGTCTGCGAAAACCCAATATGGATTTGGCGCGCGAGATGAACTGGCGCAGCATCTGCTCGGTAGCGATGAAGTCGGCAATGACCCCGTCGCGCATGGGGCGGATGATCTCGACCGGCTCGGGCGTCTTGCCCAGCATGGCCTTGGCCCTCAAGCCCACGGCGAGCACCACGCGCTGGCCCCCGCGCACCTGCACCGCGACCACGGAAGGTTCATCGATGATGATGCCGCGCCCCACCACATGCACCAGCGTGTTCGCCGTGCCGAGGTCGATGGCGATATCGTCGGAGAATGCGTGCGCAACGCCCGCGATCATGGCTGCAGTGCCTCCCCCGGCGCGGAGCGGAGGCTGGACCCCGCATCGGGCCTCGTCTGCGGTCGAGCCCCGACCGGCTCCGCTGCCCAAACGCATTCCGGATTGAGCGCCGACAACATAAACAACCGCTGCCGGTCAGCCAACCGACCGGCCAAATTACTCCGCCGCCTTGAGCGCCGACGGCGAGGGATTGCGCACCTCGTTGAGCAGCGTCGTCTCACGAGCCTTCGCCACTTTGTAGTTGCGCTCCTTGATGTGGCCGAAGCCTCTAATGTCAAGGGGCAGCGAGGCCAGTGCGACGGCGTTGGCGTGCGTGGCAAGTGACAGGCGTTCGGAGATCTCATCCAGCAGCTTCTCGTAGTCGGCGATCATTTGTCGCTCGAGTTTGCGCTCCCGCGTATAGCCGAAGATGTCGAAGGCCGTGCCGCGCAATCGCTTGCCCTTGGCCAACACGCGGAATACCGACAGCATCCAGGCGCCAAAGCGGATCTTGCGCGGTTCGCCGGTGGCCTTGTCGCGGCGCGCGAGCAGCGGCGGCGCCAGGTGGAACTCCAGCTTGCGGCGAGACTCGAACTCCTCACCCAGCGCCTTCTCGAAGGCCGGGCTTGCGTATAGGCGTGCCACCTCGTACTCGTCTTTGTATGCAAGCAGTTTGTGGTAACCCCGTGCCACCGCCTCGGCAAGCCCGCTGCGGCCGGGGGCCATCTTGCGCTCGATTTCTGCGATGCGCACCACGCGCCTCCGATAGCGCTCGGCGAGCGCCACATCCTGGTACTCGGCAAGTTCACCGGCGCGGTAGTCCACGACGCTCTCGAGCGTCTGCGGCTTGGGCGGAGTCGTGGTATCCGCGCCGATGAGCCGCGCCACGGCGCCGGGCTCGCGCGCCGCCAGCCGCCCGAAGCGGAAGGCGTTGCGGCTCATCTCCACCGCCGCGCCGTTGAGTTCGATTGCCTGCTCGATGGCCGCCGAGCCGATGGGTACATGACCCAGCTGGTAGGCATAGCCCAGCAGGAACATGTTAGAGGCAATCGAGTCGCCGAAGAGCTTGACGGCCGCCGTATGTGCATCGAAGGCGCGCACAGGCGCCTTGCCGGCGCGCTCCTCGATGGCGTGTCTCAGTGCGGCGCCGGGCACCTTGAGGTTGGCATTACGGGTAAAGTCCGCCGTCGCCATCTCATAGCTGGAGTACACGACCGCAGTGTGATCGGGCTTAATCGTCTCTAGCACCCTGTTCGAGGCGGACACCACGAGGTCGCAGCCGATCACCAGGTCGGCACCGGCGACGCCGGCGCGAATGGCGTGGATCTGGTCGGCCAATTTGGCGACCCGCATGTGGCAGGTTACCGCTCCTCCCTTTTGGGCAAGGCCGGTCATGTCGATGGAGCCAAAGCCCTTTCCCTCCAGGTGTGCCGCCTGACCGAGCACGGCCGAGAGCGTCACGACTCCGGTCCCGCCGACTCCAGTGACGAGCATGGTATAGGGCCGATCGAGGCTCGGCAGGGCCGGGTCCGGCAGGCTCGCCAGCATATCGGTAATGCCGCTGTCACCGACCAATTTCTTGGCCTTCTTCACCTTGGCGCCGTGCACAGTGACGAAGCTCGGGCAGAAGCCATTGAGGCAGGAAAAGTCCTTGTTGCAGGCCGACTGATCAATCTGCCGCTTGGTGCCGAGCTCGGTTTCAAGCGGCAGCACAGCAACGCAGTTCGACTTGATGCCACAATCGCCGCAGCCCTCGCACACGGCCGGATTGATGAACACGCGCTTGTCGGGATCAGGGAACAGCCCGCGCTTGCGGCGACGGCGCTTCTCGGCTGCGCACGTCTGGTCATAGACGAGCACAGAGACGCCGGGGACTTGGCGCAACTCCTTTTGCAGGGTCTGCAGCTCGCTGCGATGATGCACGGAAACGCCCTGCGGAATGGCTCCGAAGGAATACTTGTGGGGCGCGTCGGTGACGAGCACCACTTTCTCAACGCCCTCGGCAAGCACCTGCCGCACAATCATCGGCACAGTCATGCCACCGTCGAGCGCCTGCCCACCGGTCATGGCCACGGCGTCGTTGTAGAGAACCTTGAACGTGATATTGACGCCGGCAGCCCTGGCGGCGCGGATCGCTAAACTACCCGAGTGAATGTAGGTGCCATCGCCCAGATTCTGGAACACGTGGTTGGTCTTGGAGAAGGGCGCCTCACCTATCCAATTGGTGCCTTCGCCCCCCATCTGGGTGAACCCTTCCGTATTGCGGTCCATCCAGTGAGCCATGTAGTGGCAGCCGATGCCGGCGTAGGCGCGCGAGCCCGCTGGCACGACGGTCGAAGAATTGTGCGGGCAGCCCGGGCAGAAGTAGGGGATGCGCATCGCGGCTTCGGCGGCAAGGGGCTGGTTGCCCTTGAAGCGCTTGAGCTCAGCCACACGCGCTTTGATCGCATCGTCGGCACCATACTTGATGAGCCGCTCGCCGACCTTGATCGCGATGTCGCTCGGATCGAGAGCATACTTGGCGGGAAACAGGACCTTGTCGAACTCGTCCTTCTTGCCGAGCACCAGCGGCAGCTTGCCCGTCTCCTTGTGCAGCCGGTCGTAGAGTTGCTCCTTGATTTGCGTCTCAAGCAGCGAGCGCTTCTCCTCGATCACGAGGATAAGGTCGAGCCCCTTGGAGAAGGCCTCCACACCCCGGGGCTCGAGCGGCCAGGTCATGCCCACCTTGTAGAGCCGGATGCCGAGCTGGTTTGCTTTCACTTCGTCGATGCCGAGCTCGTCGAAGGCCGCGCGCACATCGAGATAGCTCTTGCCGCACGTGACAATGCCGATCTTCGGGCTCTCGCCGCCGCTGATAACGATACGGTCGAGCTTGTTGGCGCGCGCGAACGCGAGGATGGCGTAGCGCTTGTAGTCGTGCAAACGGCTTTCCTTGTCGAGCGCCTGGTCGCCGAGACGGATGTTGAGACCACTCGCCGGCATCACGAAATCATCGGGAATCTTGATCTGAATGCGGTCGATGCGGCCGTCGACCGTGGCGGTGGCCTCGATGTTGTCCTTCACGCACTTGATGCCGACCCACACGCCCGCATAGCGCGAAAGCGCGAAGCCGAGAATGCCGTAGTCGAGGATTTCCTGCACACCCGCCGGATTGAGCACCGGGATCATGTAATCGACAAAGGCGAATTCGGACTGGTGGGCGCTGGTGGAGCTCTCGCAGGTGTGGTCGTCGCCCATCAAGGCCAGCACGCCGCCGTGCTTGGAGGTACCGGCGTGATTGGCATGGCGAAATACGTCGCCGGTGCGGTCGAGGCCTGGTCCCTTGCCATACCACACACCGAACACGCCATCATACTTGCCCTCGCCCCTGAGCTCGGCCTGTTGCGAGCCCCACAGTGCGGTGGCGGCGAGGTCCTCATTGAGCCCGGCCATGAACTTGATGTGGTTCTGCTCCAGGACACCCCTCGCGCGCAGCATGGCAGCCTCGAGCGACGCGATCGGCGAGCCGCGGTAGCCCGTCGCGTAGCCCGCGGTATTGAGGCCCGCTCGCACATCGCGAGCGCGCTGAGTTAACATCAGGCGCACGATCGCTTGGGTGCCGGTCAAAAGCTGCCGGCTCTCGTCAAGGATGTATTTGTCGTCGAGGCTTACGGTGTGCTTTGGCATGGCGGCTTCCAGCTCCGTGCGGGGTCCGCGTGGGCGGCCTCATGCAGGTCGAGCGGTACGTGCAACAGAGATGCCAGAGTCCCCGGCCGGCGGCAAACCGGTTTCGGCCGCTCTCCTTTCCCTGGGTGCCCTCCTAAGATGGGTAGAGGCCGTGGCGCAGGCAATCGCCCGTCGCAAGTGAAACTAACAGCCGGCCTTTGCAGGTGTGCGGCGCCGTCGGCGCGTTCGCGAGCGCAACAAAATTGCGCCCTATGCAGCCTCGGCGGACCGGGCATGCGAAGGACGTTCCATCTCACTCACCCTGGAGCGGCTGTATCTGCCCTTACCCCCGACCGTTCCCGCCAACCCGCCACAGGGGGAAAATCACTTGATCCGGGTCCAAGTGATGGTACGGCAGAGCACGGCCGCGACGCAGCCTGACAGCTCAATGGCGTCCTTTGTCTTGACCGTAACGGTGCCCGAATAGGTCTTGCCGTTCTCGCGATTGTAGAGCGCGCCCAACCACTTGTTGGCGCCGGTTCGCTTGGCATTCTCCAGGATGAGGAGCCCGATGATGGGCCGGCCGCGCTTGGCGGGATCGGGGTTCTTATCGTCCGTCTGCTGCCCGTCGGTCACTTTGGTGAGCTTGGCGCACAGGCCCGCGTCCCCGCATCTATAGAATTCAATGTTGGAGCGGTTCTCGGGATTAAGCCACAGCCCGAACGCATCCTCCGCCGACTGCGCGCAAGCAGATCCGCACGCGAGGGCCAGCGCCATCACTCCCGTAACCGCCGCAGGCGATAGCCTCTGCATTGGATTGCCTCCTCGGTTTTTGGCAGCCGGCCTAATGTGCCTCGCTGCTCCCGCGCGACGGAGCCATGCACAAGACTGCGGCGCCTGCGGGGCAGCGCTTGCCTCAGGCGTGCCGCACGACGCGCATGCGCCACGCGGGTGCCACGATGCAAACAACGCAGCGCGAAGCCAGCCCCGAACCAGCCAACTGGTTCAGAGGGCAGCCACGAGCGGCAGCAGCTGGATTTTGACCGATCCGGTTGGTCGCCAGCGGATAGACAAGCACACCCTCCACCCCCGCCATCCCGCAGGCCCAGAAATAGTGATGGGCACGCGCCCAGCGCGGGCGCGATTGGGGTCGCGCCCACAGCAGGGTCGAGGCCGAAGGCTTGGCGATTGCGCGCGGTTGTCGTGCGTCGGACACGGCATGATTCATTCCCGGCGACTTGCGATCAATGCTGCGGCGATGCACGCCTCACCCCCGGTTGCCGCCCAGCACCTTGCGGGAGATCACGACGCGCATGATCTCGTTGGTGCCTTCCAGGATCTGGTGGACTCGCAAGTCCCGCACCAGCTTCTCTAGGCCATAGTCCTTGAGATAGCCATAGCCGCCGTGCACCTGCAGCGCGTCGTTGACAATCTTGAAGCCAAGGTCGGTGGCCATTTGCTTGCCCATGGCCGAATACATGGAGGCCTGAGGGTCGGCGCGGTCAAGCGCGTCAGCGGCGCGGTAGACCATGAGGCGAGCGGCCTCGAGCTCGGTCGCCATGTCGGCAAGCTTGAACTGCAGCGCCTGGAAGTCGGCAATGGCGCGGCCGAAGGCCTTGCGCTCCAGCGCAAACTGGCGGGCCTTATCCAGCGCGCACCAGGCAGCCCCCAGCGAGCACGCCCCGATGTTCACGCGGCCGCCGTCCAGCCCACTCATTGCGAATCGGAAACCGCGGCCCTCCTCGCCGATGCGGTTGGCAGCCGGCACCTTGCAGTCGTCGAAGATCACCTGGCGGGTCGGCTGGGCATTCCAGCCCATCTTCTTCTCCAGGGCACCGAAGGACAGGCCGGGTGTGTCCTTCATCGCGGCGAAAGCGGAAATGCCGTTGGCACCTTCGTCGCCCGTGCGGGCGAATACGAAATAGAACTCGGCAGAGCCGGCGCCGGAGATGAACTGCTTGCTGCCGTTGAGCACGTAATGGCTGCCCGAGGGCTTGGCCGACGTTCTGAGCGCGGCAGCGTCTGAACCGGCACCGGGCTCGGTAAGGCAGTAGGACGACAGCCACTCCATGGACGCGAGCTTCGGCATCCATTCGCTGCGTTGCGCGTCCGAGGCGTATTTGCCGACCATCCACGCCACCATGTTGTGGATGGATATGTAAGCGGAAATGGACGGGCAGCCGTAGGCCAGCGCCTCCAAGATGAGTGCGCCGTCGAGGCGTGAGAGCCCCGATCCGCCTTGTTCGGTAGGCACGTAGATCGCGGCCATGCCAAGCGCCGCCGTTTCCCTGATGACGTCCACCGGAAAGTGGCTCTTCTCGTCCCATTCGGCCGCATGGGGGGCGATACGCTCCTTGGCGAAGGTGAGCGCGGTCTCCTGGAGGGCGGCCTGTTCCTCGGTCAGCGCGAAGTGCATGGCAGTCAGGTCCAATCGGCGAGGTGGTTCACTTCCGACTTATAGCAGTTCTGAAGAGCGGCGACGCGATCGATCAAGGCCAGCCGCACTGCGACGCTTGGTCGTGCAGCTTGCGCTGCAGAGAATGGCCCTCAGCTCGGCCTTGCGTTTCAGGGGGTCGATGAGAACTTGATGGAGCATGTTGCCATCATCGCACCAGCGAGTTCCCGCGTCTGAGCAGCGTCTCGGCTTCCGCCACCATGCGCTCCACAATGTCAGCCGCCGGTTCGATGGCATGGATCAACCCGACGGCTTCGCCCACGATGGTCGCGGCCACGCTGGCATCAGCGGCGTTTGTTGCCTTGCGATAGCGCGCCGCCTGCTCGTCACGGGCCGCATGCAGTTCCGTCTCGCGGCCCATCCACTCGCGCACCAACTCGTTCCTGAGCACCCTTCCTGTATAGCGTGCCGGCCAAGGGCGTCCGCGCACGATGTCGAGCACGCTTTGCCGCACGGTGTCGTCGCCGCCAGCGGCCAGTGCGGCAGCGTGCAGGCTGGGGTGCACAAGCGCCTCCTGCGAGGCCCAGAACCGGGTGCCTACCACGACGCCGTCAGCTCCCAACATGAGCGCTGCCGCCAGGCCGCGCCCATCGGCGATGCCACCGGCGGCGCACAGCAGCGTCTTGGGAGCTCGCCTGGCAATGACGTCCGCGATCTCGGGGACGAGTGTCAGGGTTGCCCGGGTGCCGCCGTGGCCACCGGCCTCGGTGCCCTGGGCGACAATGACGTCGGTGCCGCAGTCGATAGCGCGCTCCGCATCGGTCCGGCTTTGCAGCTGGCAAAACACCGGGATGCCCGCCGCCTTGATGCCAACGACAGCGTCCAGAATCTGCGGGCTCTGGCGCAGGGCCCACGTGATGAAGCCGCACCCCACGGATTGGTTCCCCGCCGCTGCGAATTCGCGCTCGAACCAGTCCGCATCCTCGGTGTAACCACCGCCGAGGAAACCGAGACCGCCCGCCGCGGACACGGCCCCGGCAAGCCTGCCCCGGCGATGACGTCCATGGGCGCGCAGACAATGGGATGTGTGATGCCGAGCTGCTCTGTTAATCGTGTCGAGATCGACATGCGAGGGTTCATTCACCTCAGCGGCTTGATGCGCTCACCCGGCATCAGCTCGTAGGGGTCCTTCCAGCCGGGCAGCGCGCGAATCCGCTCGGCCCAGGCGTGGATGTTGGGGTAGCTATTGGTCCAGTCGTAGGTGTGCTCGCCGGTTGGATAGTAGATATAGCCCGCCATCGAGAAGTCGGCGACGGTCGGCTTGTCGCCAACGATGAACTTCGAGCCCGCGAGGTGCTTGTCGACGATGGCCGCGGCCGCGTCGAAACGACCCTTGATGAACGCCAGCACGCTGGGGTCGGGTGCCTGCGGCAGGAACGCCTTGAGAAAACGGTAGGTCGCCAAGTAGCTCGTGAACTTGTGGTTATCGAACAGGATCCAGCGCAGGGCTTCGTTCTGTTCCTCATCGTTGTGCGGCGCAAACTTGCCGGTCGTCTGCGCCAGGTGCTGCAGGATGACGCCCGACTGGCTGAGTTTCCTGCCCGCCGATTCCAGCACCGGTGCCTCGCCCATCTCATTGAAGCTGGCTCGCCACTTGGGATCGCGCGTGGCCCCCTTGAAGAAATCCACAAACACCGGTTCCCAGTCGAGGCCGGCGCAGTTGAGGTAGAGCGCCACCTTGTAGGAGTTGCCGGATTGGCAAAAGCAATGAAGTTTGTACCGGGCCATGGGCACGAGGTTCCTCCGTGTGTGTCCGCGTCCGCCTGCAGCCTAGCATGGTGATGGTGCTGATAGTGCATACCATCGAGCACTGGCTGCAGTTCGGCGGAGAGCGTGATGCGTCCTCTGACGTGGGACACCACCACCGGCTAGATCGTGCGAACGCCGCCCGGCCGAGAGCCGTGGGCGCCTCCTTGCTTCATCCGCTCTTTCGCCGCAACGTATTGCCGATGGGCAGCTTGGTGGACCTCAGGCGGAGAAGGGTCGCCCATGGAGTGATTGGTGCGACTTCGGCGCGGCCAGATCGTTACGGGCTTCAGCTTCAGACCTCGGCCTGGGTGGCCCTGGCGGCGGGATATGCCCGAGGAATTGCACACGCAACGTCGAGCGGAAGGGCAGCGGGTATCGCCGCATCTGGCAGCAAGGCATGAGGGCCGAAGTGTTGTCGGTCGTCAGGGCCCGCCCGCCGCAAATTTGTGAGGAAGATCGCATGGCTGTCGTCGAAACGGATCGCAACGGGCAGGTCTTCATCGTGCGCATGAACCGCCCGGAACGCCTCAACGCCCTCAACGCCGAGATGCGCCAGAGGCTCGCCGAGGCTTGGACCGAGTTCAGGCACTCGAAGGAACTGGAGGTGGCGATCTTCACCGGCACCGGCCGGGGCTTCTGCGCAGGCGAGGACATGAAGGAATCGCTGGCAACCGGAAGGCCCGGAGGCGCGCGGCCCGCACTAGCCGATCCCTTCATGGACGGCACGCTCGAGAAGCCGGTCATCGCCGCCATCAACGGCTTTGCCATGGGCGGAGGTTTCATGCTTGTCGAGCGCACCGATCTGCGCGTGGCAGTGCCGGAGGCGGTGTTTGAGGTGTCAGAGGCCAAGCGATGGCTGCTCGGCGGATACAATCACGGTCACCTCGCCAATCTACCCTATCCAATTGCAATGGAGATGGCCTTGGGCTTTCGCTTCACTGCCGAGCGGTTCTATCAGGTGGGGTTCCTCAATCGGCTCGCACCTCAGGCCGAACTCCTTCCAGCCGCGATGGCCATGGCAGAGCATTTGCTGTCGTTGCCACCGGCTTCGCGCGTCAATACGGTCTACATGATGCGCCAGATGCGGCCAGAGCCCTCTCGCTCCCACCAGGCCCTTGCGGCCAAACTGCACGACCACGGCGACAAGAGCGACCTAATGGAGTCTCGTGCCGCCTTCTCCGAGAAGCGCAAGCCGAACTTCAAAGGCTGGTTGAATCCCGAAGACCGATACCGGATGCCAGGGCTCGATGACAGTGCGTGAGATCAACCGGCAGGGAGGGAAGCGTGGCTGAGTGGCTGGAGACCTATCGGGGCGTGGTCAATCCTTGGGAGTGCGATGTCGTCCAGCATCTTACCATCGCCTACTACTTCGACCGCTTCGCCGACGCAACGCGAAACTTTCTCGATCTCATGGCAGATGGTGGCCCCTACGCTGGGCTGCGCTATGGCCCGGTGCGCTATCACGCAACCTTTTCGCACGAGCTGCGCGCAGGGGCCGGCTTTCATATCCTGAGCGCCGTGACCGGCATCGGTGTGCGCACGCTGCAGCTCGGCCATCAAGTGCGCGGTCCATCGACCGGTGAGACGATAACCTGGGTCACTGAAGCGCTGGCGTTGTCGGAAGCCTTGCCGTCCGCAACGCGGCAGAAGCTCGCTTCGCTTTGTGTGCCATGGTTAGGACCAAAGATGCCGGATCCTCCCGCGCCAAGGGTGGCTGGCGGCCAGCTGACCGCTCGCGATCGGGTCAAGCCGTGGGAAATCGATGAAAGTGGGGCAATGTCTCTACCCGCGCATATCCATCGCTTCTCGGCCGCAAGCATGCAAACTTTGGCGGCGGTCGGCATGACGGACCGCTACATGCAGGAGCGCCGGCGAGGTTACTCGACATTTGAGCTTGACTTGACCCGGTTCGCCGGGGCGAGCGTGGGGGACACCATCGATGTCACGACGTCCGTCTCCCATCTCGGTAATTCTTCCCTGCGTCTGGCACACCGCATGACCGGGCGCAATGGACACGAGATCGCCTTGCTTGTGCAGTCGGGTGTCCACCTCGACATGGAGGCGCGCCGATCGACGCCCATACCGGACGAGCTGCGCCCGGCGATAGAAGAGCTGCTCGTCCGAGACGGATGATTGATCGCGCGGCGGGTACATGACAACGCGCGTCAAGCGCTTGCTGCGCCGAGCTTTGCTTGGCAAGCGCGGATGTCCTTGATGCTGCTGCCGGGCACAACGACGGGCAAGCAAGCGGACGCCCGGCTCGGCGACTGCTAGGGCTCGGCGACAAAGACTGGAATTTGCCGCGTCGTGCGCGCCTGATAGTCGGCGTATGGCGGGAATGCCGCCACGGCGAGCGTCCACAGGCGCTCCCGTTCCGCCGCGTCCTTGACCTCGCGCACGCGCATCGGGCGCACGACGGTCTCATCGCGCAGTTCAATGCGCGGATTGGCGCGCAGATTGTGCACCCAGACCGGGTCCTTCGGGGCTCCGCCTTGCGACGCGACGAGGACGTAGCGATCGCCGTCCTTGACACGCATCAGCGGCGTCTTGCGGATGGCGCCGGTCTTATTGCCCGCGTGCGTCACGATGATCACCGGCAGGCCGGTGTCGCGCAGCGTGGTGCCCTTGGTGCCGCCGCTGCTCTCGTAGAGCTCGACCTGTTCGCGCACCCAGTCGCGAGGGCTCGGAATATACTGGGGCATTGGGCTCGACCTCCCTATCGCTGTCGACTACACACGCCTCATGAAATTTGGCCCGTATTTCGCGCAAAGCCAATAGGTGCGCGCCGGCGCGTCTTTTCGCGACCGCCGTTCGGTGGCATCGTCGGGCGGACCGGGAGGACCCGCCATGGCGACACATCGCGAAATCATCTACCTACGGGCGCCCATTGGCATGCCCGATGCCGGGTGCTTCCGGCTTGTCGAGGCGCCAATCCCAAGGCCGAGCGACGGCCAGGTGCTGGCCCGCACGCATTTCCTGTCGATTGATCCCTACATGCGCCGGCAGATGGGCGGCGGGCACGGTCAATACGCCAACCCGCTGAAGCCTGGCGATGCCATGATCGGGCGCGGCGCTGGCGTGGTGATCGAGAGCCGCCACCCCGATTTCAAGTGTGGCGACCCCGTGCAAAGCGAGTTCGGCTGGCGCGAACATGCGGTGCTCGACGGCCAAGGGCTGCACAAGCTGCCCGAGGACCTGAAACCGCTCTCGCTTAGCCTCGGCATCGTGGGACAGTCGGGCGCAACTGCAATGGTGGGGCTTGTCGATATTGCCAGCATTAAGGCGGGCGAGACGTTGGTCGTGTCGGCAGCGGCCGGTGCCGTCGGCAGTGCGGTCGGCCAGATCGCACGTATCAAGGACTGTCGCGTCATCGGCATCGCCGGCGGTCCAGAGAAATGCCACCATGTTGTTGCCGACCTCGGCTTCCATGACTGCATCGACTACAAGGCAGGTCCCATCGGACCGGCACTCGCCAAGGCCGCGCCGCAAGGCGTCGACATCTACTTCGACAACGTCGGCGGCGACATCCTGGACGCTGTGCTGCCGCATCTCAACATGAATGCGCGTGTGCCCATTTGCGGACAGATCTCGCAATACAACCGCCGCGAACGCGAAGGGCTGCGCGACACCGGCGTGTTCCTCGACAAATGCATCAAACTGCAGGGCTTTCGCATCGGCAGCCATCTCGCACGGCGCGACCAGGCGCTCGACCAACTGATGGACTGGTACCGCGCCGGGCGCCTCAAATTCCGCGAGGCGGTCGCCGAGGGCTTGGAGGCGGCTCCGGCGGCGCTCATCAGCATGTTATCCGGCGGGAATATCGGCAAACAGGTAGTGCGCCTGGTCGCAGCCGCGTGAGCTCACCCCTATTCGAGCACGCTTTGGGAGAACCAGCAAAATGCGCGTGGTGATGTGCGAAGCCTACGGTGGGCCGGAGAGCCTCGTGCTCAAGTCGGTGGCCTCGCCTTGCCCCGGCCCAACCGAGGTCAAGATCCGCCTGCGCGCTCGCGGGGTGAGCTTCACCGACGTGCTGCGCGTCGCCGGGCAGTATCACGTCAAGACTCCGCCGCCCTTCATTCCCGGTGGTGAGGCCGCGGGCGAGATTGTTGAGCTGGGCACCGAGGTCAAAGGCTTCAGCGTCGGCGATCGGGTGCTATGCGGCGGTGGCTTTGCGGAGGAAACGGTGCAGGCGGCCAGCAGTGTCATCAAGTTGCCCGAGACCGTAGGCTTCGAAGCGGCGGCCGCCTTTCGCTCCAATTACATGACCGCCTACTATGGCCTGCAGCGCGGACGGCTGCGCACGGGCGAAACGCTCCTGGTGCATGGCGCCGCCGGGGGTGTTGGGCTCGCGACCGTCGACATGGGCAAGCTTTTGGGCGCGCGCGTCATTGCGACCGCGCGCAGCCCCGAACGCCTGGAAGCGTGCAAGCGATTGGGCGCGGACCATGTAATCGATTACAGCCATGGCTTCAGGGACAAGGTTCTCGCGCTGACCGGCGGGCGCGGGGCCGATGTGATTTTCGATCCCGTCGGCGGCAATGTCTTTGACGAATCGATGCGGTGCGTGGCACCGTTCGGCCGAATTCTGATCGTCGGCTTCACCGGTGGCCGGCCAGGACTGGCCAAGACCAACCACCTGCTGGTCAAGGATGCCGAGGTGATCGGCTTCACCATCGGGGCCCTCAATCGTCTCGATCCACAAAATGCCCAGCGCAATCTCGACGCGCTGGTGGGCTGGCTCGGCGCGAAGCGGATCAGCCCATTTCACTCCCACGCACTGCCATTGGCGCAGGCCGCCGAAGCCCTGAAGCTCATCATCGAGCGCAAGGTGATCGGCAAGGTCCTGCTGCTGTGAGACAACGCCACAGATAGCTGCTAGCGCAGCAGAAGGGTGTCGGGCGGCAGGCCCAGCATGACGCGGCCGATGGTGGTAAAGTTGGAGGGACGGCCCTGGGTCTGTTGCGAGGCTGAGAACACGTCGCGCAAACGCCGCTCGAACGAATTGGTGGCAAAGATGGCATTGTTTCCGGCCGCACGGTAGGCCTCGGTGGCGACTTCGACGCCCTGGTTGATGGCATAGGTGGTGGCGAGCTTCAGATTGGCAGCGTCCTCGATTGTCAGCTCGCGTTGAGCCTCGACCTTGTCCCAGATCTCATCGAGCGTGGCGTGCAGATAGGCGCGGCAGGCGCGCAACCGCGCCTCGAGCACGGCAAGTTGCGACTGAAAGACGGGGCTCTCTTTGAGCGTAGAGGGTGCTCCTCTTGGCGTCTTGGTCATGGCGAGCGCCTTCAGATCCGCTACGAGGCTCTGGGCAAGACCAAGCATCAGCGCGCTGAAGGCGACCGCATAGGCCAGCGTCGCGGAAAAGAAATAGAGCGTACCCGGCTCCACCACCTCCATGGGCTCCTCGCGGTCGATGGTTTCTTCCTGCGGCACGAACAAGTCCGTGACCTCGTAGGTATAGCTCGCCGTGCCTCTGAGGCCGATCGTGTGCCACATGTCGTGGATCGTGGCCTTTGACTTGACGAACAACGCGGTGCGGTCGGCGTGACGGCCATCGGCGCGCCTGCGGGGTGTGCCGTCCCTTTCGAACACGTAGCTGTGGCCGCCGAGCAGGGTCGCATTGGCGCAGCCGCTGGCGAAGGCCCACTTGCCGGTGACCCGATAGCCGCCGTCAACCGCGGTTGCTTTGCCCTGGATGCCGGCACCCCAGGCGAGGACCGCATCGGTGGGACCGAAGAAGCGCCGGGCGACCTCGGGTTTGAGGTACGCAGCGGCCATCGCGCATCCCGCGCCCTGGCCCATGCACCACGCCGTGCTCGCGTCGGCGCTGCCCATCACCTCCATGACCTGCGCCAGGGTTTTCAAGTGCAGCTCGTCGCCGCCGAGGGAGCGCGGCAGCAGGAGCCGAAACAGCCTGGCTTGGTGCAGCGCCGCAACGATGTCGGGCGGCAAGGCACGCGCGGCCTCGATCCGATCTGCGGAGGAGCGAAGCAGCTCCACCACTGCGCGCGCACGATCGACCGCTTCTGCAACCTGGGTCGCCTCCGTGGCGCATCTCGCCGGCCCCCGCCCCCTCACACCCTGCTTGCTCATGACACACCAACCCCGATGTCAAGCGGTGAACCCGCACGGCTGTGGTCTGGGTACACGGCCGAGAGGTGCTATCCGCATTGGCGGTAGGCCGCGGCGGTATCATCCCGCCTGCGCAACGGTGGCAGACTGTTGGAAACAGCCAATCAATTCAATGAGGCCCAGGTGGACCCTTTGTCAATCGTTTGGGGAGCAGACGGGAAGCGCTTGGCTCAAGGCCGGCCGAAGACGGCCGCCATCGTCAAGCGAGGTCGTCAGCTCAAGCAGCTGCCATGGCGACGGCTCTCTGGTGATCCAAATTGCTCGTGCGTCGGTCGTCGCGGGCGGAGCGGACCACTTGGCAATACCAACGGTTCTGAGCGGGCGAAGTGCAGCGCAAATTGCTGCGGCCGTTACCACCTCTGCCGAGCCGGTGGTTGGCTCGGTTTTCCCTGCGGCCGACACCTTTGGTCAAGCTCACGTTGTCGACGTTCGAGCTCGACGATCAGCCGACGCAGGTCTTTTGACGATTTCGTCGCTGGGGTCGGAAGCTGTTCGCGCAGCTTGGCTCCCAGGAGTTTGACGGTCGTCCGATCCACATGGCGCTAACGCGGCTCTGTTGACCGCAGTTCCGGAGACGAAGAAGCGCGATGGTCCCCCTCCCAAAACCGGGGGGAGACCATCGAAGATGCAGGACACAACGCTCACCCGTACCTTGGGTTCCACAGGAACCTCGCTGAAGCCCGACCGTTAGTGCTCTGATCGCAAACAGCAAATGAGGTTGCATCGTGCAGATTGTCTATGAGCTTGCCCCCGTCATCGCTGACATCATCTCCGCGCACTGCCCGGGTACCCGAGCCCGCGACGAGTTCGTGCACGCATGTATCCGCGGCGATTGGCACGAAGCGAGGGAAATGGTCGAAGGGATGCTCGCCGAACCTCAGTGGTTGAGAGGTCACCAGGAGAGACGGCTGAAAGAGTTCCTCGAACTCGTTAAACTCCACTGATTGTTGACGCCCAACTGATGGGCAGGCGGCGCACCGCTCGTCGATACCATAGGGGCGATCCTGCGCCGCCTCGGCCCATCCGATCAAACCTATCGATGCCGTCCGCTCGACCGAGCCATCAGCGGCTGCCCCAAACCGCTTCTCAGTCTGCCCGAGCAAACCCACTATGTTGCTTCTTTGCTGGTGCCCAGTCGGATCCGAAATACCGACGCCCCTGATTTTAAATCAGGCCCGTGGCGGCACAGCATGGGGACGCCCTGCACAAGGTTGACAATACGGCTGCCAGGTCACCCAGGGCTTCCATCAAGATAGCTCTTTAACATGCTGCCCGCGAGGATGGCAGAGGCTCAATCGTCTGGGCGGTGATTGATGGGGCAATGACGCAGCTCCGCGTGACCGCGTTCGCACGTCGTGGCGTCCGTCGGGCAAGCATGAATGCAGAAGACTTCTGGAAGGACTTTACCCGGCCAACATTGCGCGCGCATTTGAAGTGGGCCGGTAGCAAGGGACGCGCCACGACGGTGCCGCAAACGGGCCGGCCCGCCGAGGGCCGACTGCAAATGGACTAAGGGAGTGCTACAGAAGGACAGGGGAGCACCGGTGAGGGTGGGTCGCTCATGCCCAGCGCCTTCGAAGTCTATCAAGAAAGGAAGATTGCCCTGGCGACCACGAAGGAAACCGACCGGACGGACAAGCTGGCAGCCGGCGTGAAAGCTCTCATGCTCAATCCCGCCGAGCTTCTGATACGCTATCTTGTCCAGGATGACAGGAGGCATCGCGATGGAACCTGCGGGAATAGGACCAAACCCGTGCTGAATTTTCGTCTCGCTGTGGCTCTCCTTGCGTTCTTGGCTGTTGCCGGCTGCGCTGGCGCAAACGGCGGCCCAACGGTCGCAAACATCAGCAACATCGAAGTCGGCATGACCGAGAGCCAAGTGCTATCCATTCTGGGGCAGCCGCGAGTGCGCGAAACCTACGGCGGCACCAGCTTCTTGATCTACGCAGATGCCGCGGGCACGAACATCCCGATAGCAATCGTCGATGGTCGCGTGACCAGCATCGGCCGCGCGGCATATGACATCGTTGTGCGATCTCAAGCGCAAACTACCGGCTCAGTTCGCCGCTAAGATTGCAATCTGAAATCGCGCGGCCTGCCTGGCCGCGGGTAAATCGCCGCGCCAATACAGGGGTCATGAGGCTCACTGCGGAGGCGCCCTTGACGGTCGGCGAGATCGTGACCAACGATGCCCACGGGCGCCCTGATCCCGCTCGCCGCCTGCTTGGCGTTGATCTGGCTCTCAGGAACAGCAAGCCGGCGGCCGACCGCGCACAATTTCATCCGTCCTTGCGTGCCTCAGGTGGACGTTGGCATATTGATCCACCCCCCGCCCTGGACGGCCGGCTCAGTGACTGCGAAGGGCAGTTTGTGCTGAGGTGCCGCTGCCTGATGGGCGATCGTCGCTCTGAGGAAACCTAGAGCACCAGCTGCCAGAAGATCAGAATGAGGCCGACGATCGATACCGCCCAAGCAGCAGTGCGCGCCCATGGGATGCCCGCGATGTAGAGGATGGCGTGAGCGACCCGGCCCCAGAAGAAAAGTTGCGCGCCCAACAGCGTGACCGCATTGCTCACGCCTGCAAGCTTGGCTGCGAACACCAGGATCGCGAATAGGATCAGGTTTTCCAGCATGTTTCGGTGGGCGCGCTGGGCTCGGCCACCCCAGCCACTGATGTCGGGAAGTCCCTCACGGCTACCGGCGAGTGTTCGCAAGCCGACTTGCGGTGTTGCCCCGCTCACCGCGATGACGGCCAATACAAACGTCAACGCTGCCGACCAGATCAGATACCAAAGTTCGGGCGTCTTGGTGCCGTCCTCCCGTTAGTTGGCGCGGGGGTCCAGCCTTAGCCCGCCGACACGAGTGGCGGGCGTTCGAGTCGCAGGAGCCCGGCCGAGCGCATACATGATGCCAAATGCCAAGCTCGAGCACGATCGCAATTCGACGACCGGGCGCCGAACCTTGTCGCCGCCCCGCTTTAGCCGAAGCGTCTTATGACCCCTCGATGACCCCCGGATCGAGGGTATTCGACGTCGTTCGTAACGAGTTGATTTTGCTGGTGCCCAGGGGCGGAATCGAACCACCGACACCGTGATTTTCAGTCAACACTGCACTGGTACCGCCTGGTACATCTTGGAACAGCAGGGGCAGCACAACTTATTGAGTCTATGAGTTTTCCACCATTCTCTCGCTGTCCGACAGGTTCCAAATTGCCCCAAGCAGTGCCTGCATCTATGACCCCGGTATGGCCCCGAAGCAATTCGAGCAAGGGCAATGCCGAAAAAAAGCGTAGCGCTATTGTCGACTGATCGCGAAGTGTCCGCAGTGAAGCCACCCCAGTCTGGGCGCTCGGAGTATCGGATTGGGGGCACGCCAGGGTTGGTACTTCGCGTGACTCCGGACGGGCGCCGGTCCTGGGTCGTTTGGCTCAAGCCAGAGAAGACGGGGAAATGGCGAAAGTTCACAATTGGTGCGTACCCTGCAATCACGCTTGCGCGTGCGCGACAAGAGACCCTGCGGCTGCGGATGACGATCCTTGACGGCGGCAATCCATTCGACATGCGAGCGGCTGGGCGCGGCAAACCTTCGATCTGCAACCTGGGCGAGATCTTCATCAAGCGCTATGCCAAGCCAAAGAAGCGCAGCTGGGCCGAGGACGAGCGCAAGCTCAAGCGAGAGATCTATCCAGTGCTCGGCGACTATCGCGCGGATCTAGTCACTAAGTCCGACATTGTACGTCTCCTCGATGCGATCAATGACCGCGGTGCACCAATCCAAGCCAATCGTACGCTCGCGCTGTTGCGCAAGCTGTTCAATTGGGCAGCGGCGGAGGGTTATCTCCAGCTGCCCAACCCTGCAGCGGGCATCCCCCAACGAGCGAAGGAGAACGTTCGCCGACGAGTGCTAATAACGGAAGAATTGCGCACATTTTGGCATGCTCTCGAAGGAACGGGGTTTCAAGAGGTCACTGCTGACGCACTGCGGCTGCAGCTCCTATTGGGAGCGCGGATCCGCGAGGTGACGGGAATGGCTCGGAGCGAGCTTATGCTAGACCAGGAGGTAGCGTTATGGACGCTGCCGGCAGCGAGGGCCAAGGGTGGCCGTGACGTGCAACGGCCGCTGCCTCCTATGGCGCTGGCTATCATCAGGCGCCGCCTAGGCGCGGTCGAGAACAGCCCGTTCGTTTTTGCCTCTCCCGTTGACCCCTCACAATCGATAATCGCGCAGGCGCCTACGCGGGCGATCCAGCGCGCTGCGCTGCGCGGCCTTGTTCCTGCAGGATTCACGCCCCATGATCTGCGCCGGACGGCGCGCACATATTGGGCGAAGTTGGGCATCATGCCTGAGATTGCGAGAAGACTTCTAGGGCATGTGCCACCACGAACCGACGTCGATGCTGCTGTCTATGACCAGCACCTCTATTTGGACGAAATGCTCGCGGCGTTGATACGTTGGGAGAACCATCTCAAAGCGGCAGTTGGCGCGACAGAACAGGAGCATGCGGCTAGCGCGGGCCCAGAAGGCGAACTTTGCTCATTCCAGGTTCCTCGCCCTCGTGTTGCAGAAGGCCTTGCAAGATAGGATCGCCTCACTCGGCCGCGCGGGTCCTGGACCGACATCATCGCCGACTCAACTCGCTCACCGAAACTGAGATCGGGCAGGGCGGCAGCGCTTCATCGTTCGCCGCTCTGCACCCTGCAGCCAGCCTCGCAATTTTCTACTGCAGTCTCCATTTCGCCAGCATTTCGCCAGCCGCTTTGGTGAAGTGATTGAACCGCAATGACAATTGGCGAGCGCTACCGGGGATTTCTTTTTTGGCAATAAAAAATTTCTAAACCGACTTATCCATGTGACTTGGAGTACTCCTGACAGTATCTGCATCCAA
>Ga0306920_100003247_pt1 | contig 20609 bp, 14 predicted proteins | sample flu12Cox44000170_FD_204666 | JGI IMG/M metagenome (GOLD analysis project Ga0306920, IMG submission 204666) | Lab enrichment of tropical soil microbial communities from Luquillo Experimental Forest, Puerto Rico - flux4day.12C.oxic.44.000.170 (v2)... | ecosystem: Environmental > Terrestrial >... | reverse complement strand
TGGCTTATCGCGAACTCGACGACGTACTCGGTTTGACCGAGATGGCGGGTGATGTTCTGGCCGACGCACGCAGTGGCAAGAATAGTCGGCACGCATTGGCCGGGTTGTTCCGGCAGTCGGTATTTGGTCGCCTTGCCGGATACGAGGATGTGAACGACGCCGAGCGCCTGCGCCAAGATCCGGCTATGCGCTGGATTGTCGGCGGCAAAGCGGCGCAGAGGAGCGCGGCTTCGCCTTCGAGACGCAATGGCTCGCGGCGCCCAAGAACTTCGCTGCTCTTGCCGACTTGTCTGGCCAGTGGATCGACCTTGTGCACGGCCGAAGGCTACCCCGTGGCATCGTCCTCGACATGAATTCAAGTGTGAGCCCGACCCACGGCGAGCAGGAGATGAGCGTCTGGAACGGCCATTACGCCTGCACCTGCTATCACCCGCTATTCGTGTTCAACCAGTTTGGCGACCTCGAACGCTGTGCTTTGCGTGCCGGCAATGTCCACGGCGCCGACGGCTGGAAGGATGTGCTCGACCCGGTCGTGCTACATGAGTTCGCTGCTGGTGTAGTGGTCGGCGCCCGCTCAGCGGGCGAACATGCGGCAATGTGGATGACCAAAATGTAGCGATGGAATACCACTGGGGACCCCCTACGATCGCTTGTGGTCGGATACTTTAGGCAATTACGCCCCATGCTTGAGCTGCACGATCTCGGCGTCTTTCGCCCCGCCAGTCCCGCTGCGATGCGTTTACTGACCTGCTCGCTGACCATGCGTATCGGGGCGTCCGCGCGATTCACATAGATCGCGGTGGTCGAGATATCCTTGTGTCGCATTTTCCCGCACTAGGAACGAGTTTGCACCGGCATAACCGGCGTAGCTTCCGAACGTGTGCACTGAGGTCATGCAATCGTACGTCCGTGTTGCCGGCGGCCTTCTGATCCGCTGCCATGCGGCCTCCGTCGCACAAAGGGGTACAAATATAGCTATGTTAGCCGTTCGAGTGTGCGCCTCTAGCGCGGAGGAGGGCTCGGGGCTCACGATATGCAGCCGGGCTAATTTCCGACGCGCTCGACCACGACCGTGCCGATCCCCTGATTGTTATCGTAGAAGTAATGCAACAAACCCGGGATCATCACCACAGCGTCGTTAACGAACACGAACAGTTCACCGTCGGTCCCGGCGACCATTTCAGTGACGACTTTGTTCGCTGCACCTGGCGTGGCTGAAACCGTATCATCTGCAGAGCCCAGTACATATTGATCGTTGCCGAGCTTGCCAATTTGTGCGATCGGCTTGAACCAGTTTTGAGTCCACCAGCGCCGCAACGGCACCCCGAGAAAAAGAGCAAAATTGTTGCTGGCGTATCCGTTCACATCGGTGCTGACACCTTTGTCCATCCAATCGTTTTGCATCGTCAATGTGATGCGATAGCGATGCCCGCGGACGAGCACCAATCCCGATGCCCAACATATATCATCGGTGGTGTAGTTGGTTGCTGCTTGTCCGATTTTCTCTGTTGTTTGATCATTCTTTCCAACCCCATTGACACAAATCTGCCCCGCCGCGCTCCACGCATCGAATAACACGCGATTAGTAACATAGACAGCAACGATGATGATGCCGAAGGCAAAAGCGAGCGGCACCATGATGTTGAAGACGGCGCGATAAAGCCACGCCAAAGTCGTGTTTGTCCGCAAGTTGCGGGCGATCGATAGCGAGATCGTGCTTCTGAGATTTGGCGACGCTTCTTGGGATCTCAGGCGCTGAGTATCCGCATATTGCCAAACGAGGGTGAGCAACAGTATCGCGGCGAGTAGGGCGATTTCGATCTGCGCCAAGGGCGGCCCGAAGAATACAGTCGCGATCAGCAACAGAATGGTGACGATAAGGGCAACGATTAACGCGCGGCGAAGACCAGTTTCCTGTTCGCTCATCCACTTGCGGTATTGCGGCAAAAGATGCGCATGCCAAGCGAGCCGTGCGCGGTCATGAATCCTCTTTTGCAGGCTTGTGCTGCCATACAGGCACAGCAGAATCATTATCGCGATCGAGCCAAACTCGATCGGATGCCCAACAAAGGCATTGGTCCAGCGGGTCGCGTAGGTGGGAAGAAAGCCGCTGATGACGTCGACGAGCGGGCTGATGAATCCACGCGATCCCACGTCCGTGTTATCGAGAAGGTCATTGAGACGCTGCGCCAAGTCATGACCGAGGACCGGGATGAGGCCAAGGAGTTTGGGAACAGTAGAGCCCAAATAGCCTTGGGTCCAGGGATAGCTAACCAACACGGTCGTCAATAATAGCGTGACAGCATAGAGCAACCGGCGCCACCAGACCGTATCCCAGATGATACCGACCGATTCAGAAACCGGACGAGCAAGGCCGGCCATGGCCTCCTTCAATTTTGCTTTGGCGCTGGCCACATCCTCCTCGTGCTTGGCCTCCGGAGCGGCCATGGCAATTTTCTTTTTGGTCGAATCGAGCTGCAAGGCTTCGGGAAACCCGGCCATGGGCAACAATTCGCCATCGGGCGCCATGACCCAGAATTCGTGCGGGAGAATAATCGGCGCATATTGATCGGAGCCGTGCGCCATCCGCATCACCACGCTGGCGTGGACGATCGGACGTATTTCTGGATGATCGACGTATATCGGCATCCGCCGCGGGTCGTACCGATAATAGGCGGCGATGCCCGCACGCGAATCGTAAAGACGTGCATAGGGCGAGCTTTCGGCGGCGATGCTTTGGATACGGGCATCGTCTAGCGGCAGGCCATTGGCCTTGGCCTCGCTCATGATCCATTCGAGCGGCACTAGCGAAACCTGATCTTCCGGATAACCGCCGCCCACATTGGAATGCACACCGGCAAACCACACCTGCGTGATGCGGCCAGCCATGACCTCGCCGCGCTTGACCATTTCGGCCTCGGCGGCTTCGTCCCAGAGCAGCGGATGGAACGTTGTTCGCTCATCGTCGAGCGAGAGTGCATGGCAGGCGCGATCGACTTTTGGCGACAGCTTGAAGTCGCCGAACACCATGGGCCAGAGTATCCAATCAATTCCGCGCTTGAGTTCGCTGATCGGAATTCCATACGCCTCGACGGTATCCCACAAACCAAGAAACCTAATTCTGATCTCATTACGCCCAAGCTTCTCGATCTCAGCTTGGACTTCCGCACAAGTCAGATCGTCCCTGATCCAATCCTTGATGCGAATAATAGCGTCCCGCAACCAGCGCAGACCGATGACAATCGGACTCCGCGACGGAAAAGCCTTTGCACGATAATCGCGATACGCGGCCCTAGCGTTGCGATCAAGCTCTTCCTCCGTCCGGAAAGGAACCAGGCCTTCCCTGGCAATCAAGCCAACCAGCACACGGATGGTGAAGGCACCGCGGCTGAAGCCAAAACCGTAGATTTCATCATGCTTTTGATGGTTGCAGCAGACAAATTTGTAAAGGTCGATCACATTGCGCTTGAGACCGAAGCCAAATGCGCCGCCCAACGCCGCCAAATATTTGTTGGAAGACGTGCCGACGCCATCGTCGTATTTTGCAATCAGACTGTCTTCGCGCTGATCGAGTGCCTGGAACAGTCGCCAAACATTGGTCTTCTGCGCTTTGGCGGAACTGTTGCCAGTGCCATCTGAGAGCAAAACGATTTTCTTGCTCATATCTTTCCTCGGGAAATTGATTCGCGTTCCCGATCCCTGACACCGTGCATGATCTCATAGAAAATCGGTTCACGCCTTTCCAGGGCATGCTTAGAAAGCTCCGATATAACGGTCGGGTATATGGTCGCGCAGGCGTGGCGGCAGCAGTTCGATCAAAATCCCGCCGGGATCGGTGCGCGCGCCAGGCGGTCCCCGTCCAAGCGCCAGTGATTGCGCCAATGCCAGCTGCTGGGCGTGCGAGAGCACACCTGAGAGCGGCCCATGCAATAGACCGCTCAGCTCCTTTGCCACACCTCCGACGAATTGTGGGTGATCGGAAGCGGTATCTGCGGCCAATGCACCGGCGCTGAACTTGGCGCCGCGCTCACAGCGCAGGTAACGGCCGAGATGGTGAAGCCCCAGCTCCGTCGGCGCTACGGTCGGTACCAGATCGTCGCCCTGCACGAGTCGATAGGTGCATAACCCCAGGCGCGGATTGTATTGAGTATCTACAAAGTCTTGAGTACCCGCACGAGGCATGCCGAACGTGTATACGGCGGTGGCTTCGACGATACGATTGCTGACGATCTGGTGCGCCGATAAAGCCGCCAGAGCCCCGCCGAGACTGTGCCCAGTCACAAAAAGCTTGTTGCCGGCAAGCCTGGGCGCGGAGATCAAATCCTGCAATTGCGCGAATACTGCATCGGCGGCCATCTGATAGCCTTCGGCGGTCCCCGTCGCGTCGATGTGGACATCGAAATCCGTGATCCAGTTGGCAAGTACGACCGGGTCGGTGCCGGCAAATGTCACGATCGTTGCGCCGCGCCCCGATGCAACGAAGCAATGGGTGCTCGCGATCGGCAGCACGCTTTTGACTTCCCTCACGACGACGGCATCATCATCGGGCCCGGTGTTTGCGAGCTGCAGTCCCCATGACAGGAGCACGTCCTTGATCTTGTCCGGTTCGTCGGTTTCGTAGGCAAGCTGGGATATCCAAATCATGGCCTTGGCGTTGCCCAGGGTGAAATCGCGTTCGGCGGTGAAGCCGTCGAACGCATCGGCGCGGTAAAGTGCCCTGGGAAGCTTGGTCAGAAAGCTCACAACACGGCGCTGCGTTTGTCTTTAGGGAATTTGCCACGGCGCAAAGGCATTGTCCGTCCGCTGCAGAATCGGCGTCAGCTCGGGAAAGTGACGCAACAACACGGTACTCATATTGTTGTTGTTGATCCAGTCGATCCCGGCCTGGGTATAGACCGCGGGCGTGAAGTCGTCGGTGTAGAAGCGGTCGCTCTTGAGCCGGCGTGACGCCATCAGGATGAAGACGCGGAACGCCGTGTCGCTGAAGCCGAACAGCTCCGGCGGCTCCTCGGCATACATGCCGACCATCAGGTCGACCTTGTCGGGATGGCCGTAGACCTCGCGCAGGGTCTTCGCCAGTTCGGGGTCGCTGGTCATCTGCTCGAACGAGCGCACCGGCGCTTTGTGAAACAGCTTCCTGAAGCGGTTGTAGCGCGGCACGCCGCGCTCGCGGTCGCGAAGGATGTCGATCGCCGCGAGATCGATCATCTCCTCGAGGTTGGCGCCGTTGCGCCGTCGCATCCGCCGCATCCAGTTCGGGAAGTTCTGCAGCACCACGGCGCCGGGATTCTGCACGCCGAAGGTATAGATGAGGTCGAGCAGCGACGCGCTGCGCAGCGCGTTGTTCATGGCATGGGGGCCGACGATCAGGTCGGGATCGTCGTCGGTGGCAGCCTCGAACTTCAGGGTGCGGCCGGGCCGGTCGCCCTTGAAGTGGCGAACCTCGATGTCGTTCGGCAGCAGCGGATGCAGGCGGTAGACCGCGGTGAATTCCTCGGTCAGACAGTAGTCCGCGCCGGTCTGGCTGGTCGCCGACCCGGTGATGCCGCTGATCGCCTCCGATGTGCTGATGCGGCCGATGTATTTTTTGATGCTTTCGCCGGCGAGGCCCCACCAGTTGGCGCTCATGCCGATCTTCAGCGCCGGGTTGGGCAGAATCGCCGGCGTCCAGTCGACCGTATGGATCTTCGCCATCAGGGAATTGTTGATCAGCCGCGCCACGCGGAAAATCTGTTCGTCCTTCTCCTGCGGCGTTTTCTGCGGGTCGTCGCGCCATTCAGGAAATTCGTGAAGGAGGTGATCGCAGATGGCGTTGTGCTCGAACGTGAACAGGTTGTGAAGCAGGCTCAAGCCGACCCACCAGTTCTGCGTCAGTCCTGTGATCTCAACCCCGGCCGCATCGGTCGGGATCCTTCGAGTTTCGGGATCGACCTTCAGCTTGCCGTCTTGCCAGGTGCGGTATTTGGCGCCGGCCTGCGGACTGTCGCCGTAGATCTGCGAGGCGTCCCACCAGTGCGTCTCGGCATTGGCGTAGGTGGTCGGGCCGGCGTGGTCGTTAGGCCTGCGAGTCGGGTCGGACCGGGTGCGGCGAACCAGCATCTTGCCGGTCGGCCACGTATCGCCGGGCGGGATCGGCACGTCGAACGGGTCGTCCGCGATCGGCCGCGGATTGCCGTGATTGAACCAGTCGTGGGTCTGGAACTGGATCCAGGCTGCCGCCAAGAGATTGAGGATGGTCGCTGGCTTGAAGTCGTCGGTGCCGTCCTTCTTCTTTTGCCGCGCCAGCAGCCGATTGCTCACCAGCCGCGGGCTTGGGTCGAGAATGTCGCCGTCGCGGGTCGGATTGACCTCGCTCAGTGGAATGTTGCGGCCGAAACGGGCGCCCGGATTGCTCAGCGTGAATTCGGTGTTGTTGAGCGGATTGTTGGGATTGAAGCTGGCATTGCCCATGGTCGGCTTGGTGAGGTCGTTGTACTGCCCGTCCTCTTGGCGGTCGCACAGATAGCGCGGATCCCACGGCACGGTGTCGCGCAAGCCCCCGGGAGTGGTCACCGCGATGTCGGAGGTGTTGTGCAGGTTCTTGGCGCGCAGCACGTCGCGCAAAGCGCCGAGATTCATGACGGCGAGGAACGTCGGCAGCTGATCCCAGCGCACGAACAGGTTGAGCAGCCGGAAGAAGCCGACGTAGACGATGGCGGTCAGCGATTTCGGGTCGGTCTCCTGCACGATCACGCGCAGCACCACGCAACCGAGCACCAGGATCGCCATCAGAATGCCCAGCAGCCGCGCGACGATGCCGACCTTGGAAGCGAGCACGAAGGCGCCGAAGAACATGGCGAAGGCGAGCACGTGCAGGGCGCCACGTTCGGCGCGCAAGAGCTTGATATTGTCGGTTATGAGCCACGCCAGGATGACGTCGAGGCCCCACCATGCAGTGAGGAAGAAGTCGGGGCCGGGGTGCTCGACCAGGCATTCCGGAAACGCTTCGGGTGGCACCTTGGCGTCGAACACGACGTTAAGGTCGCCGCCGCAGACGCCCCACACCGCCCAGTAGACGTGAACCAGGAACGCCAGATAGGCGAAAGTCCAGAACGCGCGCCAATAGGTGTTGGCGGCGTCGCTGCGCGAGAAGACGTGAAAGCACAGCGCCGGCGTGACCAGCACGATCGTCGCCCAGATCGAGAAGATCGTACGATAGTATTCGACGCTGTGCGGTTCCGCAGGCGGCGATTTGTGGTCGAGCCACCCCTGCAACGCGGCGGCGCTATAGGCGGCCAAGATCAAGACCAGATACAGCACGCCGACGAACAGATACCGCGCCCGCCTCACGACAGGAGTTTCAACGAGTTTGCCAATCATTGTTGCTTGCCTCCAAATAGGGGGTCGGCTCTGATCAAGCGTGCCAAAGTCGTTGATGGTCGCGCTGCGTTTCGGTGTAGCCGTTGTTGAACAGCGTGTCGTAGTAGTTGAGGTCGAGATGGTGCGCCTGCAGCCAGACGCCGGGCGCGAAGATCGCGTCGCAATGGGCGGGGAAACGGCCGTGCCGCTCGTAGATGTAGGTGCAGATGTCCTTGGTGCAGGCGATCACTTCGTCTTTGTAATGCGGCACCTGCTTCAGATATTTGTCGCCGCGGTCGCCCTGGAAGATGCGGCGGAAATAGGCGTCATCGCCGTACGGGCCGCCGGCGCGGTATTTGTCGTCGACTACCGCCTGCACAGCGTCCGCCATCGACGGGTAAAAGGGTGGACACATGCATTCGAGGCGAGGCGGCAACCCGATTGGATTGGTGCGCACCTCGGTGCGGAAGGTGCCCCAGCGGAAGAAGTCGAGCGCTCGGTAGCGCGGCGTGACGTATTTGAAGCCGAGCGCGGGCAAAAGCTTGGTCGGCGTGACGGAGGCATGGATCCAGCCGCCGAGCCCCATGGCCTGCAGCATCAGGATGAGGTTCTGCAGCAGCAGCTCGGCCTCGATCTGGGTGCGCATAGTGCCGAGCACGCCGAGCGGCACCGGAATGTCATCGTTCAAAAAGCCGCTGCGGACCCATTTGCGCACGCCCGCGTACAGATAGAAATTGCGGTCGTCGCGAAACGCCGGCCGATAGCCGTCCGGCTCGGTCAACAGATACATCAACGCGTTGATGTACTGCCGCGTCATGTCCACAACCGGAAACAAGATCGTGGAGCCGGTTACGTTGGACAGGAAACGATTAGAGTCGAGATAATAGGGAAACTCCCTCGGAAAATCAGGACGTCGATCGAGAATTTTGACCTTGGACTCGCGGGCGCGCCGTACCAACAGATCCGGGGTGATGGGTTCGCTGGGATCGACGGCGTTCAAATGCTTGAGGAAATAAGCGCCGCTATCATTGAATAGGAAGAATGATGTGGCTTGGCAGTTGTCCGTACTGCCCGCGGCACGGCCGAGGAAGTTCAGGTTGGGGGTGCCGAGAATTTTCTCGCCCTGGTGCGCTTCGAAAGGCCGGTCGGGCAAAGTGAGGCCGGTCAATCCGATCGCGCAAATCAGGACCGCTTCTTCGAGCTCGCTCAACGGCTGCGGTTTGGCATTCGACTTATATGAATTGTCTCCCGCCCGGACTGATTGGATACCCAAACTGATGCGGCGGGACCGGCGTTTGTGTAGAGCCTCGAACAGCGGGTACTTGCTCATCTCGTCGAAGCCGATGCATCTGTCGGACATGGCGACCCCGCTCGCACTAACGCGACCGCAACGATATGAGCCCTGTCAGTAGCAGATTCCTATAATGGGCATGGGCCCCGGCGATCTTACCAAGAAACTACTCGGAATGGCCAAAGCATTGTGTGAGGTGGTTCACATTTGATTGGTACCCGAAGTTCGGACGCTCCCGGCGGCTTCGCGGGCGTAGCTGGAGGCTGCAGACATCCCGGCCCAGCACCCTAGTGCCATGTGTGGACGGCTATAAAACGGTTTGTTGGAAAGTAGAGGAGCGAAACTCACGAACAAGCTAGCACCAAAAAATTCTACAAGTTGTACATCCTTCGTTGCCAGGGGCGAAGTAGCCTATAGTCAACCAGACCGGATGTAGCCTAAACTTGTAGAGATTAGTGCAAGCCGAAAGCACTGTGGAGGCGACCTTGGCAAAACGCGGAAAACGCCGACAAGTCAAGAAGATGTCGAAAAGCCCGAAGGTGAAGCCGCCCATTTTCATTGGGTCATCTTCGGAAGGCTATGAAATTGCCAAAGCCGTTACCGCACTCCTTACGCCACAAACGCAGCCCACACTTTGGAAAGACGACGTATTCTTACCTGGCTCTTTCATCCCGGAAACACTTGAGGCATTAACAACTCGCCATTATTTTGCGGTATTTGTCGCCTCGCCAGATGATAACTTGACTTCACGCGGACAGAAGTATGCAGCAATGAGGGATAATGTTTTATTTGAATGTGGGCTATTTATGGGCGCGCATGGGAGAAAGCACGCATTATTGATTTGTCCCGATACCTCCGAGAATAAAACTTGCATCCAACTTGGGGGGTATAATTACAGCTACATACAATGCCGACAAAATTACCAAAAACCCTAAAGTTGCTGTCAGAAGCGCCTGCCAAGAAGCATGGTGCATCTTGACCGTCACGCGGCGGTCGCGGACTGTATCGACCCGGATCTTGCACGACCGCACCGGCTCGTCGACGATCGAAGGTGTCACTGGACAGGTCGCGCAGGCGGTTCAGTCGATTTGGCAACGATATAACGTGGTCCAGTGTGGCTACTGTCAGTCCGGCCAGATCATGACGGCCATCGGCCTCTTGACGAAAATTCAATCGCCTACAGACGTCGACATCGAACACGCGAAGGCGAGAACCGAGCGGTCACTGTTATTGATAACCAGCGACATACATTGGCGTGATCACCAAGAAAGCGTGCTTCCCTGGCCACCACGCCCTCGACACCAATTTGAAGTGCCGCATCGAGTCGTCCGCACGCGGATGGTGTGGCCTTCCTGTCGAAGCGCATCAGCAAGATGATGCGCGTGTCTTGCAGGTCGCTGTCCCATAATCTTTGGAAAATCTGACGTATCGCCACAATTCACGGTTGGCGTCCGGGCACAAATTCTTGCGACAGCCAAGGTCGCTGCTTCGGGATGCCGATCAGGTCGAAGTCGACTTGGACTCTGTGGAATAGCGACGAGCAGAGCTGCCTGCACCGGGCTCAAATGGTCGGGCTCCCGATCGAAATATATCCTCGAGGCAGATCGAACACCTTCCAGATTGCCGCCCATGGGCGCCAAGGTGAGATACATGGCCAGGATTTCGCGCTTGGTGAACCTGGCCTCAAACTTCATAGCTCGGGCAATGTCGGTTATCTTGCCAACGACATCGTGTCGGTGCGGAGAGAGCAATCTGGCAACCTGCATTGTCAATGTCGAGCCGCCTGACACGACGTGTCCGTGGCGAGTCAGCTGCCAAACTGCGCGTGCGAGCGCCAGACGATCAACCCCTGGGTGCCACCAAAAGTGCCGATCCTCGACCGGAAGCAGGAGGTTGAGGTAACGGGGATCCACATCGTCGGGCAGGGTGGCAAGGCGCAGCATGCCGTCGCGCGTTGTGAAGACACGCAGAGGCTCCCCATCGCGGGCCAATATTTCGAGCGAAGCCTCGCGGTAACGGGATTGGTCAGGCGGAAACACGCGATCCAAAATCCCAATCGTGATCGACAGAGCAGCCGCATGTCAGCGTGGGTCCGCGATTGTCTGACCAGAGTCCGTTCGTGCCATCAGGCTCGGTCGGTACATGTCTTCGACAACAGCCTCCGGCAATGTAAAGGTACCAGGCGTCACCACCCGCACGACATAGGCCAGGTGGAGGGCGTCGTCTGACAGTCCCGGGTTCCTTGCAAAATATCGATTTATCTGATGCGAGCCTTCGTTACCGAGCCTGAAGGCGGCCACAAATTGGTCATCACGCGCCTCGGTGACATGTGGATTGGTCAATGCTCCAAGGAAACCGTAGGTCTGATGCGGCGGAGATTTATGGGTGTCGTCCGCGTCCGAGCCGTCCTTTGGCGATCCCTAAAACGGGCAGCACAGGCCCTTCAATTTCCCAGCCCACCGGCAGCATATCGACAAGAACGGTCTGGTGCTCCTTACTGTCAGCGCTCTTACCCTCGATCGAAACAATGATCGTTTTGACGCAAACGGCCGGGGTCGACGGGCTTTCCGTCGAGCGTGAGATAGGTTTTCTTGATCGTGTAGCGGCTTCCATCGCAGATGGTGCCGACGTCGGGGCGCCACGGATCACAACGGTTCGCCAGAGGGCGTGTTGGCCGGTGTTGGCAATCGTGTAGCCTTTGCGCACATCATCAATGGTTGGCGCAAAGGAGGTCGGAAGCTTCACATTCGCGAGAGTCTTGTCGTCTACGTTAAATGAGTGCGCCGGGTCATTCTTGTTGAGTGCATGGACCGCGGCGAGAATCCACGCCTTCTCCTGAGTATTGAGCTTCTCCAACGAGGGACGCAATGCGACTAGCTTTCCAGTGCACGTCTCGCCACGTCATCATCCGGCGAGAGCGGCGTTTGAACAACGCCTCGAAAAGTGGATACTTGATCATCTCGTCAAAGCCGATGTGACCGTCTGACATCGCCAACTCCCCATGCTTGGAGGAATCAGTCAGCTCGCTTCAATCCGCGCCAAGTCTTTTGGCCAAAGCCTCCTCGATCGCCGCAAGGACTCCGTCGGGGTTCGGGCTGTAGTGCGGGATGGCAAAACGCGTGATGACGGCGTCGATCAGCGTCGGCTTACCCGAATCGAGCGCCGTCTTGAACGCCGCTTCGAACTCCGCAAGCGTTTCGACCCGAAAGGCTTGAGCACCGCACGCTTTCGCGTAGGCGACGTAATCCGGATTGGTGAACTCCACCAATCCGGATTCGTGATAGGCCGAGAGCTGGAACAGCTTGATGAGCTTGAACTCGCCGTCGTTGAAGATGATCCAGATGACCGGAATGCCGTATTCCACCGCGGTCATCAGCTCGAAGCCGGACAGGTTGTAACAGCCGTCGCCGCAGCCCACGACCACAGTGCGGTCGGGATGCGCGCACTTGGTGCCGAGGGCGCCGTTCACGGCCCAGGCCATCGGGCCGAAGCTTCCGGGCTTGCGGTAGTGCTGCCCGCGCGAAAGCTGCAGATAATAACCGAGCCACGCCAAGTGTGCGCCGGCATCGGCGAGCACGATGCCGTCAGCCGGCAGGAGCTTTGAGAGCGACTGCGCAAGCTGCCCGGGATGGATGCGGCGCGGCTCGAGATTGATGATGGGCGCGGTGACGTGCCGGTCCTTCTCGACCGTCACCGGATCGATGGCACCCAGGCGTTGCCCGAGCGCGTCGGCGAGCGCCGCGACCGCCGAGCCCGCGTCCGACACAATGCCATGGTCGGCCGCATATACCTTGCCGATCTCTTTCTCCGAGATGTTGATGTGGACGAGCGTCTTGTTCTTGAAGAGGTCGGGCCGGAAGTTGAAGGTTGCGTGCTGCGCGAACGAGTTGCCGACCGCGATCACGAGGTCGGCGCGCACGAAGGCCTTGCCGGCGGCGCCGTGGCCGCTATCGGCGAGCACGCCGAGCGCCAGCGGGTGGTCTTCCGGAATGATCCCTTTGCCGTCGAGCGTGGTGGCAAATGGAATTTGAAAGCGCTCGACCAGGGCGCGCAATTGCGGCCCGGCGCCGCTGCGTACCGCACCAAAGCCGATGAGCGCGATGACCGACTTTCGCTGCCGGACCGCGTCTGCGACCGCGGCTGCGGCGGTCGCCACGGCGGCGGGATCGGGCGCGACCAGACGGATGTTCAAATGAATGTTGCGATAGTTGTCGACCGACACGTCGGTATGGGTGAGGTTCTCCGGGACGTGGATGTGAACCGGCCCTGGTCGGCCGTCGAAGGCGAGGTTGACCGCCTCTTCCAGAATGTCGCAGGTCTTCGCAGCGTCCTCCAACAGATAGGAACGCTTGGTGGTGGCGTTGAACATCGCCTGCGAGTCGGGCGTGCGATTAACGCCGGACGTTTCGTTGAGTGCGCCCTTGCCCTTCCATTCGAGGGACGCAAAGCCGGAAATCGCGAGCACCGGATAGGAATCCGACATCGCAACCGCCAAGCCGGAGAACAGGTTGAACGCGCCAGGCCCCGCGGTCGCGAAGCACACGCCGAGCCGGCTTGAATAGATCGCGTAGCCGCAGGCCATGAACGACGCAGCCTGCTCGTGCCGGACGATCACCGGCCTGATCTTGCTTGAGTGCTTGAGGGCTAGGAGCAGGCTTGCGGCGTTCTCGCCCGCGCCGCCGAAGGCCGCGTCAACACCGATTCCTTCCAGGCCTTTGATGATCGCCTCGTAGACTCGCATCGGCGACCCCGATTGAACGAATTCCGCGCATCGACAGACGTTGGTCCTGGACCACGTTCGCGATCGGCGAACGTGGTCAGCCAAGTGGCCCAGGGTGAACCTAGCCCTCACCTCACGGCATTTTCTGAATACTCGCTTAAGTTGTCAATCGGTTAGCCAACACTTATGCCCCCACACGTGTGAAGCACCTTCAGGCGCCATCCCAAGCCTGCCCCCAACGATCCTTGTAGACGATCTTGGGCAGCGGGCCGCGCCGCAACCCGCATCTTGTCGGCGTTGGTGACGAAGTAAGGCGAGATGTAGCCGCGGTCGAACTGCATACCTTCGACTACCTCGAGTTCGGCCGGTCGGGTCGTCCCCCCGCCCAGCGATATTCGATCGCGACGGTGCGGGCATCGATCCAACCGAGTTCGCGCAACCGTTCCACGAAGGCGGTGATCCACGGCTGCCAAGCCGAGTGCGACGTGGTGCCTAAAACTCCGATGGTCGGCAGCTTCGCCTGCTGCGCGCCCGCCGCGAGCGGCCATGCCGCCGCCGCGCCGCCGAGCAAGCGTGATGAAGTCGCGCCGCTTCATCTTCGCGGTCATTCGATGACCTCGTCCGCGAGGGCCAGCAGCCTGTCGGGAATTATGAGGCCGAGCGCTTTGGCCGTTTTGAGGTTGATCACCAGCTCGAATTTGGTTGGCTGCATGACCGGCAGATCGGCAGGCTTCTCGCCCTTGAGAATTCTGCCGGCATAAATACCGACTTGCCGAAAGGCATCGGCAAGATTGGCTCCGTAGCTGATGAGGCCACCGGCCGCAGCAAACTCGCGCAGATAGTAGATCGCGGGAACTGAATATCGGGATGCGAGCGCAAGGATTTGGTTGCGCCGATTGCTAAAGAACGGATCGGACGCAACTAAGAGGGCTCCGATTTGCCGCTGAACCAAAGTCGCGAATGCCGCGTCGACATCCCGTTCGTTGCTAGCCTCCAGGATGACAATCTTCTGTCCAATGGCACGCGCCGCGTCCGGTATGTCCTGCAATTGGAGTCCCGCCGCTGGTGAACTCGGGTTCAAGAGCACGCCAATGATTGCAGTATTGGGGACCAGCTCGCGCAGCAACCCGAACCGCTTCGACTCAATGGCACCGGTCAGAAAGAACATCCCCGTCAGATTGCCGCCCGGCTGATTGAGACTGGCGACCAGCCCTTGTCTGACTGGATCACCCCCAGCCGTGAACACGATTGGAATCTAGCTGGTGGCGGCCTTGGCAGCCACGGCCGATGGCTCACCGCCTGTTGCGATGATCACAGCCACCTGACGGTTCACCAACTCGGCCGCCAACGCCGACAGCTGATCGTATCGACTTTCCGCCCAGCGGTATTCGATCGCAACGTTCTAACCTTCGATATAGCCGGCCTCTTTTAGACCCTGGCGGAACGCATTCGCCAAATGTGCGAAGCTATTGGACGATCCGGTATTGAGAAACCCGATCACCGGCATCGCTGGTTGCTGCGCCCGCGCCGCGAGCGGCCACGCCGCCGCTGTGCCGCCGACCAGCATGATGAACTCCCGGCGTTTCACGCTCGCGCTCATTCGATCACCTCGTCGGCGCGCAGTTGGAATTCACGGCTGATCGTAAGCCCAAGCGTCTGTGCAGTCTTGAGATTGACGGTCAGCTCAAACTTGGTTGGCTGCTCTATCGGAAGATCGGCGGGCTTCGCGCCCTTCAGAATCTTGTCCACGTAGCTTGCCGCTCGACGAAACAGGTCCGGCAGACTGGGACCGTAAGAGGCAAGCCCGCCCGCCGCAACGAATTCGGCCTCCGGATATACCGCGGGCAGCTTGCTCCTGAGCGCCAAACTCGGTCACCCGATCGCGATGGCTGAACAACATGGCGTCCGAAAGCGTGGAAAGACCCTCGGCGCGCCACTCCACTATTGCTGCGAAGGCGGTGGGCAGACCGGCAGGGTCTCTCGCCTCAAATGCACGCAACTGACCGAGCGCGCTCGCAGCCCGCTCCGTCTCATGCAAATAGGGGGCATGCGTGGGATTGCCGGGATTACCGAGCACCGCCACTCGGGAGAGACAGCGCGTCATGTCCTTGAGCACTTCCAGCCGCTTTGCAGCCAGTCCATAGCCCACAGTCATTGTGAGGCCAGTGAGATTTTGTCCGGGGCGCGCGAAGCTCGCGGCCAGCCCGTCGGCGACAGGGTCTGCAGCGAGTGCGAAAACGACGGGAATCGCGGCAGTCGCATTCTTGCAGGCTTTCGCTGCGGCGGTTCCATCGACCACGATGACATCGACGTTCGAGCGCACAAGCTCCATCGCAAGATCACTCAGGCGCTCGTAAGCGCCCGCCGCATAACACTGTTCGATCACGAGGTTCTGGCCTTCGACATAGCCCGCTGCGCGCAGACCATCTCGAAAACCATCGAACTGCTTGTCGTGTGGGCCTGCTTGCCGCAAAAAGCCGATGTGCGCGAGCCTAGGCTGCGCGCGCGCCGCCAGCGGCCACGCAACTGCGGCGCCGCCGAGCAGCGTGATGAACTCGCGACGATTGCTCATTCGATCACCTCGTCAGCGAGTTGCTGGAGATGCAAAGGCACTTCGAGGCCGAGCGCTCTGGCAGTTTTGAGGTTAATAGCGAGCATGAGTTTTGTCGGGAATTCGATCGGCAAGTCGCCTGGCTTCGTGCCCTTTAAGATCTTGTCGACATAGGCAGCAGCGCGGCGATAATTCTCGCGCACATCGACCCCGTAGCTTGCAAGCCCTCCAACCTCAACATCTTGGGGGTAGGCCATAATCGTCGGCAGGCGAGCGGCAAGTGCGAGCTGAACGATACGGGTGCGCTCGGTCTGGAACAGCCCGTTCGCCGGTACAATGACGGCCTGCGACCGCTGCTTGGCCAAACCGTCGAATGCGGGAGCGAGATCATCGGGCGTACGGGCTTCCTGGATCAGCAGCGTGACACCGCGAGCGCGGGCGGCGGTCTTAACTTGCTGCACCCACAGCGCTATCGATGCGCCTGCAGGTGTTCCCACCGCCACAATGACGTCAGCGTTTGCGCTAACTAGAGCAGCGGCATCGGTGACGAGTCGATCAAAATCTCCAGCCGTGCCGCGAGCGTCGATGATGACGTTGCGTCCTTCAAACCATCCTAGTTCCTGCAGGCGAGCGCGAAACGCTCCAGCGAGAGGACGCAATTCGGCTTCTGAAAGGCCGGTCACAAAACCGATCAGATGCTGGCGCGCCGCCTCCTGCGCCCGCGCACAGAGCGGCCAAGCTACTGCCGCCGCGCCGCCGATAAGCGTGATGAACTCGCGTCGTCTTAGGTCGAGCATGGGCTCCTCCCCGGAACCCGCTGTGCCAGCTTAGCGCAGGCTCAGGATGGCCCGGAAGTGTCCGCAAAGTCCTTGTGCGGCGAGTGAGAGCGCCGCACCCTCTCAAATTATAATCGGTGAAGCGTCGCGAACCTCTGACGTCGGCCGCTCCTTCGCGACCTCGGGGCGGGCGGCGGCGGGCAACTGCAGCACGGTGGCACGCTGGCCCACACACAGTCGCGTGAGCAGCACCACATGCCCGTCCGAGAACTCAAGTGCATCGTGATGGGTCACGGCGTTGTCCGTGTTGATCTGCCGGAAGCGTGGGAATCCCACAATTGTGCCCGCCGGTAGCGGAGGTCGGCGAGATACTTTCTATTCCTGTGTGTGAACTACCTCACAGTCCCTCGACCGATTTCTGAACGATACTGCTGAAAGCAACTCGCATTGTGATGGGCTAGCCGAAGCTTAGAAAGGATCGAACTGTGAAACACGACATCTCTGCTTTGGAAGCAAAGCTCCACAGGCTTGGCCAGAGCCTGTCTCAGCTCGCCGACGCAAAACACGCCCATCAGTTACTGCCAATGATCCGTCGCCCAGGGTTTACGACCCCAGCCGAGCTGCTGCTTGCGGTGGCGACGGTAGATGCGATGCAACACCACGTCGATGGGCTCAACCAATCCGGTGCAGCCCTCATGAAGGGCGTTGGTCAGATCGGGAAATCCTGATGACGGCTCTGGCCCGCGAGTTCTGGACTCGAGTCTGCGGAGGTCAGTGAGCCGATTCTGCGGCTAACCTGGTTGGAACATTGAGGAATATCGGAAGCAACCAGCTGTGGCGCGTCCGATCATTCTTGGAGCGCTTCGGCATTGGGCGGCATTGCGCAGCAGCCTTGCTTGCGCCAGCGCGCCCGGAGGACCGATGATGGCGGAGATTGGCTTCATCATCCCGCTCAACCTGAACGACTATCTCGCTCAGGGGCAGCGCAGCAACTGGTGTGGCACCCAGACGTGGTGGACCAACGAGAATATCCAGCTCAGCGGTTCTTCGCTCGGTCCCACGTCGGCCAAGGTTGGCGACGTCGTCAGCATCCAGGTCGGCGTGCAAGGCGTCACCGACCGAGGCGCCACGAAAGAGGGCAACATTCTCCACGTGCAGGCCTGGGTCTGCTATCCGAATACAGTGCCAGGCCTCGCTGGCCCCCTCGTGCCCTCCATGATGACCGGTCCGACGCCGGCCAAGGATCTGACGGGTAGCCCAGCGTCGATCTTCGGCAGCACTCAGGTCGGTGATTACCGGAGTCCCGGCCCTGCCTATAAACAGTTCACCCTCGACAACCCCTGGTCTCCGAAGCAGGGAGACATTATACCGCCAAACACGGAGGCGCATTGCTGCATCTTGGCGACGTGCCAGGGTGTGGCAGACGTCAACAACGAAGGTGGCGTGCAGGTCGGCCTGTTCGTCCCCGGCAGCAATCTCTCGCCAATCGATGTCTGCAGCGACCCGCACGAAGGACAGACTAATATCACGATCCTGCCTATTTCTGGCCATGGAAGGCGGCAAGGCAGGCTGCTGCTCAGCGATTTCGCCTTTCTCTCCGGCACCGCCAACCGTGCGGAGCGGACGCAGGCCCTGGTCGAGGTAACACCACTGGCGCAGCAGAACGGAATCGATCCTGCTGTGCTGCGCGTGCTGAACGCGGGGCCGTGGAGCGGTCTTCCATTGCGGCCCGCCACATCGGCCCCGCGCGGCCTTGGGTTGCGCAAGAATCACCACGGTTTCGAGGCCTCGCTCGCGAAGATCATCTGCGAGGCGGAGGAGTTCATTGAGGACCTCATCGAAATTGTCGAGGGACGCCCCGACGGCGACCGCCGTGGCCGGCGTATCAAGCTCACGCTTCCGCCGCGCGGGCTGCAGCCGCTGCTGATGCAGATTGAGTTCGACGCCGGCGAGACGCCAGGCACCGTGCACGTGTTTGATGTCGTCCAGACCGACACATCTGGTCGGCGGGGCGGCATTAGAGTGGGCGCGGTCGTCGTTCCCTAGACTAAGACTAGGCACAGTCTCCAATTCGGTTTTCGGACCTAGGTCCGCCAAACACGTCGAATGTTGCAAAACTATTTTCAGGTGAGCAGTTTTGCCGGCCTGTCCTGTTTCGAGCCAGGAATTGGCGGTGCCATACCGCGGCCGAGCTGCTGTCCGTTGCCGAGCGGGAGGCGCGCGCCCTGGGTGTCGCGCGCGCTGCGGACCTGTCGAGGCTCGACGATCTCGGCACGCCCTGCTGGCAGGTGGTGCGTCCGGAGGCGTACAACATCCCGGGCAACGTGACGGTGCTCACTGGCAAGGGCTGGGATGATGCGCATGCCCTGCTGGGTGCATATATGGAGTGCATCGAGCGTCATTGGGGTGAGCGCTCTCTGGTCGAGCCGCGGATTGCGCGGACGTCCGAACTCTCCAGGGACAACGAGTGGTTCGTACCGCTCGCCGTCAGCTGGGTGTGCCCGATCCCGGCGACGTGCCGCTCGCGTGGGTGGCCGGGACGACGTTGGAGGGACGGCGCATCTGGGTCCCCGCGCACGACGTTTTATGTCCATTCGTTCCGGCGCCCGGCACGGCGAATCCCGCGATCTGGCGCAGCAACGGATTCGCCTCGGGTGGACACCTGACAGAAGCCGTGTTTTTCGGTCTGCTCGAAGTTATCGAGCGCGATGCGATGGCCGTCGCGGAGCTCACCCACCTCGGCACGACGGTCGATCTCGGCGATTGTCCGTCGCAGACGGTGCAGAACCTCAGGCGAAAGCTGAACACGCTGGACATCGCTCTCGAGGTCAAGCAAGTACCCGCGATCGGCGGTGTGTCCGTGTTTGCAGCCTTTCTGGACGATCGCGCCTCCCGCAACCCGCTGTGGCTGGTGGGAGGACAGAGTGCTCACGTCGATCCGCTGCTCGCGATCGAGCATGCCATTCTCGAAGCCGTGCAGACCCGCGCCGTGATGATCTCGGGGGGACGTGAGGACTTGCAGCGCCACGATGCGGTTGCCACGATGGATTACGAGGCAGCCCGATCCGAAGCAGGATGGTGGTTCGATCCGACGGACAGTCGCGTGTTCTCGCCAGCCGCTGCGCTTACGCTGCCGTTCGATTTGGCAGACGTCGTCCATCGCATCGGCGAGCAATTGCGCGACGAGAAGTTCTATCCCATAGCGTTCATCCCGCTGTCGCCGCCGCAATCGGATATCATCGTGGTCCGCGTGGTCGTTCCGACCTGCTCCGAGCTCTCGCACGACAGCAGGAGACTCGGGCGGCGGATCCTCGCGAGCTACATGTCCGCATCGCGGGTGGTCTCAGCTGCGAGCAGATAGTAGGTCGCGAGGAGCGGTGAGCATCTCGACCCAAGATCGACGCACCGAAGATGTCGATGAGGTCTTGCGGGTTAGTCGGCAGGAAGACCTTGCCGGCCCCTCCGAAATCGGAGGGCAAGAGGGAAGCAGCGCAAATCTCGCCCTCATACCAAGGTCGCAAGCGCGCCCTCCCACTTCCCCTTTCGAAGGAGATAATCGCAACGCTCGCACTTGAGGCACAGGTCCGCGAGATGAGGCGCAAAATTTACAAAGAGCAAGGGCGCGAGAATCCGTCAGACGCCCGCCGTTCTTTTCATTTCGGCAGGCTCCTGGCAGCCGGGTTGGGACGGCGGTGACGAAGCATTTTCGGATCGATGGTGAAGTTGTACGGATTTACGGCGCCCGCGAATGGATTCACCTTGGGGTCTAGGTTCTTGCAGACCAATACCGGGACGCCTTCGTCGACAGGCAATCCGCCCGCGATGTCGCTGAATGTCCTGACCAGTCCATCGGCCAAGTCGAATTGGACCGAACGCCGAATTTGAGGGGCCACACCTGCTACGCCGGGTCCGCCGCCCAGTAACTCGAGGAAT
>Ga0306920_100003245_pt1 | contig 20615 bp, 25 predicted proteins | sample flu12Cox44000170_FD_204666 | JGI IMG/M metagenome (GOLD analysis project Ga0306920, IMG submission 204666) | Lab enrichment of tropical soil microbial communities from Luquillo Experimental Forest, Puerto Rico - flux4day.12C.oxic.44.000.170 (v2)... | ecosystem: Environmental > Terrestrial >... | reverse complement strand
GCGCCTTTTTCCTTGAGGACATCAAGAATCTTCGGCGTCCATGTTGGGTCGGGTCCATCGTCAAAAGTGATCGCGACTTTCTTCTCACTGGTCCCGCCGTACATATCCACCTGATATGGCGATGGCAGGACCTTGAAGATTTCGTCAGTGACGAGATGGGTGTCCGGATCGACCTTGATATCACGCTCGCCAGCAGCGGGTTTTTGAGCGATACGCAAAACCTCGCCGGAGCCCTCAATATCGACATCCTGGCCAGGCGGCACAAGATTCAGCTTGCCGGGGGCATTGGCCTCAAAAGGGTGATCCCAAACCGCCCACAAGGAGCGATCTTCCGAGCCCAGGCGCCACAGTGCAAAAGTATCGATCCCTAATGCCTTGGCAGCCCGCATCTGGTTCAGAGCGGTGACGCCATCCAGAAACCACACGTCGTGACGGATATTGCTCTCGTCCGAATAGGCGAAGTGCGGGTTCATCGCATCGTCGTCAAAAACGATATCCGTGTCGGCATCCTGGGCCTCAAGCCACGCCTCCTGCGCCGAGACGTTATGTACCGACTCAGGCGGGGTGCGCTTCTTTTGTCCCGGCTTCATCGCCCAGTCGTAGCCGTAATTGGCGACCGCGACAACGATCTTCTCTTTGGGAATGAGCTTGATCGCCTCTTGCAGGTTCCTGGTGAACCAGTCCTGGCCAGCGACCGCACCCGGATTGCTACCAGGGTAGTGCTGGTCGTAGTTCATCAGGATCAGGCCGTCGGACACGGCCGCAATCGACTTGTAATCGAACTCCTTATCGTTGACCGGAACCGCTACGTAAAGCTTCATGCCCTTGGCATGCAGGTCGCCGTATAGCTCCTCGACCAGGGCCTGGAAGTCTTTCCTTGACTTTTCCGGAAACGCCTCAATATCCAGCGTGATGCCCTTGTACTGGTCCGTTGCAAGAAATGTCATCAGCTCGCTGCGGAAACGCCGCCGTGCCGCAGGATCGGCGAGAAACTGAGCTGTTACTTCAGGCCGCCACTCATTACTGATTGGGTCGAAGTTATTGACTAAGGGAAAGACTTCGGTCTGCGCCTTTTCACCCTTGAGGAACGGCATGACCTTACCGTCGACGGGACGTGGCTTGCTTTTGTCGTCCATCAAATCAAAGAGTCGGTTCTCTTCCGTGACGGCCTGCAGGCGGCCATCCGCTGTAAGGGCGTGCAGCCACTCCGGGAAGAGCAGGTCGATCTGAGGGTAATACTCCTTCAGAGAGGCGAAGCTGGCGGCATCCCATTGCACGTAGAACGCGCCACGGATGCCTTCATCGGAGTTCAGGATCACCTGGGACGCGGGCCGTTTGGTTTTACGATGGGTGTTGACGCGCTGTGCCGCCTTGCGCTTCTGGTTGTCCTTTAGCGCATGGTAGGGCTTCTTGACGTCAGGCAGCGAGACGGACGGGACCGACGACCCTCGAATGACGGTAGCCGCGAAGAAGATCACCAGAAGCGTGAGGACGATCACGCTGGAGTCGATCAGGAGCCGCAAACGGCGCCACCGTTTTCGCTCCGGGTCGTAGAAGACCTGTTTGGCGTTGGGCATCGTACAGAATCAATTCATCGTAACCGCACGAAATCGCAAGAGCAACTGAGGAGACAACAGTCCAGCACGGGGAGTTGAAGCTTAGCGGGAATCCTGGTTCGTAGTGTCCTTGCACGAATGTAAACCCGGCGCTCGACAAATAGACTCGTCCTGCAGCGGCGACATCCGCCATGAGCCCATGCCTCGCTCGGCTGAAGGCAGGAAATAGCGTTTAGCGGCGGAGGGTCGGCACTGTCTCTTTCGCAACCGGCATCGCGGGTGCCGAAGTGGCTGAACGTAAGTGTCGATGGCTCAGTGCTATATTCGCCACGTGCGTGAAATGCCGCGCAATTGGCCCAAGCGAAGGGAAGTGGACGAGTTCCCCGCCCGAGCACGTGCACTACGAAGTCCTGGCGCCGTCTCCCCGCCCTTCTGGCGCATGGTCCTGGCGTCGCCCAGATTCTTTGCACTGGTAGCGGTGGGCGCTTTCGCCGTGCGGTTTTTCTTCTACTTTCGATTCCCTCATATCACCGGAGACTCGCTGATTTACGGCGACATCGCCAAGAATTGGCTGGAACACGGTGTGTACGGCCTTACTCATGCGACCGGTCCGGAGCCAACCTGGATCAGGCTGCCCGGCTACCCGGCTTTCCTGGTCGCTTGCTTTATTCTGTTCGGACGCGAACACTACCACGCCGTGCTGCTCGCGCAAATCGTCATCGATGTCTTGGGGTGCTTTTTCATCGCCGATCTGGCGCGACGGACACTCTCGGAACGCGCGTCACGATTCGCCTTTCTGCTGGCAGCCATCTGTCCTTTCACCGCCAATTATGTTTCTGCCCCGTTAGCGGAGACCCTGAGCATCTTCTGCACCGCTGTCGCGCTTGATTGTGCGGTTGCCGGATTCATCGCAACAGAAGAAAACCGTCCTGCCTCCGGGGCCTGGTGGTGGTGTGCATTCGGACTGTCCGCGGGCATCCTGGTGCGGCCAGATGGCGGTATCCTCCTCGCTGCAATCGGCCTATTGCTCCTGTGGCGAATGTGGCAACGGGGTGACGAACGCGTGCGCCTGTTTTGGGCTGGCGCCCTGATCCTTGTCATTGCGATCGCGCCGCTGGTGCCGTGGACGATCCGCAACTGGCGCGACTTCCATCGCTTCGAGGCACTGGCCCCGCGCTATGCAAGTGATCCCGATGAGTTTGTTCCGACTGGCTTCGACAGGTGGGTTCGCACCTGGATGGCCGAGTACGTTTCAACCGAAGAAATCTACTGGCAGATTCCAGGAGACGAGGTCGATTTTACAAAACTCCCCTCACGAGCCTTTGATAACCCTAATCAATATGCCAGAACCAAGGCGATCTTCGAAGACTATGCCAATACGGATTTCATCGGGCCGGAGCTGAATGCACGCTTCGAGGTTCTCGCACATGAGCGGATTCACAGCCATCCGCTGCGCTATTACGTGTGGCTGCCCGCGCTGCGCATAGCCGACATGTGGCTGCGGCCACGCACCGAAATGCTCCCCCTTAACACCCGGTTCTGGGAGTACGCTGACGACACCCAGGACTGCATACTGGCAACACTTTGGGGTGTCCTCAACCTGCTCTTTCTCATGCCGGCAGCAATGGCTGCAGCACGTGGGCCTCGACCGCGCTACCTGGCCCTGATGCTGCTGTTTGTGCTGCTGCGCTCGGCGTTCCTGGGAACCTTGGAGAACCCCGAGCCACGCTACACACTCGAGTGTTTTCCGGTTGTGCTCGTGCTCGGCGCGGGTTGGCTGGCTACGCTAGACAAGCGCGCACTGATTCTGATGTTCAGTGCGATCGGGGTGCTTGAAGCCGGGGTCCTTCTTTGGGCGCGGTGAGGAGCACGTTGTCGATCAGCCGAGTTGTTCCCACGAAGGCCGCGACCGCTGCGAGGGCGCCACGCGAAATGTTCTCGATGGGATCAAGCGTATCCGGATCAACGATGGCGAAGTAGTCGAGGCGGACCCCGGGCTCTTCCCCTATCACCTGCTTAGCCAGGCTGATCAACTGGGCCGCTTCGAACTCACCTAAGTCCGCCGCGCTCTGGACCCGCATGAGCGAGCGATGCAGTACCAGCGCCTGGCGCCTTTGTTCGGGATTGAGACACGCGTTGCGCGAACTCATGGCCAGCCCATCGTACTCGCGCACAATAGGACATACGACCATCTCAACATCCATGTCGAGATCGCGCACCATCTGGCGCAGCACTGCCACCTGGGCGGCGTCTTTCTGTCCAAAAAAGGCCTTATCGGGACGAACAATCTCGAAGAGCTTCAAAACAACAGTCGTGACTCCGCGGAAGTGCCCCGGACGCGAGTTGCCATCCAGCTTTGTGCTCAGCTCCTCTACCATCACGTAAGTCTGCGCACCCGAAGGATACATCTCCGCGACGCCAGGGGCGAAAACCAGATCGACGCCGGTCTGATCCAGCATCCGGGCATCGCGCTCCAACCTGCGTGGATACTGGTCGAGATCTTCCAGCGGCCCAAACTGCAAGGGATTGACAAACACCGATACCGCGGTAACACCGCACTGCGCCTTCGACGCTCGAACCAGGGACATGTGCCCTTCGTGCAGCGCACCCATGGTGGGCACCAAGCCAAGAGATTTGCCGGTGCGTGTCAGCTGGCGGCAGGCCGCTTTCATGTCAACCACGGTTCGGATAAGTTTCACGGAAGTCGAGGTCAATTCTTTGGAGCCTGATTTTGCGGCTGGGATTTCGGAGCACTCTTTGACGGCGGCGAGGACTCTTGCGCCTTTTCCTCTGCACCCGGGTTCGCCGGAGGCGCAGGTTCAGGCAGCTTCCAACTCTCCAGCATCTCGTTGAACACAGGTTCCAATGTTGCTAACGTAAGCGGCGAGCACTTTAGCGCTACCGAGTAGATTTCGCTCTGGGGACCTTCGATAAAGGCCAGTTGTTCGATCCAGTCGTGGTCATTGGTTTTTTGATGGTAGCCAACCTTCAGCAACTGAGCCGGCTGGCCATCCACACTGCGTTGCTGGCGGCGCAAGGTTACTACACTCTGCCCTTCCTCATGCAGGCTGACCATCGTCCGCTCAATCAGCTGGTCGATGCTCACCGGATCCTCGCCGGCTTGTGGAGGCGGAACAATCAATGCAACCGTGACTTCGTCCCACAACGCCCGGTCTTCTTTCTGCTCGGGCGCAACTACTACCCCGTTGCCTTCAAAGATCTCCCCGAGGACCGACCATGTGGCTGGGTATCTGAAGCAGAAACTGTTACCCGGCTGACAATACTGCTGCCAGGGGATGTCTCGGTGCGCCGGCGCGCGCGCCTCTTGTGCCCAAAGGGTGACCACACAACTCAGCGTGAGGCCTACGACCAACCAACCCCGCAGAAGGAACAGCATGCGTCTAAACTGACACAGTTCGCTTGCGCTCGGCAATCACCTCAAGCGCTGCGAGCGTTTCTTTCGGCAGGTGGTACGACTCGGCATCGGAAGGATATGCACCTGACTTCACATCGTCGTTGAACGCCCGAACCGCATCACTGATGACCGAGCCAATATCGGCGTAGCGCCGAACAAACTTCGCCGGTGGTCCAAAACTCAATCCTAGTAAATCGTGAAACACCAGCACCTGGCCATCGCAGTTGGGACCAGCGCCGATGCCGATCGTGGGAATCTTCACCTCCTGCGTGATCATTGCAGCCACTTCGCGGGGAATACCTTCCAGCACGACACAGCAGGCTCCCGAGCGCTCCAGCGCCAGCGCATCGTGCATGAGTTGCTCGACCGCTTTCAGGGTCTTGCCCTGCACCTTGTATCCGCCCATGGCGTGCAGCGATTGTGGAGTCAGACCGATATGGCCAACGACGGGAATCTCAGCGTCTACCAGCGTTTCAACCAGCCGGGCGCGCTTTTCTCCTCCTTCAATCTTCACCGCTTCTGCCCCGCCGATCTTGATGAATTTCGCAGCATTGCGCAGCGTGTCGCGAACACCAACGTGATAGGAAGCAAACGGCATGTCCACGACCAGGAACGCGTGTCTCACGGCGCGGCGGACTGCGCGAGTATGGTGCAACATCTCCTGTACGGTGACCGGCAGGGTGTTTTCGTAGCCGAGCATGACCATGGCCAGAGAATCACCGACCAGGATCATGTCAATTCCTGCCTCGTCGACCAGGCGCGCGCTAGCGTTGTCGTAAGCCGTGAGGCATGTGATGAGTTCGTGATTCTGTTTTTTTTCGAGAAGGGTGGAAGCAGTGATCTTCGAGCGCAACTCACCTGTAGTGATACTCACGATTTCCTCCAGTACAGTTCCCCAACCAGGGGATACCGCCTGTTTTCTGCTACCTTTGCAGGTGCCTGAAAAGAGTCTACACCTGCAAAGAGTAGCTTCAACACCTATTTCGATGAGGCCGGCACCTGCAAGTCGCAGAAAGGACAGAGTCGTTCTCGGTTCCCCGGACCTGTGAAACGATCGCGAGCGCTCGCCCGTATTCCGATTCGTGACGGTCACAGTGGTTCAACCGGTTGCTGCCCGCCCCAAGTCCCGCATTCATCGCCTACTCTGGTCAGCGATGATTCTGCTCTGCCTGGTTGGAGCGGCCGCTGCAGTGCGGCGAATGGTTGCCCTGAGCGCGCCTACGGTGAATTCGCGGGCATCGGCATTGCAGGATCTGGACGCCCGGTTCGCGACCAAGGCGGGCCTCACGTACGTGCATACCACGGCAGGTCTTCTGTTCGTTGGTCTTGTGCCCTTGCAGTTCGCTTCGGCGCTGTGAAATCGCCTGCCTCGGCTGCACCGAATCGTTGGACGCGTGCTGCTCGCGGTGGGTTCGATCGCTGGCGCTACCGCATTTCCCATGGTCCTGCCCAATCCCGTCGGCGGAGTCAACGCAGCTGCCGCAACGATCTTCATTGCCGGCCTCTTCCTGTTCAGCCTGGGTAAGGCCTTCTGGTTCATCCGCCACCGCAATGCTGCTCTTCATCGGGAATGGATGATCCGAGCTGTTGCCATCGTGCTCGGCATCGCGACAACTCGCCCCATCATGGGAGCGTTTTTTGCAAACCATGTCCCTAACCCATCTCACGCCGCAACAGTTCTTTGGCACGGCGTTCTGGCTCGGCTTCAGCATCAACTATGTCTTCGCCGAGGCCTGGCTCAACACCCGCGTGGGGATCCATCAGACATTGACTGGGGCAAGCAGGTGAGTCACAGGCCAGAGCTGCTGTGGTCGTGCACAATCAACCAGCCTTCCGGAGACTTGCGGAAGACGAGGGTAAATAAGCCATGTGGATTCTTCCCATCAGCCGTGGCGAGGTGGTATTGACCTCGCACAAATGCGGCATCGGGTCCTAGCACCACCACTCGCAGGCCCTCGAACGAGAGCGTGCCCATCTCGTTTCCGCCCGCCTGGTAGCGAGAGCGGTAGCGCTGCAAGGTATCGTCCCAGCCGGAGATTTCCGTGCCACCGGAGAAGAACGTCAGGTCTGGCGAACGCCAGTATCCGGCCATGAACCTCTCCAGATCGTGACGATTCCACGCATCCACTTGCGCCTTTAGCACCACTCGGATTGCGGCATCGGCTTCGGCATTGGAATGGGGCTTCAGCTGTGCCTGTACGACCTGGAATCGCACGGCCATGACCACAACCACGACACAGACATATCCCAGTTTGTTCACCCGCACCTCCGCCCCAGCAGTTTAGTGGAGGCTGATGCATGCGGAAAAGCCAAGGCGGCGGACGCAAGCCCACCGCCGGTTGTTGCCAGGAGGAGTTAGCGCCCCTGTACGGCCTGGTGATGGTCACCACGAACCGTGGCTAGAAATCGTTCCGCTGACGGGTTCGAGGGTGCAGTGACCTCGCCCATGAGAATCGAGCGGAAACCCGTCGGGTGGCCGTAAAAGGCTATAGTCGAATCATCATCCTGGCGGAGAGACGCTCCCTTGAGAATAGCGCCGGCATAAAGTCCCCGTGCCCGGGAGTAGGTCAGGACCTCGGACTTGAACTTCCAGTCGGTCGTGGCGCTCGCGTCGCGACCAACGGGGCCAGCGGCGGCGCTGGCATCGCCACCAAAGTTGAAGTTAGCGCTCAGCATGTCTTTCATGCCCTCGTCGTTCATCACGAGCATCACCAGGTCCACTGCCTGTCCGCCGATCTGAGCGCCCCAACTGCCGCCGGTCATGGTAAAGAAAGCAGGTGCACTCCACCCCTTGGCGGTGCGGCAGGTCGCCACGCCCCGGCCATGTTCGGCGCCAAAGATGAAGCCTCCCTTGACCATCGAAGGAATCACGGCCACGCACTTGGCACTCTGGTAAATGTCATCAGGGATGCCTTTATCAGGCGCTCCCAGCAGTTGGTTCAGGATCTTCGCAGAGTCGTCGAGTCGCGATTCCACCTTCTCCCGCGTCTCCTGAAGCTTGCTGTTGGCTTGCTTAGCGGCCTCCCTATGCTGATCGGCTGCAGTCTCGTCGGCCTGTGCCTCGGCCTTCTTGGCGGCACTGTCTTGCTGGTTTGACGGTGTTGAAGTTGTCGTTTGAGAACTGCTGGTGTTCTGCCCCGAATTATCTTGGGATTTGGTGGTGGTTGCACTGTTATCTTGCGCCAATAGTGTGCATGTGCCTAACACCACCAGTGCACACAAAATGCCAAGTCGCATCATGGAAATACCCGTCCTCCTCACGTGGAGCACTCTGTTGTCCACTGAGTTGGATTGCGAATTTGCGGGAGGGGTTTGTACAGCAGGTAGAGATTTTCAGGTTTACGAAACTACAACCAATTGTGTGCGGTGTACATCGGAAGGCGCATCAAAAGCGGCTCCGAGTAACTTACTGGAACGTGTCAGGCCGCAAGACGAGACCAGAAGCGCCGAGCACATTGCCCTTGCGATCAACTTCGAGAGACCCACCGAGGGGCGCGAAGCGAGTTCTTCGGGAGCTGCTCAGGCCCGCCGCTTGGCTGCGGCTGGCTCGTTCTGCCAGGGGCGTTTGGGGCGCTCCGATTCCGGCAAGTCGCGGTTGACAATCCGGTCATACATGTACGACTCACTCACAGTTCCCAGGCTCTCGTTGTAGAGGCTAATACCGCCCGTGCCCTCTTTCAGCTCTTCGGCGAACTGGTGCAGCGCCCTGAGGTGATCTGCCGTGGCAGGATGTTCGCCCTTGGTGGTTTTCAAGACCTTCTGATAGCCTCGGTCCACGAGCTTGGAGATCTCCCCGCTGACCAGGTATCCCGGGTACGCGAAGATTCTAGCTCCTCCTTCAGCGGTACGCTCGATTGCCGCCGAGCAGTTGTACTTCTTGAGAAACACACGGTTGCTGGTGCCGGGCGCTTCCAGCACCTCAAATCCATGATTGCGGAACCATGAAACGGCCTCTTCGTAGGACTTCGTTTTGACTTTCTTAGGCATCTTGATGCTTAGCCTCGGCTGCTATCCTCGGGCGGCGGAATCTTAGCAGCTTCCTCCGCATCGAATTGGATGAGCAAAATTACGTATCCGGCTCTAAGGATATCCCAAGCCGCAGCTCATGTTGCCCGGGTTGGGCACAATCTGTTGTGCACGTTGTCCGGGAATTCACACTTTCGCACACCGCAGGATGAAACAGCAACTTGCAATCATCGGGTGAACTCGCAAATCCAGCCGCTCGTAACCGAAATCCGTCGATTCTGGCGCGCATTGGCAATACTCCCTTGCTGGGGATCGAACGTGTCTGCGCCGACGTTCCGCACGCCCATGTCTACGGTAAGGCGGAGTGGTTCAATCCTGGTGGTTCGGTAAAGGATCGGGCTGCCGCAAGCATTGTCAAGGAAGCCTTCGAAACAGGAAAACTCGGCGGTGGCTGTCGTCTGCTCGATTCCACCAGCGGAAACACCGGCATTGCCTATGCAATGCTGGGCGCGGCTTGCGGCTTCGGCGTGACGTTGTGCATGCCTTCGAACGTCTCGGTCGAGCGCAAACGCATCGTGAAGGCCTATGGCGCTGAAATCGTCTCCACCGATCCTGGTGAGGGATCAGACGGCGCAATCCTGAAGGCGCAAGAGATGGTTGCTGCCGAACCCGGCGAGTACTTCTACGCCGACCAGTACTCCAATGACGCGAACTGGCGGGCACATTATTGCGGCACGGCCAATGAAATCTGGGAGCAGACACATGGCAGGATCACCCACTTCGTCGCCATGCTCGGCACCTCGGGAACGTTCATGGGCACAACCCGGCGATTGAAAGAACTGAACCCGAAGATCCAGTGCATCTCGCTGCAACCGGATTCGCCTTTCCACGGTATTGAGGGGGCGAAACACATGGCCACTGCCATCGTGCCGAAGATTTACGATCCCACGCTGGCTGACCAGAATCTCGAAATCAGCACGGAAGAGTGTTATGTCATGGTCAAGCGCATGGCACGCGAAGAAGGCTTGCTGGTGGGAATCTCGGCCGCCGGGGCGGTGATAGGCGCCAAAAGGGTGGCTGAACAAGTGCCGGCGGCCACGCACCCGGTCATCGTTTGCGTGCTCTGTGACAGTGCTGACAAGTATCTCGGCGAGCGCTTCTGGGACGAGTAATTCTTCCAGCTCGCACAAGGAAACAACCCAACAATTGATCGATCATCACACCATTGCCCGTGTCAGCATCGCAGGCTCGGCTCTTGACTTTTTTGGTGGCATGTATCTCGCCTATGATTTGCTGGGCGGAACGCATGGGCCCCTGCGGACGTTGACGCGCGGACTAACCTACTCGCTGCTGTGTGCGCTCGGTTATGCGCCGCTTTTGGGCTGGCGCTTTTGCACTGCCCGTAAGTGTGACGACCGGCTTCACGATTGCAATTGAGCTGGCGCGCCTGGGCAGAGGGCAGGCCGATCCAGGACTGTTGTGGGATTCCGTGTTTAGCGCCGTGCGGGGAGTTGGACGCCATTGGCCTTTATCCCACGTTCGGCGTTCGTTTCGCCGTTCTCTTCGCGGTACTGAACACCGGCGGCCAGGCGTTCGCCTACAGCATCGGCATTCGCCCCACCCTCGACTATGAGAGTGCGCGCCGGCTTCGGCTGACGCGCAAACAGTTCCTGGCGGCGCTGAATCGCTGGGTAGGTATCACGATCGCGGCGCTGTTGTGCAGCTGGATCACCCACAATCACCTTCATTCCTGGCTGGAGGCGTTGCGCCTTGGCGCCATCATCGGAGTGATGACAGCGTTGCTGAACTTTTTCGGCCCCTATATCGAATGGCTGGCCGAAGGCCTGCCTGAGCGCCGGCTGGGCGTCTTCGGTGTGGCTCTGATTCTAGCCGGCTTCGTGCTGCAGTCGCTGCAATATTGGATTAGTCTGTTGGACGTGCCCGTGCGCTAGCTCCATGTTGAAGCTCCGCAAAGCCGACTACGACGACGTTCGGCGGCATGGTGAGGAAACCTACCCGCAGGAGTGCTGCGGCGTGCTGCTGGGCGCCATGAACGGCGATACTCGCGAAGTCCACGCCACCGTACGCTGCGGCAACACTCGGACTGATTCACCGCACAATCGCTACCACATCGACCCGCGTGAACTTGTCCGGGTGCAGCGCGAGGCCCGCGAACGCCACCTCGATATCGTTGGTTTCTATCATTCGCATCCCGACCATCCGGCACTTTGGTCACCTACGGACTTTGATGAGGCGCACTGGATCGGTTGCTCCTATGTCATCACCAGCGTCGAGCAGGGCAAAGCCGCACTGACGAACTCCTTTGCCTTGACCGGGACAACCGAAGAGGACAAGGCGCTGGTGCCTGAACCGGTTATCGTGGACTAACCCTCGTTGGGGCGAACCGCTTCGCAGTCAGTGAGATACAGGCGTTTCGCCGTATGAGTCTTTTCTGGCTCCCGCAGCGTATACCGATTAGTATGATCGCCACCGCGTTTAGTTCGCTGGTTTCGATGGAAACGGAAGAGGCGCGAATTGCAAAAGGTCTCCGCGGTCGCGATCCTGATTTGCTCGATGCACTGGTTGAGCAATATCAGCACCGGCTGCTGCGCTACTTGTCGCATCTGACCAGCAATCAGGCGCTGGCTGAAGACCTTTTCCAGGAGACCTGGCTGCGCGTATTGGAGAAGGGCCATCAATACGATGGCCGCAATAAATTCTCCTCATGGCTGTTCTCCATCGCCCACAATGTTGCGATCGACTACTTGCGCAAACGGCAACCGGCCAGCCTCGACGAGATCAATGAGAACGAGGAGGGCCCCGTCCTTGAGCCGACGGACAAAGGCCCGTCGTCCTTTGATGTGGTTGCTGCGCAAGAGCAGGCGGCGCAGATTGCTACCGCGATGGAGCGGGTGCCGCTTGTATATCGCGAAGTCCTCGTACTCCGCTTTCAGGAACAAATGAAACTCGAAGAAATTGCCCAGTTGATCCACATCCCACTTGCTACCGTAAAGACCAGGCTCTACCGTGGCGTGCTCGCATTGCGCCCTGCGTTTCAGGGAGGCCGGCAATGACCAGCCACGAACATGAACGCGCCATCGACCTGATAACCCGCCGCGCAGTCGAAGGAATTGACCACTCCGAAAGCTCCTGGCTGGATATACACCTGAACGACTGTGCCCAGTGCTCGGACTATGCTGCTTCACTGAGCTCGGCGGAACGCCTCTTGCGCACGAGGCCGGTTGTGGCAAGCCCGGCCCTGGTCAGTGGCACCCAGGCTCGCCTGCGGGCCCGTGCCATGGAGCTACGGGAGCGCCAGTCACGAATGTTTCTCATCGGAATTTCGTTTTGCCTGGGTGTGATGTCGTCAACGGTCTCGGCCTGGTTGTGGTGGAAGTTTGGCGGCCTGTTAGCGGAGCGATTGCATCTGCCACCCTCCATCGTTGAGCCGGGTCTGTTCGTCGTATGGATGGTGCCTGCGGTAGTGTTCGCAATTGTCATGATGGCGTCCTCGCATCCGGTCATCGACCGTTCCGTCACCTTGGCGCTCTTAGGTGAGCGCGAAGGAGAGCGCCAATGACGCCCCGCCGCTCCCATTTCATGGAAGAACTCGGCATCATTCCCGTAGGCTGGATTGTTGCTGCGGGAATCTCCGCTGTCTGGGTGGAGATCCTGTTTCACGTGCTCATTCCGAAGTGGGCGCACCACGACCTGCCGCGTGAGCCTTGGTGGGCGCTTATTGGAATTACCGGCGCCATCCTCACGGCGGCCATGGTTCTGCTCACCGGCTACATCTATGCCGACGCCAAGCGCCGCGATATGCACGCTGTGCTCTGGGTCCTGCTGGTGATCCTGATCCCCAAACCCATTGGTTACATCGCTTATTTCCTGTTGCGCAAGCCGATGCTGCAGCGTTGTCCCAAGTGTGGTGCTCCAGTGGAAGCGAGTTTCCACTTCTGCCCCAACTGCAGCATTGCTTTAGGAGTGGCATGTGCCGGTTGCGGGCGCCCAATGGCCGCCGGCTTTGCCTGCTGTCCTTATTGCGGTAAGGCGGTGGGCAGCATGGGCCCGCCGGTTGCCCCAAGCGCGCCAGCGGCAGGCTGATCGATAGGATTTTGCTGCTTGGCTCGACGATGCGATCCGCCGCTAGCCGACGATCTCCTCAAACTTCAGCGGGTCTGGACGTACTGGCGTAGGCGGCGGTTCAATCTCTCGCAGGCGCTGGAAGGTATACCGGATGCGGTGAATTATGGTTATTGTGCTGAGCACAGCGATCACCCATAGCACCGGGCCCATGCGGTTGAACAGGGCGCCCAGGATGACCAGCACGATGCGCTCGGGGCGCTCCATGAAGCCGACCTTGCACTGTGGGATTACTGACTCAGCCCGCGCCCGTGTGTAGCTCACCATGACGGAGCTGGTCATGACGAACGCGACCATGACCACATAGAAGAAGCGATTGGCGCGGGCATAATAAACCAGCAATCCGAAAAACAAGGCAACGTCGCTATACCGGTCGATGACCGAATCGAAGAATCCGCCGAACGTCGTGACTTGGTTGGTTGCCCGCGCCACCCGGCCGTCGACCATGTCGAAGATGCCGGCGCCAATGATCACCAGTCCGGCGTAGAGGAACAGGCGTTGCTGGTTTTCCGGACGGGCATACCCGAACAGCAAAGCGGCAACCACATTGATGAGCAGGCCGATGAATGTCAGTGCATTGGGTGAGATCTTGGTCAGGGCCAGGCCGTGGACAATCCTATACAACAGCCACTTGCACGACCGTCCGACAGCACTCGTCCAGGTCATACCGCGGTGTTACGCCTCATCGTGAATGGTGGACAGCCTCAGCACCTCGAGCTCGCGCTTGCCGGCAGGAGTGACTACTTCGCTGACGTCGCCCACCTTTTTGCCCATCAGGGCCCGCCCGATCGGTGAGGTGGTAGAGATCAATCCCTTGGTCACGTCCGATTCTTCGCTGGTAACCAGTTTGTACTCGATCTCTTCATCCTTGGTCGAATCATAAACCAGAACGGTTGAGCCGATGGCCGCCCGGTCCTTGGGAATGTTTGCCATGTTGACCATGGATAAGTCGGCCATGCGCTGCTTCAGTTGGCCCAACCGTGCCCGCACGAATTCCTGTCGTTGTTTCGCCATGTGGTACTCAGCATTTTCGCTGAGATCGCCCAGCGCAATGGCGCGTTTAAGCTCCGCCGGGAGTTCGTGATTGAGTTCGTATTCGAGCGTTTGAATTTCCTGCTCGAGCTTGCGCTTGATGTGTTCAGGCATACTTCGGAATGGGGTGATCGGGGCATGACACAGCACCCGAACGCATCTTCACATTATACGCGAGCGATCTTCCACCGACGCCGTATGCAGGACCACCGGTAACTCCTGTGGAATGCCGGCATGTCCCAAACCCCGCGTCAATTGACCATTTCAGGGCGCCGGGCGTATACTTGAAACATTATGTAGGTGTGGGTTCCCTGTCATTGCCGCTGGGGAGCGGTACGGCCCTCATGAATACATTGAGCTTTAGTGTCGGCGACAAGGTCGTTTACCCTAACCACGGGGTGGGCGTAATCGAGCAGATCAGCAGTCGGACGATCGGCTCCCAAATCGAAAGATTTTACCTCCTCAAAATCAAAGCCAGCAGCCTGAAGGTGATGGTACCCTTCCACAATGTAGGTAGTGTTGGCCTGAGGCGGGTGATCCGCAACGGAGAGGTGCAAAAGATCTTGGATTTCCTTACCGTTGGCAAGTGTGAAAATCATACGGATTGGAAATACCGGTTCAAAGAGAACTCCGACAAGATGCGAACTGGATCCTTGATCGACGTCGCCGAAGTGCTTAAGAGCCTCCTTCTCCTAGCTCAAACCAAGCCCCTCAGTTTCCGTGAAAAGAAGATGCTCGAGCGGGCCCGCTATCTCTTGGTCAGCGAACTGGCGATGGCGAAGAACTTTGAGGAACCCGAGGTCGAGCACATGCTTAACAAGGCTCTGTCCAAATGCAAGCTCCGCTTTCCGGAAGCATCGCCCATGGAATCCTGAGTTTCCTCTGGAACACTTAAAGGCGCGGAATGCTCCGCGCCTCATTTTTTGGTGCCGAGCATGATCAGCAGCCTGGGGTGCACTGCCCAATCCCTACTTCGACGCGCTCGGCATTTCCCCGCACTGACTGGTTCGCGCTAGCTCAACTCGCCGAACCGCCGTGTACGGAACCCTACGCACGGTGGTCGCAGGGGAAGCGGGTGGCCGCTTACCTAGGCAAATTGGCGAGTAACCATCGCGGTGTGGACCTAGCTATAGCTAGGTTGCGTCGAACTCCGCTCTCCGGCCCTTTGACGGAGTTGCTCTTGACGTGCCACCGTCGTCGGTGGTTTCATTTCGACGGCTTGCCAGGAAGTCGAACCCCGCTTCGAAATCCGCCATCTGAGAAAGCTATGTCAGGCACACTGCACATTTTCCGATTAAAGTCGGCGCCTCTGGAATACCAGGTGAACTACAACCTCGGTGCCAACTCGTGGGTGCAGGTATTCGATCCCGAAGGGCTCGATGACTTTCTGCGCCACAACAGCGCATTGCCTCCGAGCAACGTGGATGCCATGTGGGAAGAGTTGCGCACGAACGGACATACAACCGAGGCAAACGTACATATCCACGAGTCGCACCTGAGCGAAATGGGCTTCGCGGAGTCGCCGAGCGACGAGTGAATTGAGACGAGCACCCCTCGCGAAGCCCTTCTGCCTTCAGTAGAGGCTAGCGCTCCTTCACCGGCGTAACTTCCAGCTCGAAACGATGCTTGCTATTGGGGTCTTCGCCCAAAAAAATAACCGTTGGCTTGCCCACCGCGACGAGCACCACTTCCTCGATTCGCATCTGCCGGATGGGAGGCAGGGTACTGTTTCCCGCGTCCGACGGCAAAGAGGAGATATCGGCCTTCACTCTCAGTTGCAGGCTGGCGTCAACCTCGAGGCTGCGGACGTCAACGTTGAACCCTACGTCTGTGTAATTGGAGCCTACTGGAACCTTAGTGCCAGCCCGCAAGCTCCACCAATCGCGATCGAAGGCGCCGGCGTTAGCTACCCCAAGCGAGTATTTGCGTTCGTTAAGAACTTTGCCCTCGCTACTCTCGCGCACTACGAAGTTGAGCTTATAGTAATGAGCCGGAAGCGAGGCCGTCTGCGCGACCTTGGTCTCCGGGTTATTCGCATTTTGCTGCGATTGACCATTGGCGAATGTCGCGAGCGACAACCATACAATCAGAAGTGGGAATGAGCGTTTCATTGGTGGTTTCCTTCGCTGTCGCTGTGTAATTCCGACAAAGGTTGAACTTCGATGGGTGCTATCCTGACGTCAGCGTTGGTGCCGGAGCTCTCAAAAACTTGCGGATACGTTCTTGCTAGGGCGATGAGCGCTCGCTCTTCTGATGTGAGTGGGCTTGGCGTGGGGAACTGCTTACCCGGTTGCGACCTTGGCACTTGGCCTCGATTACCAGCAACCATTAGCGCTCGCGATGGCGCAACAGTGCCAGCCCGGCGTAGGTTTGCGGAAACCGCACCATGTCGGGATGGCGTTCCTTCCTGGTCGGAGCGGCTTGCCGCTTTCGTCGCGACCGGTACGGTGGAAGACGGCGGGGCTGGCCGCTGCGTGACGTTCGGCTGCGGCTGAACGATTCCCTCTGGACGACGCTGCAATCCGATCCACGCCGCGATGGCAACAAGTGTGGCACATGCCAAAGCAGCGCTCCGGCGGTACCACAGATTTCGCCGCTGTTGATGCGCCAGTCGCATGCGGTCGAGTACCCGCTCTTCCACGCCATCCAGCGGCTCGGCGTCGCGATATTCAGCCAGCGCTTCTTCCAGAACGGGGTCGAATTCGTCGTTGTAGTTCATCGCTTTTGTTTGGTGAGAGCAACCAGCTTTTCTTGCAGGATCTGGCGGGCACGAAAGATGCGTCCGCGCACCGACGACTCCGAAATCCCAAGCACGTCAGAAATCTGTCGCGAGCTCAACTCCTCGATAGCCGACAGTACCAGCGGATACCGAAGATCGTCGGGCAGAGCCGCGATCAGCTTCCGTACCCGTTCCACGCGCTGGCGATGAATGGCCACTTCTTCCGTGCCAGGCTCATCAGCAAGCAGCTCGAGACCGGCGAGATCGAGAGTGCCGGGTTTACGCCGCTGATCGATCGCCAGTCGAAAGGCAACGCGCGCCAACCAACTGCGCAGGTCACGCACATCTTTCGTCCCCAAGTGATGCACGCGGAGGAAAACTTCCTGCACGACGTCTTCCGCGTCATGTGAGTTGCGAAGCACGCCGTAAGCGACCTTGAAGACGAAGTGAGCATGCTCACGGACCAAAGACTCCACATCGGCGAACTCGTCGGGGTCTTCGAGCAACTTGCTCGTCTCCTGCCAAAGAAATACGGAGCTCGTGGTCTGCGCCGACATCGTACGCGGAAACCGCTGTTTGGGTTTGTCATCCGCTAAGACGTGCCAAAAGGTGGAAGTGTTTGGAAATTTTTCTGGAGGAAATTCGGGACCTGGTTGCACGAGCTGCTAAATTGCTGAAGCACCCTGCGTTTGGTTGAGACCGGGGAGAGCCAGCGTGAAAGCGAGCTGAACTGATCTCTTCGTCGGTGGTGATCATTGCACATGATCACTGCCCCGAACCCTTCCTTCTGCATTACCTTATGTTGCGATGCTGAAGCGCCGCTCTACCAACCTGACTCCCAACTCCAAAACAGTTTTTAGCTGTTCCTTGCCATCATTTCCGGAATGGTCACAAACTCGTAGCCCTCGCCCTGGTAGCGCGTGAGGATGTGCTCGGTGGCTTCGACAGTCCGGCTGCGGTCCCATCCCATCTTGCAATGGCGTCCGTCGTGCAGCAGAATCACGTCCCCACCCCGGATCTGCCGCTCGGCGTTGGCGACGATCTCATCTGCCGACGCGGCCTTCCAGTCATAACAAGTGACCGACCACATGACCGGCTGCAATTCGAAGGCGCGGACCGTCCGCAGCGTCGCGGGACGCCGTGCGCCCCACGGAGGACGGAACAACTTCGCGTCAACACCGGTTGCGTCGAGAATGGCCTTGTGCGTTAGTTCCAGCTGTCGGCGTACCTCCGCCTGCGTGGCATAGATAAGGTTGGGATGATCCCAGGTGTGGCTGCCAACCGCGTGCCCGGCTTCGACCACCATTCGTGCGATGTCGGGTCGCTGGCGCACGAACCTCCCGATAAGGAAGAAGGTTGCTTTTACCCCATGGCGGAGGAGTACGTCCAGCATCTGCAGCGTATAGGGATCGTTTGGGCCGTCATCGTAGGTGAGTGCCATGCATTTCGAGCCCGGCCGCAGGCCAATGAAGGTGTTGCCATAAAGCTGCGAGGTCGGAGACATCATGTTCCAACCTGCCAGCGTGGCCAGGCCTGCGATGCTCACTCCGCCAAGGATCGCCGGAATCATGCTGAATGTAATTTTACCTGCTCCGAACCAAGCGCTTATGCTGTGCAAAACTTTCTCGTTGTGGGCGATTGCCTCTCGTCTCTCGCGGAGATATTCTGCGGAGCGTACGATCTCATGGCAAACTTTTTCGAACCACCACGCTATATCGCGGTCGAAGGGCCCATCCGAGTCGGCAAGAGCACCTTATGCCGGGTCATCGCCGAGACCCTGCACGCGCAGCGTATCAGTGAACCCGAGAACAACGCCTTCCTGCGCGGCTTCTACAACGGAGACGCAGGAGCGGCCTTCCAGGCCCAGTTTGCCTTCCTGATCGCGCGTTACGAGCAGCTGGCCTCACTCGACTTGCGAGGCAATCCCAACAAGACCTACGTCGCCGACTACATCTTCGAGAAAGACAAGCTGTTCGCATGCCTGAACCTCAGCGATGCCGAGCTCGAGGTCTACAACCGCTACTTCGATCTGTTCCGGCAGAACGTGCCCACACCCGACCTTGTCATTTACCTTCAAGCGTCACCCGAGGTCCTCAAGAAGCGGCTGAAAAAGAAGAACGCACCCGGCGAGAAGGCCATCAGCAACGATTACCTGGAGGAGGTGGCCAAGGCCTACGAGCACTTCTTTTTTCACTACACGTCGTCGGACCTGCTGATCGTGAACACCTCCGAGATCGACTTCGTGGAGCGAAGCGAGGACCTGCAAGCCTTGCTGCGACGTGTCAGCGAACCGATCCGTGGGACTCAATACTTCCTGCCGCTCGGAGCCGACGAGCACGCTGCCGGCGTGTGAGCGCTCAACCGACCGCCACAACATACGCCGCCATCCCGAGCGGAGGTGGTACGGAATGCGGGTGTCTGACAGCGGCTTCTCGAGGCAGGCGCCCGACAAGCGCGGCCTTTCTTAGCCGCAACCCCGCAGCCCTTCTCCTGTTGACATTCGACAAGAGCCGCGCATATAGTTTTGTCGGATATCGAGGGGAAAGGAACAAACAACAGCGGATGGCACAGCAACCTACAGACCTGCTACAAGGCACGCTGGATGTTCTGATCCTGAAGACCCTGGCGCTCGAGCCGATGCATGGGTGGGGCATCGCGCAGCGTATCCAACAGGTTTCGAAAGAGGTATTGCGAGTTGGGCAGGGGTCGCTCTATCCCGCTCTGCACCGGCTGGAGGGGAAGGGCTGGATCCGTTCCGAGTGGGGTCCGTCGGAAAACAACCGGCGCGCCCGGTATTACTCGCTGACCCGCGATGGCCGCAAGCAGCTGGAATCGGAGCTGGAGAACTGGGAGCGCATCTCCAGTGCGATCGCGCTGGTTCTGGCCCGTGGATAGGAGACAGTAATGGGGTGGATTCACGACTTAGCTGAGCGACTGAGAGCCCGCTTCCGGGGGACGAGTGGGGATGAACTCGACGAGGAGCTGCAGTACCACATGGCACGCCAGGCAGAACTTAACGTCGCTGCCGGAATGACGCCGGCAGAAGCGCACCGCCACGCGGCGATTACTTTCGGCGGCATGCAGAAGATACGAGAGGAATGCCGCGAACAGCGGATGGCAGCGATCTTCGAGACACTTGCGCGTGACGTCCGCTATGCGCTGCGTGCCTTCCGGCGTGCACCGGCATTTGCCATTGCTGCGGTATTGACGTTCGCCATTGGCATTGGCGCGACCACCGCGGTTTTCAGTGTCGTCGACCGCATTCTCTTTCGCAGCCTGCCCTATCGCGACGCCGGACGCCTGGTCTCCATTGGCATCGCTGCTCCGGTTGAGCCACAGGAGTTCATGCTGGGCTACAGCTACTACGAATGGCGCGATCACCAAACACCATTCGAGGCGCTCACGTCGTGGACGGGGACGTACAGTTGCGACCTTACCGAACGGAACGCGCTTCGTCTGAGCTGCGCCAACGTTGAGGCAAATTTTTTGCCGACACTTGGCACAGGTCTGCTGCTGGGGCGGAACTTTACTCCTGAAGAGGACCGCCCGAAGGCGCCGCAGGTGGCTTTGGTCTCCTATGAACTGTGGCGGAGTCGCTTTGGCGGTGATCCCTCAGTCGTTGGCAAGACAGTCTCGATCGAGGGGACGCCCGTGCGCGTCATAGGAGTTCTGAACCGGGATTTTGAACTGCCAACCCTGGACCACGCGGATGTCCTGGTCCCCGAGGCCATCGACGAGACTGCAGAGCGCACAACCAATCCCGGGCGGGTGCGCTGGGCGTTTG
>Ga0306920_100003244_pt1 | contig 20616 bp, 15 predicted proteins | sample flu12Cox44000170_FD_204666 | JGI IMG/M metagenome (GOLD analysis project Ga0306920, IMG submission 204666) | Lab enrichment of tropical soil microbial communities from Luquillo Experimental Forest, Puerto Rico - flux4day.12C.oxic.44.000.170 (v2)... | ecosystem: Environmental > Terrestrial >... | reverse complement strand
CAGCGGCTCGCCGGTCTGCGCGCTGGACAGCAGCACCACGCCCTGATGGGAGTCCAGGCCCGCGGCCGGGTTGCCGGGGAAGATGCAGATGGCCTTGAGACCGTAAACGGCCTGCGGCTCGGGCGCCGTCAGGTAGGCCGGCATCAGGGCCATCATCCCGGCCGCGCCCGGCGGCCTGATGATCGTCCGCAGCGGCTGGTGCACCTGGCCGCGGGCCAGCGCGGCCAGCGCGTCCCGCATGGCGTCGGCGCACTCGTCGTAGGCCAGCAGGCGGTGCACGTCGCCGGCGCCGAGGACGAGGAGCTTCATCCGGGCTGGTTGCCGCTTCTGGGCACGGCCGGCCTGGTCCCGTCGTGCGCGACCTTGGCCGCCGCCGCGGCCCGCGGGCCGATCGCCATCTCCTCGGGCCGGTGGGCGGGCACCGGCTTGCCCACGATCCGGTACACCTCCTCGCCGTCCACGGTCTCCCTCTCGAGCAGCAGGTTGACGAGCTGGTCGAGCTGGGGCTCGTGAGTGCGCAGCAGCCCGACCGCGGTCTCCTCGGCCTCGCGCAGCAGCCGGGACACCTCGCTGTCGATGGTGGCCTGGGTGGCCTCGGCGAACGGCCGGCTGGACAGCCCTTGCCCGCCACCGCCGCCGAGGAACACCGAGCCGCCCTCGGGATACCCGATCGGGCCGAGCGCCGGCGACAGGCCGTACTCGCGGACCATCTTGGTCGCCAGGTCGGTCGCGCTGGCCAGGTCGTTGGCGGCCCCGGTGGAGCCCTGCCCGAACTTGACCAGTTCGGCGGCGCGGCCGCCGAGCCGCACGGCCAGAGAATCGGTGAGGTAGTCCTCCTGGTACAGGTGCCGCTCGTCCAGCGGCAGCTGCTCGGTGACGCCGAGCGTCTGCCCGGCCGGCAGGATCGTGATCTTGGCGACCGGGTCGGCGTGGTCGGACAGCGCGGCGACCAGCGCGTGGCCGGACTCGTGGATCGCGACCGCCTGCTTCTCCTCCGGCAGCAGCACGTTGGAACCCTCCCGGCGGCCGAGCAGGATCCGGTCCCTGGCGTCGGAGAAGTCCTCCGCGGTCAGCACGTCGCGGTTGTCGCGGACCGCCACGATCGCCGCCTCGTTGGCCAGGTTGGCCAGGTCCGCGCCGGAGAAGCCGGGGGTCCCCCGGGCCACGACGTTCAGGTCCACGTCGGGGGCGAGCTTCTTGTCCCGGGTATGGACGACGAGGATGGCCTCGCGCTCGGGCAGGGTGGGCAGCGGCACCGTGATCTGGCGGTCGAACCGGCCCGGCCGCAGCAGCGCCGGGTCGAGCACCTCGGGCCGGTTGGTCGCGCCCAGGACCACGATCCCCTGGGTCACGTCGAAGCCGTCCATCTCGGCCAGCAGCTGGTTGAGGGTCTGCTCGCGCTCGTCGTTGGACACCTGGACGCCCGCGCCGGCCCGCCGCTGGCCGATGGCGTCGATCTCGTCGATGAAGATGATCGCGGGGGCGCGCTTGCGGGCCTCATTGAACAGGTCGCGGACCCGGGCCGCGCCCACGCCGACGAACAGCTCGACGAAGCTCGAGCCGGTGACCGAGAAGAACGGCACCGACGCCTCGCCGGCCACCGCCCGGGCAATCAGCGTCTTGCCCGTGCCCGGCGGGCCGATCATCAGCACGCCGCGCGGGGCCATCGCGCCCGCCCGCTTGTAGCGGTCGGGGTTGCGCAGGAAGTCGACCACCTCGCTGATCTCGGACTTGACGCCCTCGTAGCCGGCCACGTCGCTGAACTTGGTATCGGGCCGCTCGGCGTCGAAGACCTTCGCCCCGCTGCGGCCCACGCCGAGGATGCCCTGCAAGCCGCCCGCCGCGCCGGCGCCCCGGCTCATCCGCCGGAACAGCCAGAACACGAAGATGAACGGCAGCAGCAGGAGCAGCCAGTACAGCAGGTCGGAAGCCAGGCTCGAACTGGGAGCCGCCGCGGACACCGTCTGCACGCCGTCCGCGGTCAGCTGCTGGCTGAGCTGCGGGGTGGGCGGGCCGGGGATGACAGTGGTGTACGACTTCCCGTCCGTCAGCTCGCCGGACGCCGGGGTGTTCGAGCCGCTCGAGCCGTTACCGAACGTGACCGTCTTGATCTTGTGCGCGTTGGCGTCGGCGATGAACTGTGAGTAGCTCAGGCTGATCGGCCGGTTGACGTTAATCCCGGGCAGGAAGAGATACAGCGCGAGCGTGGCGAGCAGCGCGATCGGCCAGAGCCAGTGCCGCCACGCCGGAGGCGGCGGCGGCGCCGTGGACTGCGGCTTGTCCCCTTGGGGTGGCGGGTTCGACTGCTGCTGCTTGCTCATGAGACATTCTTACGCCTTAGTGCCGCCTCAGCGGTAAGCGCCCGTGCCTCCGCCGGAAAAACAGGCTGTTACCCCGGGCCAGGCCGCGCCGAGCAAATGTCCGGAATACCCTAACCATGACGAACGCCTCCAGCCGGAGCTGTCGTCGGGAAACTGACCGGGCCGTGGCGCAGGAATGGGATGGCGCATGCATTTCACGTTCACCGTCAACGGCACCGAGCGGCAGGTGACGGCCGGCGACGGCCGGAGCCTGCTCGATGTGCTCCGGGAGGACCTGGGGATCACCGGGCCGAAGCTCGGCTGCGGCGAGGGCGCGTGTGGCGCCTGCACCGTGCTGATCGGCCGGCGCGCGGTGACCTCGTGCATCACGCCGGCGGCCGAGGCGGCCGGCCAGCGGGTCACGACCGTCGAGGGCCTGGCCGAGGACGGGGTGCTGCATCCGGTGCAGCAGGCCTGGCTGGAGCAGGGGGCCATGCAGTGCGGGTACTGCACCCCGGGCTGGCTGACCGCCACCGCCGCGTTGCTCAACCGGGTGACGCGCCCGGATGATGCCCGGATCGCGGCCGAGCTATCCGGGAACGTGTGCCGCTGCTGCACCTATCCGCGGATCCTGCGCGCGGTCCGCCGTGCGGCCGAGCTCATGGAGCAGCCCGAGCTGCTCGAGCCGGTACCACCGACCGCGTCCGGGTCCCCCGGCCCGGTCGGCGGCACCGGCGCGCTGCCCTGGGACCAGGCCAGGGATGCGGCCTCGTTCTTCGAGCAGCTCCCCGACGGCCTGGTCACCGTGGTCGCCGAGGACGCCGAGGCAGGCGCCGAGGCGGTCCCGGGCCGATGGGGCGGCCCTGACGACGCCTGGGTCCACGTCGGGGCGGACGGCTCGGTGACCGCCTTCACCGGCAAGGTCGAGGCGGGCCAGGGCACGCGCACCGCGCTCGGGGCGCTCGTCGCCGAGGAGCTCGCCGTGCCGCCGGGCTCGGTGCGCGTGGTGATGGGCAACACCGACGTCTCGCCCTTCGACCTGGGGACCTTCGGCAGCCGCTCGATGCCGTACGCGGCGCCCCCGCTGCGCGCGGCGGCGGCGGCCGCACGCGAGCTGCTGCGCGAGGCGGCGGCGCAGCGGTTCGGCCTGCCCGCCGCGGACCTGACCGTGGCCGGCGGGATCGTGGCCGGCCCCGACGGCGCGCCCAGCGCCGCCTACCCCGAGCTACTGGCCGGCGTCCGGCGGGTCGAGAGGGTGCCGGTCGACGGGCCGGTGACCCCGCCGGCGGACTGGCGCTCGGCCGGCCGGCCCGCGCGGGCGGCCGGCGGGGGCGACGTGGTCACCGGCGTCAAGCGCTTCCCGGCCGACCTGCGCGCCGACGGCCTGCTGCACGGCTGCGTGCTGCGCGCCCCGGCGTTCGGCGCCACGCTGCGCAGCGCCGACACCGCGCCCGCCGAGGCCCTGTCCGGCGTAAGCGTGGTCCGGGAAGGCGATTTCATCGCGGTCGTCGCCCCGAGCGGGGCCGCGGCGCGTCGGGCCGTCGGCGCGATCGACGCGGTCTGGGACCGCACGCCCCAGCCCGGGTCCGGCGACCTGGCCGGTTACCTGCGGTCGCACCCGGTCGACGGCGAGGGCTTCAGCGCCGTGTTCCGGCACGAGGAAGGCGACGTCGACGCGGCTCTCGCCGCCGGGGCGGTGCGGCTGGCCGAGCACTACACGACCGCCTACATCGCGCACGTCCCGCTGGAGCCCCGGTCCGCGGTGGCCGCCTGGCGCGACGGTCAGCTGACCATCTGGACCGGCACCTCCACGCCGTTCCGGGCCCGGCGCGAGCTGGCGCAGGCCCTCGGGGTGGCAGAACCGCGGGTGCACGTGATCGTACCCGACTACGGCGGAGGGTTCGGCGGCAAGCACGGTAGCACCGTCGCTCTGGAGGCGGCCCGGCTGTCGCGCGCCACGGGCCGGCCGGTCAAGGTCCAGTGGAACCGCCACGAGGAGTTCCACTGGGGCTACCTGCGGCCCGCGGCGCTCATCGACGTCAGCAGCAGCGCGGACTCCTCCGGCGGGCTGACCGGCTGGTCGCACGTGAACATCAACTCCGGGGCGGTCGGCATCCGCACCCCATACCGGGTCCCGAACCAGCGCATCGTGTTCCAGCCGGCCGACTCGCCGCTGCCGCAGGGCTCCTACCGGGCGCTGGCCGCCACCGCGAACCACTTCGCCCGGGAGTCGCACCTGGACGAACTGGCGCATCGGCTCGGGACGGACCCGCTGGAGTTCCGACTGCGCCACCTGGACGACGGCAGGCTCGCCGACGTGTTCCGCGCGGCCGCCGACCGGATCGGCTGGGCGGACCCGCCGCGCGACAGGACCGGGATCGGGATCGCCGGCGGCATCGAGAAGGGCGGCCGGGTCGCCACCGCGGCGCAGGTCCGGGTGGACCACGACGGCACGCTGCACGTGAACCGGCTGGTCACCGCGTTCGACTGCGGCGCCGTGGTCAACCCGGACAACCTGGCCAACCAGATCGAGGGCGCGGTCATGATGGGCCTGGGCGGCGCGCTGTTCGAGGCGATCGACTTCGCCGACGGGCAGATCCGCAACGCCTCGCTGTCGCAGTACCGGGTGCCGCGGCTCCCCGACCTGCCGGAGGTCGACGTGGTGTTGATCGACCAGCCGGGCCAGCCGTCCGCGGGCGGCGGCGAGACCCCGATCATCGCGGTGGCGCCCGCCATCGCCAACGCCATCTTCAGTGCGTGCGGGGTCCGGCTGCGCGCCATGCCACTGGCCCCGCGCGGCGTCGTAGCGGGCTGACCCGGCCCGGGCCCGGCAGGATCATTCGTTTCTCGCGGCCTCGGGGCCGGTGATGCGGGCCAGCAGCGGGAACGTGGCCGCGATGATGCCGAGGGATACCACGATCCCGCCTGCGGTGAGGAGCCAGTACGCGGCACCGGGCGCCACCATCGGGTGCTGCTGTGCCTCGGAAGCGAACATCGCGGCGCCGGCGAACCCGGTGCCGATCGCGACGGCGGCGACGGAGAGCAGCGGGACGGCGCCTTCGAGTGCCACCACGCGGCGCAGCGTGGTGAGCCGGGCGCCGGTGAGCCGCAGCAGGCTGAACGGCCGCTTGCGGTCGGCGAGCCCGGCCGCGATGCCTGCGGCGAGGGTGCAGCCCGCGATCGGCAGGCTGATCAGGATCACCACGTTCGCGAGCTGCTGGTAGTCACCGTTGGCGGAATTGTCCCGCGCGACGATGTCGCTGATGGTGGACGGCGCCTTGATGGCGGGGTACGCGTGTGGGTTCTCAAGCACCGTCCTGGCCTGCTCGACCGTCGGCCTAGAACCGTTCGTCGCCACGTTGATGGCGTCCACGCCGAGGGTGTCCAGCCGTGCGGCCGGGACGTTCGCGGCCGGCCAGGTGATCGCGGTGGCGTCCGTGCCGAACAGGGGCCCGTTGAACCCGTCGGCAGGGAACGCCGCCGCGGTCGCGCCGGCCGGGCAGCGGCCAAGGGCGGGAACGGCCGCGAGCTGCGCGCACGAGACCACGCCGGCCGGAACCGGACCGCCGCCGCCGCCGAGGTTGTGAAAGGCCCCAGGGATGGTCAATCCCGGGTCCGCGCGGACCACGAGCACCCCACGGACGCCGGGAATCCCGCTCAGCCGTGCCGTCAGCGAAGCGGCCGGCCCGGCCGGCCCCGGGACCGCCGTGTCCGCGCTCTGCCCAGGCCCACCGGGGCCACCGTTGCCGGCCACCTGGCGGGATGCCGATACCTGGTCGGTCAGCACGTTCGCCTCGGCGGCGCTGGCCCACCGGGTGACGTTCTTGGCGTTCTGCGTGTTGATGGCCACGACGGCCACGGTGGTGATGAACAGTGCAAGCACGAGGCCGCTGACGGCGCGGAAGGCGCCCCTGGGGTCGTCGCCGAGGCGGCGGGCGGCGATCAGCGTGCTGGGGCGGCTGGTCCACCGGGCCATGGCCCGCGCCGCGGTCATGGTGAGCCACGGGCCCGCGATGAACAGGCCGACGATGATGAGCAGGAAGCTGGACGCGAACGCCTGGATCTGCCCGGGGATGGAGGCCGGGTGACCGTGGACGGTCCAGAAGCCGAGCTCGGCCAGGCCGGCCAGCAGCGGCACCACCCGCCAGGCCGACGGCGGCTTCGGCGTCGCCCGGCGGGCGACGCCGAGCGGGGAGATGTTCACCCGGCGCAGCGCCAGCCGGGCCGCCACCGCGGCGAAGGCGGGCACGCCGATCGCGACCGCGAGGATGTCGCGCAGGCTGAGCGACAGCTCGGCGGGAAAGAACGGCTCGCCGATGAACGGAATGCCTGCGACCGGGATGCGCAGCAGCAAGAAGATCCCGAAGCCGACGGCCACCCCCAGGATCGCGGCCACGGTCGATTCGGTCGCGGCGAGCAGGGAAACCTGCCTGCGGGTCGCGCCCGCCAGGCGCATCGCCGCGAACCGTTGCTCGCGGCGCGCGGCCGACAGCCGGGTCGCGGTGGCGATGAAGATCAGCACTGGGGCCAGGATGGCCAGCGCGACGACGGACAGGATGAGGTCGATGTCGCTCTTCGCGCCTCCCGTGTCGGCCGGGGCGTAGGTCAGGCCCTTGGGGTTGGCCTCCGTCGGAGGGACGGGCCAGCCCACCAGTGTGGTGGCGATCGACGTCACCGGCACGCTGCCCGCGGCGTGCGCCAGCTGCGACGGGGTGTGCCCGATGATGATGACCAGCGAGCTCGGTGACGGTAGCGCGGCGTCGCCGACCACCCCGGCCAGGTGGCCGGGGTAGCGGTCGGCCAGCTGGTTCGCGGGGGCGGTGCGCAGCAGCGCGGCGAGCGCGGGCGAGGCGTAGTACTGGCCCGGTCCCGGGTCACGGGGAATGCCCGGCGGCACCGGGGACGAGGGGCCGGTGGCGGCCACGTCGAAGCGGCTGATCGTCTGGGCGTCGAAGATGTCGTTGCCGGGGTGCCACCACAGCGGGGCGACGCCCGTCGCCGGGCCAGGGGGCACCCATGCGGTGCCGGTCCAGAACCAGGCGTGGCGGTCGTTCCAGCTGGTGACCGCGTTGGTCGCGGCCACGGCGGTCAGCAGCAGGCCGACGCCGAGCCCGACCGCCACGGCCAGGACGACCAGCCGGGTGATCGCCTCGCGGCCCCCGCTGATGACCAGCCGCAGTCCGAGCCCGATCACGGCTGAGCCCCGGTGAGCGTGCCGACCTTGCCGTCCCTGACGACGACCTCGCGGTCGGCGTAGGCAGCGACCCGGGCGTCGTGGGTGACCAGGATGACGGTGGTGCCGTGCTCGCGGGCGGCGGCGGTGAGCAGGTCCATGACCAGCTCCCCGGACACCGAGTCCAGGGACCCGGTCGGCTCGTCGGCGAACAGCACCTCGGGACCCGCGACCACGCCGCGGGCCAGCGCGACGCGCTGCGCCTGCCCGCCGGACAGCTCCCCGGACCTGCGGTGCTCAAGTCCGTCCAGACCGAGCGCGCCGAACCACTCCCTGGCCGCCGCCATCGCCCGGCCGCGGCGGGTGCCGGACAGCAGCAGGGGCAGCGCGACGTTCTCTTCCGCGGTCAGCTCGGGGACCAGCTGGCCGAACTGGAACACGAACCCGAACCGGTCCCGGCGCAGCGCGCTGCGCCGCTCGTCGCTCAGGGTGTCCAGCCGCTGCCCGCCGAACCAGGCCTGCCCCTGCTCGGGGACCAGGATGCCCGCCAGGCAATGCAGCAGCGTGGACTTGCCCGAGCCGCTCGGCCCCATGACCGCGACGATCTCGCCCCGCCGCACGGTCAGCGAGGCGCCGCGCAGCGCCGGCGTTTCGCCGAACGACTTCACCAGGTCCCGCGCCTCGACGACGTTCCCGGTCTCGGGTTCCGCAGCGGCGGCGAGGTGCGCGGTCACCGGCGCACCGCCCGCTCGAGCAGGTCCAGCCGGGCCGCGGCGTGGTCGATCCATCGCAGGTCAGCCTCCAGTCGGTAGAGCGCATGGTCGGCGAGCAGCACGTTGAGTGGCTCCCCGTCCCGCTTCAGTTCGGTGAGCTCGCGCATCCGCTGCAGGTGCGCCGCCCGCTGGATGTCCAGGTAGCCATCGGCCGGCCGGCCGAGCATCAGGGCGAGCACCACCTTGGCGAACAGTTCGCTCTGCAGGTCCGGCTCCGGCGGGGCCGGCTCGGCCAGCCACCGCTCCACATCGGCGATGCCCGCCTCGGTGATGACGTACCGCCGGCGTTCCGGCCCGGCCCCCTGCTCGACCGGCCCGGCGACCGCCTTCCCGTCCCTGGCCAGCCGGGACAGGGTCGCGTACACCTGGCTGTAGCGCAGCGGCCTGCCCTGGCCGAAGTACGCGTCGTAGTCCCGTTTCAGGTCGTATCCGTGGCTTGGCCCCCGCTCAAGCAAGCCAAGCAGTGTCAGCGGAACACTCATAACCGAGAGAATACTCCAAGAGTATTCTCTCGGGAAGTAGTTTCTCGGCTGAATCCGCGATCACGAACGGCCGAAGACCCAGATCCGCGCCCGGACACCCAGCAGCCGCAGCGGGTAGGAGCCGGACAGCGTCAGGCCCGCGACCTGGCCAGGGACCGACGGCGCGAGCACGACCACCCGGCCTCCGGGCCGGGTGACCCGCGCGGCCTCCCGGAGGACGTCGGGTACCCAGCCAGCGGTGCTCAAGCCACCGGAGCTCAAGCCCGCGGTGTTCTCGCCGGCGGGACGCCGGCCAGCCGGGCTCCGGTGGGCCTGCCCCGCGGCCGGGCGGAACTGCCTGCCGAAGGGGAGATTGGTCACCACGGCGTCGAACGCGCCGTCCGGGTGTGGCAGATCCACGGCGTCGGCCCGCCGGATGACCGCCCCGGCGACGTTGGCCCGGGCCACGCTCACCGCCTCTGGATCAAGATCGGAGCCCTGCGCGTCCCAGCCGGCGGCGAGCGCCTCCGCCGCAATGGTCCCCGAGCCGCAGCAGGGGTCGAGGAGGTGCCCGGGGCTGGCCCCCGCCAGCCGCACCATCGCGGCGGCGGCCACCGGACGCAGCGCGCCGTGGCGTTCCCTGGCGCGTCCTCCGCCGTGCTGGCGCAGCCGCTGGTCGGACAGGCGCAGCCCGGAGACGAACCGGGCGCGGCGGTACTCCACCGCCCACACCTCCAGGTCGGCGGGGTCGGCGATCCGCCAGCGGGGACGGCAGGCACCGATCGCGCGCTCGACGGCGCCGCGCAGTTCGGTGCGCTTGAACCTGCTCTCGTCCACGACCCGGGTGATCACCCGGAAGGTCATCGCCGGGCCAAGGTGGCCGACGTAGGCCGCGCGGACCGACAGCGCGCGTTCCAGGCCGGCCCGGGAGGCCAGCGACGCGGCCACCCGGGCCGGCGGCCCGGCCCGCGCGTCAGAGATCGCAACGAACACGTCCTCGGCGAGCCGCAGCCCGTCGAGCGGGAACCGGGCGCCACGCCGGACCCGGAAGAAGACGAGGTCCGCCCGGCCGTCGAAGCCGACTTCGCCTTCTGGTTCCAGGGCGTCCTGCGCGGCCGCCTCGTCCCTCAGCAAGATGCCGAGACCGGGCAGCGTGGCGGCGAAGAACGAGACCCGCCCCCGCGGGTCAGGCGCCAACGTGCCGCATGATGGCCACGGCATTCCGGCCGTCGATGTCGGACATGGCCCTCACCGTAGCGCCAGGGCCGGACAGCCGACGACCCTTGGCCTCCGGTCAGGCCGGCTGGGTGTCGTTGAGCTCGATGTACTCGAACCCGACCAGGGCGTGCTCGACGAAGGGAAGGCTGGCGAGCTGCTCGCGCGCCTTGTCCGCGGTGGTGTCGTTGAGCAGCAGGATCGGCCCGGTGCGATCGGCCTTGAGGAAGACGTCCTTGATCACGCCCTCGGCCCGCAGCTCGGCGACCCGGCGGCCCTCCGCCTCCAGGTGCGGCCGGATGTCCTTCCCGGTCAGGTACCCGATGACCAGAACCTTCATGGTTCCCTCCTTGAGTGCGGCCTGCGGGGTAGAAGGGCGGACGATCCGCCCGCCGTCACGCGGCCGCTACCGGTAAGGACGGGCCCGGCCGTCGGGGCGTGACGGCGGTGACGCAAGCAACCGCCAGGCGGCCGCCAAGGTGCCGCTTCGGTTGCCGTTTAGCTGCGGTCATGCTCGGGCGGTCTGCCCCGTGCTGGGACCGTCCTGGAGCAGGTGCCGGCGCAGGAAGTCGAGCTCGGCGGCCACGACCGCCTCGTGCTGGTCGAGAAAGGCGGCGTAATGCGTGCCGTCGACCTGGAGGACCTCCCCCCTGGGGGCCCGGTGGGCGGCCTTCAGCGCCGGTGCCGCGAGGACGGATTGGTCGCGGGTGCTGATCACGGCCAGCAGCGGGCAGGTGATGCGGCTGGCGGTCCTGCCCGGCCGGTACAGGGCGATGGGCATCACGCAGCGGGCCGCGATGGCCTGCTGCCAGTCGGGATACGCGTTGCCGGGGTTGAGCGCGCGGTCACCGTCGGCAGCGTCCGGCGTGGTGAGCATCGCGACCGCCCCGCGTGGCCCGGCCAGCGGCACCATCAGGGGCGCGCGGCCAGTCAGCCCGCGGACGACATCGCGCAGGGCGATCAGCGGGAAGCGGGCGAGGACCCCCGGTGTTTCGTGCCTCAGTGCGTGCGGCGAGCTCACCGCTCCGTCGACCAGTGGTGCCTGCGCGATCACCGCGGCAAGACGATGCTGGTTCGAGGGACGGGAGGCGAGGCGGAGCAGGTGCCCCGCGGCGAGCGAGAAGCCCCAGCCGGCGATCTTGCCGGCCTCTACGCCGGGAAGGGATCCGGCGAAGTCGAGCGCGGCCTCCCAGTCGGCCAGCTGCTCCCGGATCCGCACCACTTGCCTGGGCGTTCCGCCAGACTCGCCGAGGTGGCGGTGGTCGAAGGCGAGCACGCTGTACCCGGCGGCATGGAAGCGGGCGGCGAACCGGTCGGTAGCCGGCTCCTTGGTCACTCCCGCCCCGCCTGCCATCACCACACACGCACCATTGCTGCCCCGGTAATGCCAGGCAGCGCAGTCATCGGTGCCGCTGCGGAAGGTAATCCCCGCTCGGTGTGCCTCGGTGAGCCCGGCGATACCGCCGACAGCCGTCATCTGATCCATGAGATTCCCTTTCCTGTCCGGCTCTGCCCCCGGAGAAGCGTCAGCGGCCTGCGTGTGTTTCTGATATCCTGGTACTAACATACAGACAGTACGTATGTTTGTCGAGACCACTTTCCGCGGCTTGAGCTGATGGAGAATCGGAGAATGTCTTCCCAGGCTTCCGCCGCCTCCCGGACACGGCGCACGCAGGCCGACCGGTCAGCGGCGACCCGTCACGCCTTGGTGTCTGCGGCGCGCCGCCTGTTCGCTGCGCACGGGTTCGCGGAGGTATCGACCGACGCCATTGTCGCTGCGGCCGGGGTTACGCGCGGGGCGCTGTATCACCAGTTCGCGGATAAGACAGCGCTGTTCGAGACAGTCCTGGCGGCTGTCGAGGCCGACATTGCCAGGCGGCTTGCCGATGAGGCCCAGGCTGCCGGGATATCAGATCCGGTCGAGGCCCTGCGGCACGCCGTCGGAACGTGGCTCGACATCTGCGTCGAGCCGGAGATTTATCGCATCGCCCTCATCGACGGACCGTCTGTCCTGGGCTGGAAGCAGTGGCGGGAGGTCTGCCAGCTGCACGTCTTCGGACTGGTCAGGGACCTCCTGGCGCACGCGATCGAACTGGGGCGCATCCGCCCCCAACCAGTGATGCCGCTCTCGCACGTGCTCATGGGAGCCAGCGACGAGGCCGCCCTGTACGTCGCTGAAGCCGCCGACCGCACGCAAGCGAGAGCCGAAATGATCGAGATCCTCGACCGGTTTGTCCAAGTCCTGACCACCTGACCTGGCACGGGCAGACGGCTAACCTTCAAAGCCTGAGTTCACGGCCCTGTTCAGACCCCGCGCTAGGGCTGTGACCAGCGGTTGTTACCGCACGTCAAGCCCGGTGACGGCCCTACCGATGATCATCCGCTGGATCTCCGAGGTGCCCTCGAAGATCGTGAAGATCTTGGCGTCGCGGTGCCAGCGCTCGACCGGGTAGTCGCGGGTATAGCCGTTGCCGCCGAGTATCTGGATCGCCTGCTCAGTGACCCGGACCGCGGTCTCGCCCGCGACCAGCTTGGACATCGATCCCTCGGCGTGGTCGAATCGCTTGCGCTGACGGGCCATCCAGGCCGCGCGCCAGGTCAGTAGCCGGGCCGCGTCGATGGCGGCGCTCATGTCGGCGAGCATGAACGCGATGGCCTGCGCCTGGCCGATGGGCTGGCCGAACTGGACGCGGCCGACCGAGTAGTCGCGCGCGTACTCGTAGGCCGCGCGGGCGACGCCGACGGCCATCGCCGCCACGCTCGGCCGCGTCGCCTCGAAGGTCTTCATCGCCGCCTGCTCGCCGGCGCTGCGGCCTTCCCTGGCCTTGGCCAGGCGGGCGTCGAACTGCTCTTTGCCGCCGACCAGGCACCGGCCGGGTACGCGCACGTCGTCGAGCACGACCTCGGCGGTATGAGAGGCCCTTATCCCGTGCTTGCGGATCTTCTGCCCCTGAGACAGGCCGGGCGTGCCCGGCGGGACGATGAAGGTGGCCTGGCCCCGGCTGCCCAGCGCCGGATCGACCGAGGCGGCGACGACGTGCACGTTGGCGATGCCGCCGTTGGTGACCCAGGACTTGGTGCCGTTCAGCACCCACTCGTCGGTGGCCTCGCGGTAGACGGCCCTGGCCCGGATGGCCGAGACGTCACTGCCCGCGTCGGGTTCGGACACGCAGAAGGCGCCGAGCTTGGGGTCGCCGACGCCTCCGAACATCGGCGGCAGCCACTCGGCCATCTGCTCGGGCGTCCCGTTGCTCACCGCGGCCGCCGCCAGGCAGGTACCGACGAGCGACAGCGCGATCCCGGCATCACCCCAGAACAGTTCCTCGAAGGCGACCGGGATGCCCAGGCCGCTCGGCTCGAGCCATTGGTGGCCGAAGAAATCCAGTGAGTACAGGCCGATCTTCGAGGCCTGCTCCAGGATCGGCCAGGGGGTCTCTTCTCGCTCGTCCCATTCGGAGCCCGCAGGCCTGATCACGGTCGCGGCGAACTCGTGGACCCAGTCGCGCATCTCGCGCAGGTCCTGGCCCAGTTCCATGGAGAAGCCGCTGCCGGCGTCGTGCTCGCTGCTCATCGTGCTCCTCGCGGTCCAAGTTACTCAAAAGTAACAGACGTCGGCGCCCGCCGCACCAGGCCGGGCGCGGGCCTGCGCTTATCCTGGCCCGACGAGATCAGCCCGCGTTCGAGGGAGCCGCACCGGCATGGACTACAGCAGCTACGACGGCCTGCTCTTCGAGCGGCGTGACCACGGCGTGCTCCTGGTCACGATGAACCGGCCGGAGAAGTACAACGCCGCCGACGAGGCTATGCACGGCCAGCTCGCCCGGGTGTGGGCGGACATCGCGCGCGACGAGGAAACCAGGGTCGTCGTCGTCACCGGCGCGGGCAAGGCGTTCTCGGCCGGCGGCGACCTGGGGATGGTACAGCGCCAGATCGGCGACTACGGCCGGGTGACCAGCATGCTCAGCGAGATGAGCGACCTGGTCTACAACATGATCAACTGCCCGCAGCCGATCGTGTCGGCGATCAACGGCGTCGCGGTCGGGGCCGGCCTGGTCGTGGCGCTGCTCGCGGACATCAGCATCTGCGCCGAGGACGCCCGGCTCGGCGACGGGCATGTCCGGCTCGGCGTCGCGGCCGGCGACCACGCGGCGATCATCTGGCCGCTGCTGTGCGGGATGGCCCGGGCCCGCTACTACCTGCTCACCGGGGAGATGGTCACCGGTACCGAGGCGGAGCGGATCGGCCTGGTCAGCAAGGCCCTGCCGCGCGAGCAGGTGCTTGAGGAGTCGCTGCGCGTTGCGCGCGGCCTCGCCACCGGCCCGCAGCTCGCGATCCGGCTGACCAAACGGGCGCTGAACAGCTGGCTGCGGACGGCCGGGCCGATCTTCGACCAGTCCGCCGCCTACGAGATGCTCACGTTCATGGGCGAGGACGTCAAGGAGGGCGCGGCCGCGCTGATCGAGAAACGACCGCCGGCCTTCCCCTAACGGGGCCCGGCTCACTCCCGTTCGTGACGTTCCAGGAAAGCGAAAACGTCGGCGTCATCCACACCAGGGAAGCTGCCCGTGGGCAGCGCGGACAGGACGTGCGAATGCGCCCGCGCCGACGGCCACGCCCAGCCCTCCCAGCGCGCCGCGAGCCCGGCCGGGGGGCGCTGGCAGCATTCCCCGTCCGGGCAGGCCGAGGCGCGGCGGGTGAGCGTCTCCCGGCCGCGGAACCAGCGTGAGTGCTCGAACGGCACGCCGAGCGTGATCGCGAACCCGTGCTCGCGGCTGGCGTCCACGAACGCGGCGCACCAGTAGGTCCCGGACGGCGTGTCCGAGTACTGGTAGTGCGGGCTGAACCGGTCCTCGGCCGCGAACACCTGCCGGCCCGACCACTGACGGCACATCCGCTGGCCCTCGATGGCGCCGGTCGGGTCGGCCGGGAAGATCACGCCGTCGTTCTCGTACGCCTTGTAGATGATCCCGCCCTCGTCGTTCTTGACGAAGTGGCACGGCAGGCCGAGGTGGTGCGTGGCCAGGTTCGTGAACCGGTGCGCGGCCATCTCGTAGGACACCGAGAACACGTCCCGCAGGTCCTCCACGGACAGGTTCCTGGTCTCGGCGGCCTCCCGCAGGAACGCGGTGGCCTGCTTCTCCGGCACCAGCACGGCCGCGGCGAAGTAGTTGGCCGCCACCCGCTGGCGCAGGAAGTCGGCAAAGTCGAGCGGGGCGCTGTGCCCCAGCACGAAATGCCCGAGGGTCTGCAGCAGGATCGTCCGCGGCGTGTGCATGCCCATGGACTCCTGCTTCAGGTAGATCCTCCGGTTACGCAGGTCGGTCACGGATCGCACGGAGCGCGGCAGGTCTCCCACGTACCGGACAGAGAACCCGTGGTGGCGCACCACCGAGAGCAGCATCCCCTGGGAGAGGGCGCCCCCCGCGTAGCCCACCGAGGCGAGGGCCGAGGCGGCCTCGCTCTCGATCTCCGGGAAGTAGTTGCCGCGCTCGCGCATCATCGCGCGCAGGCCCGCGTTGGCCGCGCGGGCTTCCTCGGGCGTCGCGGTCGGCTTGGCCCGCTGCTTGCGCAGCTCGGCGTGCAGCGCGACCAGGTGCTCGATCACGTCGCTGGGCACCCGCGCGCCGACCCGCAGGTGCGTCAGGCCCAGGTCCCGGAAGGCCGGATCGCGCTGCGCCTCCTCCAGCGCGATCTCCAGCTGGGCCCGCCGGTTGGGCGGCTGGCGGCGCAGCAGCTCCTCGGGCGGCACCGACAGCGCGGCCGCCAGGGCCTCGATCAGGGACAGCTTGGGCTCGCGGCGGCCGTTCTCGATCAGCGACAGCGCCGAGGGCGCGCGGCCTACGCGCTCGCCGAGCTGCGCGAGCGTCAGCCCCTTGGCCCGGCGGGCGTGCCGCAGCCGCTGCCCGAACACCCCGAGATCTAGACCCCTGTCAGTGAAGGAATCAGAATCTTCTTGCGTGAAGACCACCATAACTTCACTGTAGACGAATTCTTGCTGAAGTTCAGGCCCGTGGTCCCTGGCGCCGGGCCATGGCCTGCCGCAGGCTGGCTGGTATCGACCCGGGCTCGTACAGACCCGGGACGCCGCACGGAGGTATCAGGGTGAACGATCAGGCAGCGATACTGCAGCACGAGTGGGCCACCGATCCGCGCTGGGCCGGTATAGAGCGCAGCTACACGGCGGACGACGTGGTACGGCTGCGCGGGTCGGTGCAGGAGGAGCACACTCTGGCCAGGCTGGGCGCTGAGCGCCTGTGGGCGATGCTGCACGAGGACGGGCATGTCGCCACCCTCGGCGCGCTGACCGGCAACCAGGCCGTGCAGCAGGTCAGGGCGGGCCTGAGGGCCATCTACCTGTCCGGGTGGCAGGTGGCCGCCGACGCGAACCTGGCCGGGCAGACCTACCCGGACCAGAGCCTCTACCCGGTCAACTCGGTGCCGCAGGTGGTGCGCCGGATCAACAACGCGCTGCTACGGGCCGACCAGATCTCCTGGGCCGAGGCGGGCGGAAGCGGGCCGACGCCGTACTGGCTGGCGCCGATCGTGGCCGACGCCGAGGCCGGGTTCGGCGGCGTGCTGAACGCGTTCGAGCTGATGAAGGCGATGATCGCGGCCGGAGCGGCCGGGGTGCACTGGGAAGACCAGCTGGCCTCGGAGAAGAAGTGCGGCCACCTGGGCGGCAAGGTCCTGATCCCGACCGCCCAGCACATCCGCACACTGAACGCGGCCCGGCTCGCCGCGGACGTCTGCGGCGTTCCCGCCCTGGTGGTGGCGCGCACCGACGCCCAGTCGGCCACCCTGATCACCAGCGACATCGACGAGCGGGACCGGCGCTTTGTCACCGGCAAGCGGACCGCGGAGGGCTTCTACCGGGTCCGCGGCGGGATGGAGGCCTGCATCGCGCGCGGCCTGGCCTACGCGCCGTACTCGGACCTGCTCTGGATGGAGACCTCCACCCCCGACCTCGAGGTGGCCAGGGAGTTCGCCGAGGCGATCCGGAGCGTCTACCCGGACCAGATGCTGGCGTACAACTGCTCGCCGTCGTTCAACTGGCGGGCCCACCTGGACGAGGGCACCATCGAGAAGTTCCAGCGCGAGCTGGGCGACATGGGGTACAAGTTCCAGTTCATCACGCTGGCCGGCTTCCACGCGCTGAACCACTCGATGTTCAGCCTGGCCCGCGACTACGCCGAGGAGGGCATGCCCGCCTACGTCCGGCTGCAGGACGCCGAGTTCGCCGCCGAGGCCGGGGGCTACACGGCCACGAGGCACCAGCGTGAGGTCGGCACCGGCTACTTCGACCTGGTGAACTCCGCCATCACCCCGCAGTCCGCGACCACCGCGCTGGCCGGGTCCACCGAGGCCGAGCAGTTTACCGCGGCCCACTAACGGCCGCCCGCGGGTAATCTCATCAGCCCGATCTCGCTCGGCTCGTCGGCGTAGCCGTCATCGGCGTACCGGCGCCGCCAGCGGGACGGGATGAACAGCGGGACGACCATCACGGCGCCGACGAGGACCAGCACCCCGTTGGTCAGCATGCTCTCGAAGCCGTCCGCGAACGGGTGGCCTTGCAGGGGGATCAGCCGGATCGCGCGCCGGGCGCTGACCACGAGCAGCGCGGACCAGCCCAGCAGCAGGATCCCGGGCAGCCCGGTGCCGACCGGCGAGACGCCGGGAGCGGCCAGCATGACGCCCAGCAGCAGGCCGGCGGCGAGCACGGCCGCGAGCGCGGCCAGCCCGTGCGTACTCGTCAGGATCACGTCCCGGGAGCGCAGCGAGGTGATCTCCGCCACCCCCCAGCCGGCCGCCAGGAACAACGCCGCTCCCATGACCACGGCGAGGACCGCCCCGAACAAATGCCGCATGCGCCACTACCCCTCGGTCGACTACTTCTTCCGAAGTCCCTGGCCCCGTGGCACCGTCAGGCGCTCCGCTCACCCGTCAGGAAATCTTACGGGTCGGGAAGGGGCTCAGCGCAGCGGATCTGGCTGCTTGGGTTCGCCGGCGCCTCCGGCCACCCCGTCCGCGGACGGCCCGGAGGCCGCCGGGCCGGCCGGAGCGCTGCCTACCGGAGCGGCCGGGCTTGCTCCCGCCGGGGCGGTCTGCGGCCCCGCGTCCGGTGCGCCCGCGGGCAGGTCCGCGCTGACCCGGCTCATCTTGGACGGCCACCAGTTCCACCGGCCGAGCAGTACCACCGTGGACGGCACCAGCAGCGTGCGGACCAGGAAGGTGTCCATCAGCACGCCGAGCGCCAGGCCGAGGCCGATGTCGCGGATCTGCTCGCCGCCCGACGAGCTGCCGGCCACCACGGTCAGCACCAGGAACGTGCCGGCCAGCACCAGGCCTGCCGACGTCACCGTGGTGCCGGTGCGGCTCAGGGCGCGCCGGACCGCTTCCTTCAGCGGGTGCTGCTGGGCCTCCTCCCTGATCCGCGTCATCACCAGGATGTTGTAGTCCTCGCCCAGCGCTAGCAGGAAGATGAACATCAGGAACGGCATGAAGAACACCAGCCCGCCGCTGTGGCCGGCCTTGATGAAGATCAGCACCGACAGGCCGAGCGCGGCGAGGTAGGAGAGGCCGACCGACGCGATCAGGTACAGCGGGGCCACCAGGCTGCGCAGGACCAGGGCGAGGAGCACGCCGATGGCCAGGATCGCGATCGGGATGATGTGCTTCAGGTCGCTGTTCGAGATGCTGCTGATGTCATAGATCGCGGGCGCCTCGCCGCCCACGGCCGAGTCGGCCGCGCCGATGGACTTGGCCACCGAGGTTGTCTCGGCGCGGATCGACGGGACGGCGTTCATCGCCGCGGTGGTGCCGGGGTCGCCGGCGTGGAGGCTGGTGGAGTACTGCACGGTCCGGCCGTCCGGGCTGACGTAGTTCGACGTCGCCCGGTAGGCCTGGTAGAGGGCTGGCGGCACGGTGGTGCCGGGGGGCGGCACCGGCGGCAGCAGCTTGGCCGGGCCCAGAGCCTGGTGCAGCTGCGCGTACTGGCTGGCGGTCAGCGGCGCGCCGGCCGGGTTGAGCGGCCCCGTCACCTGCGTGAACAGGTCGCTGGCCTGGAGCTTGGCGGTCGCGTCGGCGAGCGGCGCCGGGTTCTGCCATACCGGGGTGTCGAAGCGGAAGATCAGGCTGGTCGGGTTCGCCGCCGACTGCGGGAAGTGCCTGGTCAGCAGCGTCTGGCCGGCCGCCGAGTCGCTGCCGGCCGGCGGAGCGGTGTTCCCGCCGAACCCGGCGGAGGTGTAGCCGAAGACCGCGAGGCCCAGCCCGCCGAAGAAGATTATGCCCGCGACCAGGGTCGGCACCGGGTGCCGCACGATCCGGCCGGCTATCCGGCCCCAGGCCCCGGGCTGGCCGCTGCCCTGGATGTTCCACGGCAGGATCTTCGGCCGGCCGCGGAACGGCCAGAAGCGCATCGAGCGGAACAGCGAGCGCTTCATGGCCAGCAGCGACAGGCGGATGGACAGCAGCGCAGGCAGCAGGGTCAGCGCGGCCAGCAGCGTGACGGCGATCGCGATCGCGAACGGGACGGCCAGGCCGGAGTAGAAGGTGAACGTGGCCAGCAGCAGGGTGAGCACCGCGGCGATCACCGTGGCGGCGGAGAAGGTGATCGACTCGCCCACCTTGGTGACGGACCAGACGATCGACTCCCGGGCCACGGGCCTCGGATGGATGAGGTCGCGGGTCAGGCTGCCCCCCAGGCCGCGCGAGCCCGGGTAGTACTCGCCCGCCGTCTCGTGATGCCGGGCCCGCAGTTCCTCGCGGACCCGGAACACCAGGAACAGCCCGTAGTCGGTACCGGCCCCCAGCACCAGCACGATCATCAGGAACTCGGCCAGGGACGACACCTGCAGCCCATGCTGCGCGGCCTCGGCGACCAGCGGTCCGGCGATGGTGAACGAGATGAGCGGCGGGATGAGGGTGACCAGGGCCAGCGTCAGCGACCGGAAGATCAGGATCAGCAGGACGATGATGAACAGCAGCGACAGCTGTTCTATCTTCGCGCCGGTGTTGCCTGAGGCCTTCTGCTGGTCGACGGCCGCGGCGACGTCGCCGGCCAGGTGTGCCTGCAGCCCGGCGGGCAGCCCGGCGCTCGCGATCTTGGCTCGCAGCGCGTTCACCAGGTCGAGCTCGGCGTTCGGGTTGCCCCCGTTCAGCTGCGAGGCCAGGATGACCAGCTGCACGGCGTGCCCGTCCGGGGAGACGCCAGCCTCGATCACCTTGCTGACGTCGGGGACCGACTTCAGCTTCTCCGCGAGCGCGGCCACGGCCGTCTGGTCGGCCGTGGTGAGCGGCGCCGTGGTGCGCGCGGCCACCAGCGGGATGGGGATCAGGCCGGCGGTACCGAACGGCTCCGCGAGCACCGCCGCGTGCTCGCTCGGCGCGCTGGCCGGCAGGAACTTGGTGTTGTTGCTCTGGGTCACGCTGGAAAGCGAGGGCAGCTGCGTGGCGGCGGCGATCGCCGCGATGATCCACGCCAGGACGACCAGCCACCGGAGCCCGACCGCGAAGCGCCCGATGGCGCCGAAGATCGCGTCGATACGCATAGTGCCAGAGCCTACGTGAGGCCCATGAATGAACGATGACGCCACCCGGGTGCTGGGTGCACGCCAATTTTGTGGTGACTGACCGGTGGCTTGGCTGTTTCGCTGGTCAGGCTGTGCGCGTCTGAGTGTCCGGGTTGTTGCAGATGG
>Ga0306920_100003243_pt1 | contig 20617 bp, 22 predicted proteins | sample flu12Cox44000170_FD_204666 | JGI IMG/M metagenome (GOLD analysis project Ga0306920, IMG submission 204666) | Lab enrichment of tropical soil microbial communities from Luquillo Experimental Forest, Puerto Rico - flux4day.12C.oxic.44.000.170 (v2)... | ecosystem: Environmental > Terrestrial >... | reverse complement strand
GATCGGCTTGGCGACGTCTTTGGCGGCGGCCGCTGCGGCGCTGCTGATCGCGGCTGCCTTCGCCAGGCCGCGCGGGCCCGATCTCGCGCATCTCACCGGCCCGAAAACCACATGATGTGCCGGTAGATCGCCGAGGTGTAGTCCGCCCGGGCAGCCAGTTCCATCCGGTGATTGGGCAGCCACACCGCCTCGACACAGACGATGGGCCTCCAGGTCGGTCTGCGCATACTGCTTCATCGTGAACGCCACGGCACTCGTGCGTTCAGTTGGCGCACGGCCGCGTTTGCTACGAGCGTAGCATAAGCGCTACAGTTGTGGCATGAGTGCCATCCCCGCTCGTGATCTGCGGAACCACACCGCTGAAGTCCTGCGCCGGGTGGAGGCAGGCGAGGAGATCGAAGTTCTCAAGGACAACCGTCCCATCGCGAAGATCGTCCCGCTTCCGCGCCGGCGACAGTGGGTGCCCGCGGCCGAGGTCGGCCACGAACTGGCTCGGCTGGGCCCCGATACCACTGGCCTGGCTCAAGAGTTGCGGGAGACACTTACCGAGACAACTGACGATCTGCCATGGTGAATCCCCGGCGCGCGATCGCTGATACCTCGGTCTTTATTGGCGTGGAGGCCGCCCGGCTCGACGCGGCTCGCTTTGCTGATTTCGAGTGGGGCATCTCCGCGATCACGCTTGGTGAACTGCGGCTAGGCGTCCTTCAGGCCCCGAGCCCAGAGGCAGCATCACGGAGACTGTCGAGCTACCAGCTTGCGCAGCGTTTCGAAGCATTGCCCGTGGACGGGGCGGTCTCTGATGCCTGGGCGCTGCTGGTCTCACGGCTTCGCGCGGCAGGCCGGAAGGTCCCGGTCAACGACAGCTGGATCGCCGCCACGGCGATTGCTCACCAGGTTCCGATTGTGACGCAGGACGCTGACTACGACACCATGCCAGACGTTGAGGTCATCAGGCTCTGACGGCAACCGTGACGGCAATGCCGGCAACAGGCCCCGGCCATACGCACGCGTCGGCAGCCACCCCCGAAGAGGCGGCCGAGCCGCCTTTACGGTCTGCCGCGGCCGGCCGTCCCTGCCCCGCCGCCGCCGCGAAAGCCCATCGGGGGCCGCCTTCCCCGGACCGGCTTTTGACCGTGGACTGCGGTCGGCGCGGTCGCACTCGATGGACGCCAGCACACGTAATGGACTGGCGCTGCGCCGCTCACCTGCAGCTTAGGACAATAGTGGCTGGTACCCAAGGTTCGCGGCGAACAGCCGGACCAGTTTCCCAAGCTGATAGTGCGGGTTCGATTCCCGTCACCCGCTCCACGTTTTGGCTGGTCAGAGGCTCGCCGATGCCCCGGTCAGGCGAATGAGATCGAGCGCTTGACCGTCGGCGGATGGCGCGGATAAGCGGGGAACGGGTACTGATCCCACAAAGCGATATTGAGCCTGGGCGGCCATGGAGCTGGCTCGCCGGTATTGGCGCAGTCGGTGACGGCTGCCGTGGCAATCGACACCAGGAGCCCCAGCCGGTCGACTCTCCCGGCTTGCTCACACTGCGCTTGAGCACATCACGCTCCATCGCCAGCTCGGCGTTCTCCTTGCGCAGCCGCGCTAGCTCCGCCCGCTCATCCTCGCCCAGCGCCCCGCTGCTATCCCCGCGGCGGCGCTTGTCCGCGTTCACCCAGTTGCCCAGGGTGCCCTCGTTGATCCCAAGGTCCCGGGCCACCTGCGCGATTGGCTTCCCGGTCTCCCGGACCAGCCGCACCGCGCCCTCCCGGAAATCGGTGTCGAACTTCCTGCGCGTCTCTCCCATCGGAGACTCCTCTCCCTTAAGAGGATCTCTCCACGCTGGGAGGGGAAACCCAGCTCCCCGTTTGGCTCCCCGGAATCGGGGCATGCAGGGCGGCCCCAGCTGGTCATTCCGCCCGACCCTGGCGGACGGAGACTGCGGTGCCAGGCACTGGCGCTACCGGTTGTGGTATGAGCTGGCCGAGATCTCCCGTTACGTCCGCTGGTTCCGGAGCAGCCACGAGGACACCGACGCCGCCGAGGGCCGGGGCGGCCTATTGTCTCTTGACCTGATCCACGGGCTCGGCTGAGCATGGAAAAGCAGACGTTCCGGGGCCATGGGCGGGTATGGACGATCTTGACGTGCGTGAGCGGGCCGGCAGGACGCAGCGGGCGGGCCATCCAGCGTTTGACCTTGTCACGTCGAAGCTGCGCCGTCCCTCGGTCCGGCCGGGGACGGTCCGCCGGTCGTCGCTTGTCGAACGGCTGGTGCGAGATGACCAGCGTCCGATCGTGTCGGTGGTCGCGCCGGCTGGTTACGGGAAGACGACGCTGCTGGCGCAGTGGGCCGAGCACAACAATCAGGCCTTCGCGTGGGTGTCGGTCGACCAAGCCGACAACGACCCGAAGGTCCTGCTCACCTACGTGGCGGAAGCGCTCGATGCGGTGGAGCCGGTTGGTGAGCGGGTGTTCGACGCGCTGGCCTCCCCCGTCAGCTCGGTGCCCGGCTCGGTCGTGCCGCGGCTCGGAGCGGCGTTCTCGTCGATGACCTCGCCGGTAGTCCTCGTCCTAGATGACGTGCACCTGCTGCACAACTCTGAATGCCGGGCTGCGCTGTCGGTGCTGGCCGATCACGTGCCCTACGGGTCACGCCTGGCGTTCGCCGGGCGGGGCGAGCCGCCGGTCCGGGTCGCGCGGCTGCGCGCCGAGGGCCAGCTCCTAGAGATCGGCCCGGATGACCTGTCGCTCACCCATGATGAGGCGGCATCGCTGCTGCGTGCTGCTGAAGTGGTGCTCGGCGAGGCCGAAGTGGCGGACCTGCACCGCCGGACCGAGGGATGGGCAGTGGGGCTGTACCTCGCGGCGCTTTACCTGCGGGAAGGTGGCTCACTGCCGGCCGCGGCGGTCTCGTTCGGCGGCGGCGACCGGTTCGTGACCGAGTACGTAGAGTCGGAGTTCCTGGAACGGATTTCCCAGAAACAGCGGGAGTTCCTTACCCGGACAGCGGTGCTGGAGCGGATGTGCGGGCCGTTGTGCGAGGCCGTGCTGGAGCTGCCTGGCTCCGCCGCGACACTGGCGGACCTGGCCCGGTCCAACCTGCTGCTGGTGCCGCTGGATCACCGGGGGCAGTGGTACCGCTACCACCACTTGTTCCGCGACATGCTCCAAGCGGAACTAGAACGCCAAGCGCCCGGCCTGATACCGGCCCTGTGCCGACGGGCCGCCGGCTGGCACTTGCACAATGGCTCGCCCGAGGAGGCGCTGGAGTACTTCATCGCAGCCGGGGATGTCGATGAGGTCGCTTCCCTGGTGGAGAAACTCTGGCTGTCGGCCTACCGGCAGGGCCGGGTCACGACCCTCGAGCGGTGGTTCCGGTGGCTGGATGATCGGGGCGGGATTGAAGGTCACCTGATGGTCGCCGTGGCCGCCGCGCTCGTCGCCGGACCGACCGGGCGGGCGGCCGAGGCCGAGCGGTGGGCTGATGCGGTTGATTGCTGGCAACGCAGCAGTCTGGCCAAGGCGGATGACCTTCCCACCGAGGCTTGGGCCACTATGCTTCGGGTTATTTTGTGCCGCCGCGGGGTCGAGCAGATGCGCGCTGACGCCGATGAGGCCGCGCGGGAGTTCGCGGCGGCGAACATGGTGGTGCCTGTTGCCCCAGTCTTCCAAGGGATCGCGCGGATCCTGAGCGGCGACCCCGACGGTGGAGACGCGTTCTTCGAGGAGGCCATCAGCTGGCAGCAAGCCAGCTCGCCCGATGTTATCGCGACCGCGCAATGCGAGCGGTCGCTCGTGGCGATGGCACGCAGTCAATGGAGTCAGGCCGATGCCCTGGCCGGGCAAGCAGCCACCACGCTGCGCCTGGCCGGGATCGAGGACAGCTATGTGACGCCCTTGGTCTGCGCCGTGCAAGCCCGCGCGGCGTTGCACCGGGGAGACCTCCAGACAGTTCGCCGCATGCTCGTTGGTGCCCAGCGGTTGCGGCATTTGCTGACCTATGCGGAGCCCCACCTGGCCGTTCAGGCCCGGATCGAACTAGCCCGCGTCCATCTCGCTCTAGCCGACCTTGCTGGGGCCAGGACACTGATGCGAGAGGTCGATGAACTGTTCAGGCGGCGCTCTGACCTGGGAACCCTGGTGGGTGAGGCTAAGGCGCTTCGGGTCCGGTTTGGCAATGAGCGCGGTTCGAGCGCCCCCGGCGCGTCGACGCTGACAGCCGCCGAGCTGCGCCTGCTGCCGTTGCTCACAACTCACTTGTCTGTCCCGGAGATTGCTGCCGAGCTGTTCCTCTCCTCGCACACCATCAGGTCGCAAGTGAAGTCGATCTACCGCAAGCTCGATGCCGCCACCCGCAATCAGGCCATTACTCAGGCCCGTGAACTAGGACTCCTGGAGGGCTGAGGGCCAATCTTTCCCCGTTGGTTGATGAATTCCGCCCGGGCGCAAGGTGGGCTGGTGTTGCACGGCATCGGTAACCAGCTCTCAGCAGATCAGCCCGCGCCCCGGGTTCTGCTGGGTTTCCAGCCTGGCCGTGGCACGCTGGCGCGCAGCCGCTGGGTATAGGGGTGCTGGGGGTGGTCGAGCGCCCGGGCGGTGGGGCCGCGTTCGACGACCGTGCCGTGGCGCAACACGAGCGTTTCGTCGGTGAGCTGGCGCACGACGGCTAGGTCGTGGCTGATCAGAAGGTATGAGATGCCGGTCTGGTCGCGGATGTCGGCGAGCAGGTTGAGTACCTGGGCCTGGATCGACACGTCCAGCGCGGCGACCGCTTCGTCGAGGATCAGGACCGCGGGCTCGGCCGCGAGCGCGCGGGCGATCGCGACCCGTTGCCGCTGGCCACCGGACAACGACCGGGGCAGCGCCCGGGATTGGCGCGCGTCCAGGCCAACCAGGCCGGTGAGTTCGGCGACCCGGGCACGCCGGTGGGGAGCCGGCCACTGGTGGTGCAGCCGGAGCACTTCGTCGATCGCGGCTTTGGCGTTCTGCCGGGGGTCAAGGCTGGTGTAGGGGTCTTGGAACACGATCTGGACCTCGCGGCCGCGGCGGCGCCGGTCGCGGGCGGACCGGGCCGGCCGGGATCGGTCGCGGCCGCAGGCGGTGATGGATCCACCGGTGGGCCGTTCCAGGCCGACAATCATCCGCGCGATCGTGGTCTTCCCCGCACCGGACTCTCCCACGATGGCCAGGGAACGTCCCGGCGGGACGCGGAAGGACACGTTGTCCACGGCGACCAGATCGCCGAACTGCTTGCGCAGCCCGGACGCTTCCAGGACCGGCTCGCCGGTGGTATCAGCCACCGGGCACCACCTGGAGCTGCCCGCGCAGCTGGTGCGCGAAGACGCAGCGGGACAGCCCGCCGTCCAGAGCGACCAGGCCGGGCACGGCGGCGCGGCAGGCATCCCTGGCGTGCGTGCAGCGAGAGGCGAAGGCGCACTCCCCCGGGGGCGCTTCGAACGGCGACAGTGGGCGGCCGGGAATAGCGCGCAGCCGGGGCACGGTGAGGGTGATGTCGGGGCGGGCGGCGGCGAGCGCGGCGGTGTAGGGGTGCAACGGGTCGGTGTGCAGCAGGGCGGAGGCGCGGACTTCGACAACCTGCCCGGCGTACATCACGATGGTGCGGTCGCAGATGGCGGCGGCGAGGTCCAGGTCGTGGGTGATGAACAGCATCGCCAGCCCGGACTCGCGGCGCAGGCCGTCGAGGATGGCCAGGACCTCCGCCTGGGTCACGACGTCGAGCGCGGTGGTCGGTTCGTCGGCCAGCAGGAGGTGGGGCCCGGTCAGCAGCGCAGCGGCGATCATGACGCGTTGCAGCATCCCGCCCGACAGTTGGTGCGGGTACTGCCGCAGCCGCCGCGCGCCGTCCTCGATGCCGACGGCGGTGAGCATGTCCACCGCACGGTCCCGGGCCTGCGCCGCCGGCACCCCCATGTTGGTTCGCAGCGCCTCGGTCAGGAAGTCGCCGATGCGCCGGACCGGATTGATGTGTGCCCGCGGGTCCTGGAAGATCATCGCCACCTGGCTGCGGTACCGGCGCAGACCCGCGCCGGCGAGTGCGGCGACGTCGCTGCCCCTGTACCGGATTGTGCCCTGGGCCTGGGCCCCGGGAGGTAGCAGGCGCCCGATCGCCCGGGCGGTCATGGTCTTGCCGGCCCCCGACTCACCCACCAGCCCGACGGCCTCCCCCGGTGCCACGCTGAACGAGATCTCCCGCAGCACGGGGCGCCGGGCGCCGTTGATCTCCAGCAGGAGGCTCAGTCCCGCCACCTCCAGCAGCGCTGCGCTGGCCGCGGCCCCGGCGGGCTCTGTCGTGCTGGCCTGTGCCGGGTCGCTCATCGGCGGGCCGCCTGAGCCTGCTCGAACAAGCGCTCGCCCAGCACGTTGACCGCGATCACGACAATCACGATGCACACCCCTGGGGCCAGCGCAGGCAGCGGGTAGCCCTCTAGCAGGCCCGCTTGGTTTTCGGAGATCATCACGCCCCAGTTGGCGGTGGGCGGCTGCACCCCCAGGCCCAGGTATGAGATCGCAGCCAGGTCGACGATGGCGTAGCCGAACAGGATGGTCGCCTGGGCGGCGATCAGCGGTGCGATGTTGGGGATCAGGTGCCGCAGGCAGATGGAGGCGGCCGGTGCTCCCTGCACCTCTAGGGCCGCGACGTACGGCTCGCTTCGTTCTTTCAGTGCCGCGCTGCGCAGCACCCGGGCGACATACGGGGTGTAGGCGGCCGACAGCGCGAGCACGGCCGCGAGCAGGCTCGCCCCGAAGACCGCCGCGGCGAGCAGCGCGAGCAGGATGCCGGGGAACGCGAACAGGATGTTGAGGCCGGAGGAGATCACCGCGTCGCTTGCCCCGCGCCGCCAGGCGGCGGTGACCGCGAGCAGCGTGCCCGCGGGCACGCTGATTGTCACGACCGCCAGTGGCCCCAGCATCGCGGTTTGCGCGCCGGCCAGCAGCCGGGAGGCCACGTCGCGGCCCTCGAAGTCGTACCCGAGCAGGTGCCCGCCGACTGGGCCGACCCAGGCCAGGGACAGGTTCGGCAGGTTGGGGTCGTACGGGGCGAGCAATGGGCCGAACACGGCCGCGATCACCACTGCCGCAAGCACGGCTGCCGAGGCGATGCCGGCTGGGCCGGTGGCGCGCAGCAGGGCCAGCCCCCGGCCGGGCGCGGAGGTCTCACCAGCCAGCGAGAAGGCGCTCATCCTGGGCCGCTTCCCAGGGCCACCCGCGGGTCCAGCACCGCGTACAGCAGGTCCACCAGCAGGTTGACCACGACGAATGCGGTGACCAGCACCAGCGAGATGCCCTGGACAACCGCGATGTCCTTGGTCTCCGCCGCCTGCACCAGGTAGGCGCCGAGCCCGTTCAGGCTGAACGCGACCTCGACCACCGCGGCGACTGCGATCAGCGAGGCGACCGTGATCCCGGTGATCGTGGTGATGGGGATGGCGGCGTTGCGCAGGATGTGCCGCCAGATCACGTAGCGGGCTGGGATGCCACGGCTGACCGCGGTCTGGACATGTTCCCGGTCGCTTTCGGTCCGCACCGCGGTGCGGGTGACCCTGGCGACGATGGCCAACGAGGCCGTAGCCAGGGCAATCGCCGGCAGGGTGAAGTGCCGGATGTTGCTCACCAAGCCGGTGCCGTTCCCTAGCGCGGGGAACCAGCCCAGCTTCACCGCGAACAGCAAGATCAGCGCGATCGCGGCGACAAACGCCGGGATACTGGCCGAAACCGCGGTGACCACCAACGTGCTCGTGTCAAGCGCCCCGCGCCGGAGACCGGACACGATGCCCAGGCCAATCCCCAGCACCAGGATGATCACCGACGCATATAGGACTAGCCCGGCGGTGGTCCAGATCCGGGACGCGATCAGTGTGGACACGTTCTCCCGGAGCGTGATCGAGATTCCCAGGTTCCCGTGCAGCGCGTTGAGGAGCCAGTACCAGTACTGGGCCAGGAACGACTCGTTTAGGTGGTAGCGCTGCTCGAGCACTTGCTCGCTACCCGGCGGCAGCGAGCGGCCGCCAGACAGCGCGGCGATCGCATTCCCCGGCGCCAGATACAGCGCCGCAAAGATCACGAAGCTAGCCACCAGCAGGGTGGCCAGCAACATCACCAGCCTGCGGGCGAGAAATCGCCAGCGCATCCCTTCAGCCGGCCCGGCCTAGGCGGTTGGCCCAGGGAGAGTACATGTAGGCAGTCGATGAGACCGCGCCGGTCAAGTCCTTGCTGAGCACCAGCACGGTGTCTGGCTCGACGTCGGGGATCCACGGCAACTGCTCCGCGGTTAGTTTCTCGGCCTTAGCCACCAGGGCCGCCCGCTGGTCCGGGTTCGCCGTGCTGCGTGCCCGCTCCAGTGCCGCGGTGATCGCTGGGTCATTGAAGTTGTCGAAGTTTTGGAACCCGCCGGGCAAAACGATCTGGGACAGCAGCGACGCCGGGTCGGCGGAGTCGCCGAAGGCCACCCCAGGAACGGCATCGATTCCCGCCCGGAACTTCGGATCAACGAAGAATTCGATGAAATCCTGGGCCGGCACCGACTTGAGCGCGACCTTCAGGCCGATGGCCTGGGCCGCTGCCTGCCAGGCGCCGGTGTCGCCCGCGTACACCGGCAGCTGGCTGGTGGTGCCGATGGTGATTGTCTTCCCGGTGGCGCCGGCCTGCCTGACCAGTTTCCTGGCCTCGGCGATGTCTTGCGTCGACACCGGCGAGCTGGCGTAGGCCTTGTCGAATACGGACCTGCCGTAGCCGAATGTGCCCGCGTTGGACAGCCACCGCGGCATCCGCGCAGCGCCCTCATACACCGAGTTGATGATCCCCTGGCGGTTCAGCGCCAGCGACAGCGCGCGGCGTACGTCCAGGCTGCCCAGCACGCCCTTGCGGCTGGCCACGGCGAGGGCGTCAGTGGTCCAGCCGGGGCCCTGGTACACCCTGACGGTGTTGCTGTGCTCCAGTTGCGCCAAGGTGGAGAACTGGCTGTTGAGGTAGGCCCCTTGGATCGCGCCGGTTTCCAGGCCGGCGGTCACGGCCGCGATGCTCGAGACACCCTTGATGGTGATCTGGCCGACCAGCGGGTGGACCGAGCGATTCCAATAGTGCGGGTTGCGGACCGCCACCACACCGGCGCCCGGGGTCCATGACTTGAGCATGTACGCCCCGGTGCACATGATCGACCCCGCCGGGGTGCCGTAGTTCTTGCCCTCCTTTTCGGCGAAGCTCTTCTCGATGACAACCCCTGCCGACGACGACAACTCGTTCTCCAGCCAGTAGTCCGGCTGCTTCAGCGTGATCGTCACCTGCGCCGGGCCGGTCGCCGAGAGCGAGGCCACCCGGTCAAAGACCCACCCATACGACCCGCCAAGTTTGGGATTCATCTGCCGGTCCAGGCTGTACACCACATCCGCGGACGTGACTGGGTGGCCGTCCCAGAACCTCACCCCCGGCCGCAGCGTGAACACCAGCTTGGTGGAAGACGGATTCGAGACCGTGGCCAGGCCCGGCTGCAGCGACCCATCCGGTGCCTGACGCAGCAACGACTCGCACATGAGCGATTCGGCCGTGAATTCCGGGTAGCCGAGCGAGAAAATCGGGTCCAGTGATATCACGTCCCGGTTGGTGGCCCAGACCACCGAGGGCACCGGTTTGGTAGCCGCAGGGGTGACCGCGACCAGGCCGTTGACCGGCGACACACCCGTCGGCGACGAACTCGCCTCGCTCGGCGGTCGGCCACATGCCGCGGCTAGGAGCGCACACGCCCCAGCGACAGCGGCAGCTTTCCAGCTGTTCCAGCGCATTTGCCTGCCGTCGCCTCCCCGTTGACGGACGATCTTTCATGGCCCCGCAGGCACCTCTCAGCCGGGCCAGGTGTCATGGACCACCACCCAACTGCTCCGCTGGCGAGTTCTGCTGCCCAGAACCGGCCTCGCTCAGATACGGGTGCCCGTGACTACCTTCTCCGATCCCTCGTCTGGGCGGATCACCCGCCTGGCATGAGATACCCCAGGCTGAGCCGTCGTACAGTACGCGCCGTTCCTGGTGCCTCTGGACCGGCGGGGCCAGTGGTACCGCTATCACCACCTGTTCCGCGACATGCTGTTGGCGGACCTGGAGCGGACGTCTCCCGAACTGATCCCCGGCTTACGGGTGCGCGCGGCCGACTGGTACGCACGTAACGGGTGCCTGAGGATGCGCTGGAGTACTCCATGGCCGCAGAGGACGTCGATGCGGTCGCCAGCCTGATCGAGAAGCTCTGGCTGCCGTTCGATCAGCTTGGCCGGGTCACTACTGTCCAGCAATGGTTCCAGTCCACCGTCAGGACCCAGGTCAAAGCGATCTACCGCAAACTGGGCGTCTCCTCCCGCAACGACGCGTTACAAAAGGCGACAGCGGTCGGCCTGCTCGGCGGCTAGCCGATACGCTTGACCGCCCGGCACATACCAACATCAGGGTGATGCGCCCACCGCCTTCGCGTCCCGATGATGGAGGCAAGGTAACCAGCCCCCGCCTGGGAGGCATTTGACGCCCGGTACGTGCGGAGATTTATATGGGCCAGACGGTGAGATTCCAGGAGATCCTGCGCAGGCTGGCGATCATCGACGAAGGCGTCGTACAAAATCAGGCCGGGCTCGGGCTCGGCCAGGCCAGGGCCTGGGTCATGGACCCCAAGACCGCGGCGCTGGTGCAGATGGGGGCGCTCGTAGCGATCGGATCCCCGTCGGTCTGCCTGGAGTGGGGTGCCAGCCGTGCGCTGGCCGCGGGGGCGACCGAAGACGAGATCACCGACGTGCTACTGGCCGTCGCACCCGTGGCAGGGCTCGGCCGGGTCATCGGCGCCGTCACCGACGTGGCGACCGCGCTCGGGTATGACATCGAGACGGCGCTGGTGGACCTAGATGATCGCTGACGGCTCGCCTGCCACGCCGGCCGCCAACGGGACCACCATCCGCTTTATCCGGTGCCTGCTGGAACTTCAGGAGTCCTGAGGGCCAGGACAACGCCGGACATGAACTGCAAGGCGTGCTGCCCGGGCACCGGACATGTGCCGCCCTCGGTGAAGCACGCCCCGGCCAAGATCTCCGGTCAGTTGCTGGCTGCTGGTGAGCTGATTTCGGTTGCCGCCGGGCCGCCGATGCCCTGCCGGTCGCGGGCCCGCGCCTGGTCAATGTCGACCGAGCCTGCGAAGCCGGCGGCGATTGTGGCGTCCAGCTTTGCGATCTCGGTGTCAACTGCCGGGCGGTGCTCGGGGCGGACGGATTCCTGCAGATCCTCGAGTATCGCCCGTAGCCGCCGCACGACTTGAATGCTGCTGCAGCCGTACTCGCGAATCTCGGTGACCGCAAGCGTCAGGTAGTCCGTCCAGGTTCGCCCGGGCATGAGCAGCCGGGGAGTGCCTTCGGTGTCCCGGAACGTCAGCGGCCCATGCAGCGGTGTGGCACCGAGGAGGCGGAGCACGTTCCCCAGGTGATCAAGCGCCTGAACGGCGGTGGTGGGGTCGTTAATGGCGGCCGACAGCGCCTTGACCGCGATATCCGCCATGATCCTGATGGCGAAAGCGGGATCCTGCTCGACGGTCCGCTCGGCGCCGAGTGCGATCATCGCTTGCAGCCGGTCCGTCTTGACCGGCGCAGCACCATCGCCAAAAACCGCAATCAGGTGCTGGCCGGTGGTGACGAAATCGCCGACCGCGGCTTGCATGGCGATCAGTTGATTGTGACGGCTGGCCCAGGTGACCAGCCCGCGGACATTGATGGCCTGGATGGAGCCGGCGCGCCCGCTTGTCACCATGAGCACCGGGTCGCCTGCGGCGATCTCGGCGGAGGCGGTGTCGATCTGGGCGGCCTGGGTGACGGTGGTAATGACCCGGAGGGCCATCTGGCCGACGAGGTCTGCTACTGCTACCGGCCGGAGCCGGTGGATGAAGCGATCGAAGAAGAGCAGGAACAGGACCAGGCTCAGCACCAACAGGCCGCCCGCGACGCTCACCCCGATGTTCGGAACCTGTGTCGACCCCACCTGACGAAGCAGTGAGAACGAAAAGGTCAGCGTGCCGGCCAGCACCGCAAGCACAGCCTTCAGCAGCCGATCCCGGTACCAGATCCGCATGTAACGGGCGGAGAAGGTGCCCGTCGCCATCTGGATCGCCAGGACCGTCACGGTCACCACGAAGCCGGTCAGGCCCACCGCGGCGCCGACGATCGTGGTCAGCACGGTGCTGGCGGTCGACGGGGCGTACTGCCATGCCTGGGGAACGGTCACCGACGTGTCGGCCTGGCGGGTGAGCACCGCCAGGAGCGGGCCGAGGATCGCGCCGGCCAGGGGATAGACCCACAGGCTGCCTTTGAGGTACTCGCGTGCCCGGAACAGCAGGGCCCATGACATTGGGATGCCTTTCTGTCAGGGGGGCAGGCAGACGAAGCTCCCAGCCGGTCACGTTGTCTGCGAGGGGGTTGTGGCTGCCGGCGGAGCCGCGGCTGCTGCTCGGGCGCTGGGGGCGGGCTTTGGCTGCTGACGGCTGACGAAGCGCCCGATCTCGGCGGCGATCGCGAATGGGACGACGGTGTCGATAAAGCCGGCGACCAGTGCCGGGGTGAGGTAGCCGCCTTGGTTGTGCAGGACGGTCGAGATCACGAGCAGGCCGATCGGCGTGAACCTCATCGCGGCGATATTCGAGCTGGTGATCGCGGTCTGCTGGTTCCGGAACGCGATGCCCCAGCCCAGGGCGGCGTAGACGACGATGATCAGGACGGAGGCGAGAATGACCCAAGAACCGAGGACCGCGACGATGGACTTCCAGTTCACCGCCACCCCGGCCGCGATCGCGATGTACAGGGCGATGTTGGAGGTCTTCTCCAGGCCCGCTTTCCAGCCGTCGCGGTGCTCGGGGTAGCGGCCGCGGAGGACCAGGCCGACCACCAGCGGGGCCAAGACGAGGAGCAGCAGGTCGCCGGCGATGCTCCACGGGTTGACCGTGGCCCCGGTGACGATGCCCTTGGCCCACAGCGGCACGACCACGATGTTGACCAGTTGCAGCACGATGGTGAAGGACACGGCCATCGCCAGATCAGCTCGCTTGGCCAGCTCACAAGACTTCAGGCAGGCCGGGCCCCCCGCGGCGATCATCACGATCTCCACGCCGACCCGCGCCTGGGCGGTGAGCGGGAACAGGTGGCAGATTCCGATGGCGACCAGCGGCGCGAGCCCTGAGTTCAGCACAACGACGCCGGCGAGCAGCCAGACCCTCCTTAGCGGCTCCAGGATCTGTTTGACGCTGAAGGTCATGCCCAAGCTCGTGACCAGCGTGAGCAGAAAGACGGTCAGACCTGCGTTGAATATCGCGTTGAACAGATGGGCCGCGCTCATCGTGATCCTCCTTGCTATCTGCCCGCAGCTGTGGCTTCTGAGGCCTGGGGCTCGACGAGCAGGCCCAGGTCGTGGAGTTCGCGCTGGGACTTGCCGGCGATCTTGCGGCCGAGCAGGGGCCGCCCGTCGGAGTGCTGGTAGACACCGGTGGGCTCTTTGGCCAGCGGCTCTTCCCAGCCCAGGTAGAGGGCGAGCATGCGGACGGTGAAGCCGATGACGAAGGAGATCGCGGCGGACCACCAGCTGTTGAGCCCGGCGGCGTCGCAGATCACCCAGATCAGGCCGGTGAACGCGGCGATCGTGACGAACCATTCGCCGCGGATGAACTGCTTGGGCGGCACGCCGCTGCTCACGTCGATGTACCACCGGCCCGCGGTCGGGCCGATGACCGCCAGCGCCAGGACCCCCAGGATGGGCAGGTGCGCTTTCTCGGCGGCCTCGGCCCCGGCGATCGCATACCACGGCAGGGAGAAGGAGGTCATGAACTGGAACAGCCCCTCGCGGAACAATTGGCCGGAGGAGAAGGCGATCAGGTAGCCGACGACCCCGGCCGCCAGGCACAGCAAGATGTAGGCCGGATTGAGGAACGCGCCCGGGACCTTGTTCAGGATCACGTCGCGGGTGACCCCGCCGCCGATGCCGCCCAGCAGCGCCATCAGCAAGATGCCGACGATGGTGAAGTTCTTGTAGTGGTCGGGCCGGCGGGCCAGCAGCGCGCCGTTCAGCGCGTTGGTCGTCGCCGCGATCAAATCGATCGTGGTGAAGCTACCGGTCCACTTGAAGCCGCCGATAGTGATCCCAGCGGCGAGTATCCCTTGGCCTATCACGGCGGCTCCTCCTGAAACTGTCCCGCCCGGCCTCGCCGGGCTGGGAGTAGCGGTTTCCACATGTCAGCGGTCTAGGGTGATCAGGTCGTGAGGGGCCCGGAGCCTCAGGCGGCCTCCAGGACCGCGCCGCCTTCGATGGCGTTGAACCGCAGGATCAGCCGCTGCGATCCGGGTGCGGTGAATGTGTCGATGGTGTTCGCGCTGACCGGCCCATCGGCCCAGGCGACCAGCATCGAGCTGCCCGGGGCGAGCAGGCCGCCGAGGCCTTTGAGCCTGCGGGCCGAGACAGCGCGGCCCGCCCACAGCCCATACAGCGCGCCGGCCACCAGGCCGAACACCGCCCAGCCGATACCAGTCACCACCGCGTCGCTGACGAAGCTGTGCACGCCGCCGCCGCCGAAGGCGCCGGCCAGGGCGCCGACAACCAGGCCGAACAGCCCCCAGCTGACCAGGTCGGCTTTGGCCCACGCCTTCACGCCCTGGCTGGGATCGGCGACGTGCCGGCGGCCGCCGGGATCGGCCCAGATCACCAGCTCGACCTGAACCGGGCTGGCTGCGGCTGCCTTCTTGGACGTGGGTGCTGCCTTGGCGGCGATCTGCTTCGCTGTTCCGGTGCCGGGGTAGCGGAGCATGATCATGCTCGTCGGCGCGGTCTGGCCGGGCGGGATCACCCCTCCTCCGGGGCTGCGCGAGACTTCGATGGGGTCGGTCGCGCCGGCGAAGACACGCGCGCCCAGGTCGTCGCCGACCGCGGCCACGCTGGCAGTAGCCGGGGCGTGGGCCGCGGTGGCCTTAAGGAGGCTGCGAGGGTCACTGCTTTCGGCGAAGATGACCAGCGCCGATGAGCTGGCCGGGAGCCGGGCGCCGATGCGGGCCAGCTCGTCTTTTCTCAGCAGGTGCTCGGTGTAATACGCCCACAAGCCGCCGCAGACCGCGCCAAGTATGGCCCAGATGGCCAGGCTCTTGAGGCCGCCCGCGACCAGGCCGAACAAGCCCCAGGTGAGCGCCGCGGTCAACGTCCCCTGCACAACGCGGCGCGGGTCATACACCGACGCCTTGTGCTTCGCGCTGACCTGGACGACGACGCTGTCCAGCAGGGCGGCGCCCTGCGCTTTCAGCTGCGCGTCCAGGCCGCGGCGGGCCTTGCCGGCGGCCTTCGTCCCGCCGAAGCACCCCAGTAGCACGCCCAGCGCCCCGCCGTGCTTGGCGCCCGTGCCTGCCCTGGTCTCGCCTGGGCCTTGCGCCACGTCGCTCATCGGATCACTTGCCTCCTTACCCCGTCCCCGGCGCAGCCGCCACGGTCGGCGGCTGCGCCAGGCGGACTATCCCGGTTGCGCCTTGGGTGATGCTGCTCATGCACCCGACGCATGGCTCAGCCCGTGCTCGGGCTGATGCTGTTGCACGTTGGCGGGTGGCCCGCCGTTGGGGTGGTGGAGCGTGGTGACGAACTGGACGATGGGGCCGATCTGCAGGTGCTCTTCCGGGACCAGCTGGCCCGGCTTGGGCGGGGTGTAGGGGTCGGGTGTCCCCGACTTGATCGGCGGTTCGATCGCCAGCGACTTCAAGAACGCACCGGCCGCGGCGGCCATCGGCGCCGCCACCCACATGTGCGCGAAGTCGACCTGGTGCTCCTCACGCGGGTCCCACTCCAGGTTGTGCAAATGCGGAATGCTGTAGGGGACCCAGGTGGAATAGAAGTCGTCCTGCTGGAACAGGTGGAGCTTCCACTGCCGCCACTTGACCGCCTGCAGCCGGTTGCCGTTGAAGCACAAGACGGTCTCGCGGCCGGACTCCTCGGCGTCACCGAGCAGGAAGCCGCGCATGTCCATCCCGTCGATCTGGCGGTCGGCCGGGACGTGCCCGCCGCCGGCGAGCACCAAGGTGGTGAACAGGTCGACCTCGTGCACCATCTCGTTGCTGACCTTGCCCGCGGGCACCTTGCCCGGCCAGCGGACGATGCACGGCGTCCGGTTCGAGCCCTCTAGCGAGGTGAACAGCCCGCCGCGCCACGGGCCGGAGAACCCGGTCCACAGCCCGCCGAATGGGTCCGGGTCACCGCCGACCTCCCGCCAGGTCGTATCGGCGCCGTTGTCGGAGGCCCACACCACGATCGTGTCGTCGGCCAGCCCGAGCGCGTCCAGCTCGTCGAGGATCGCGCCAGTGAAGTCGTCCATCTGGGTGAGGATGTCGGCCCAGTTGCCGCGCTTGGTCTTGCCGGCGTATTCCGGGTCGGGGATGGGCGGGATATGCACCTGGGTGTAGGGCAGGTACAGGTAGAACGGCTTGCCCTGCTGGTGGGAGCGGCGCATGAAGTCGGTCGCCCAGCCGGTGATCTTCCGGTCGAACAAGGCCCGGAACTCCGCGTCGTAGGTGGCGATGACCTCGTGCTTTTCGCCCTTCTTCCGCGCGTAAATCGGCTCTGGCGCCAGCGGGATCTGGGTTTCGCCGGCGTAAGGCTTCGCGGTGACGTTCCCGTTGGGGAAGTAGGACTGCATCGTATGCAGCACCTCATCGGCGGTCCGCGGCGACCACACCGCCTCATCGAACCCGAAATCGACCGGGCTGCGGTGCTCCGGGTCGCTGCCCAGGTGCCACTTGCCCCACATCCCGGTCGCATACCCCGCATCCGACAGCGCCTGCGCGGTCGTGACCTCCCACCGGGTCATGCCATCGGGGCCGCCAGTGAGCGGCACCGCTTGCGTGCCCGAGCGGATCGGGTGGCGGCCGGTGAGAATCGCTGAGCGGCTCGGGGTGCACTGCGCCTCGACGTTGAAGTTCAGCAGCTTCAGGCCCTCATCGGCGATCTTGTCGATCCGCGGCGTCGGCGCGCCGCGCAGCACCCCGCCGCCGTAGCAGCCCAGCTCACCCCAGCCGAAGTTGTCCCAGAAAAACACCACGATGTTCGGCTGCTTATCAGCCATGTCATTCCCCTTACGTTCCGCTCCGTCCTCAGATGAGGCTTCGCCGTCCCTGACTGGGATCACCAGGCCGCCGGCCGCGGAGCGCGCTACCGGCCTGGCTGCGGCACTCGCGATCAGTCGAACACCCGCCCAGGGCAGGGCACCTCCCCCCATGCCGGATGAATAGGCCCTGCCAATCGGCTGCGGTCGGCCGGGCCGACGCAGCAACACCACATGTTCAGGCCGTGGGCTGAACCCGGGAGGTGATGCAGCGTCGCCATCGCCGGCCACTCGAGGTGGAGAGATGCTAGACCTGCGCGACTGCGGCCTCCCCGGGAACCGAGCCGCCGTCGCCGCCTTTAGCGGCCAGGGCTTCGTGGCCTGTTATTCCGGCGGCTGCGAGCGGAGCCGGGCGATGGTCGGCGGCGCGTGTTCAGGTCACCATAAACAGAGTGGCGGCGGGGGCCAGATCACCCTGTGGGGGATGACAGCCCAGCCCCGCCCCGCCGGGGATGCTGGCAATAGCCGCGGCCCGCAGATCGAGGGCGACTTTGGCTGACGGGCATTGGCCCGGGCCCAAGAGCGCCTCGCTAGAACCTGCTGAGCCCATTCCATTGGCGTCGCGGGGGTCAGCAGTTCCGGTCGGCGACCTGTCTGCTCAGCGGCCGTCTTGCGCCGGTGCGCCGGTGATTGGCAGGCTGCCGCCTTCGGCCGCCTCCCGCTCGGACCGGTCGGGCAGCCCGCGCACCAACCCGATGATCGCCACGGCGATGGCCGCGCCGAGCACCGGGCCGGCGACGTACACCCACCACCCGGTGTAGTCGTTGGCTACGATGTCCGGGCCCAGCGTGCGGGCCGGGTTCATCGACGCGCCGCTGATCGGGCTGGCGAACAGGCCCAGCAGCGCCACCGTGGACCCCACCGCGATGGCCGCATTGTGGCCGATGCTGCGCGCCCCGGTCGCGGTGTTCAGGATGACGCTGGCCAGGATCGCGGTCAGCACGGTCTCCATCACCAGCGACCGCCAGTCTCCGCCCGGCTTGCTGATCGGATAGTTCCCGCCCGCCGCCACGTGCGTGAACATGGCCTGCAGGAAGAGGGCGGCGCAGATCGCCCCGGCGAACTGCGCCGCCCAGTACGGCACCACCCACCTGGCCGGAAACACGCCGCGGGCGGTAAAGCCGAAGGTGACCGCCGGGTTGATATGCAGCCCGGACAGCGGCCCCCAGGCATAGATCATGGCCATCACCGCCGCGCCGGGCGCAATCACCGCCGCCGTCCGGCTGATCGGCCCGCCCCCCGCATACTGGTTGATCACCCCGGAACCAGCGGCCACAGTGACCAGCACGAACGTTCCCACGAACTCGATGATCACCCGGATCCACAACGGCCGCTGCCGCAGCGTGTCTTCCTCGAACCGGATCAGGTAGCGGCGCCCCAGCGCCGCCGCATGCTCGGCATCCTTATCGACGGTGACATCAGCCATGGGGTTTCAGCTCCTGCATCGTGCCCTGTGACGTGTTAGATCCCGCCGGTCGCTTCGGCTCTGACGTCGGAGCGACCGGGTCATCATTCGACCCCGTGCCGGGGCTGGCTTCATCCCCCCAGATGGGATGAACTCAGCTGTCCACCGCCGGCCAGGTTTGCTACCTGCTGCCCAGGAACCCTCATCCTCGGCTGGCTAAGCCCCGGCGTGGCTCGCGGTGGCCTCCGCCTTTTTCATGTCAGCGGCCAGCTGGTCCGCCTCCATGTCGGTGGCCTTGGAAATGATCCGGTTCGCCGCCTTGATGTTTGCCTTGACCTGGTCGGCGAGGTTCGTCTCGTACACCACGATCAGGCCAGCGGTGCCCGCGTCGAGCATTTCACCAAGCTCCTTCAAGTCGCTCCGGCTCATGCCGACTGCGGCATGGTCGGCGACGGCGCCGATCGCTGCGCCGCCACCGCCGCCTACCGCGAGCGCACCGAGGATGCCAACCGGCGGGAAGAGCGCCACCACCCCTGAACTCATCCGCGATCGGTTGAGGCGCCCAGCCCCTCAGAAGCCGACAGTAGGTGGAGTGGCCTGGGCCCATCGGGGCGCGGGCCGGGAGGAAGCCGAGAGAGCGGTTGTCGCCGATACGGCGGCTGGCGACCTGGTTACCGCGCTGCGAAGTGCCTGAGCAGGCCGAGGCGGAAACAGCTCACAACGAACACCGAGAGATGATCGCGGCAAGGAGAAGCATGGCTGACGGGGCACCTACAGGTCAGGCTGTGAGCCCACTGCCGGTGAATCACCACGGCATCGGGGCGTGGGCGGTCCTGCGGCTGCGTGCGGAACTTGGGAACTGGCGGCTGCTGCTGGTGCGGACGTTGACCGCGGGGGTGACGGTCGTAGCCGCCGTGTTCCTGGTGCCTGGCCTGAGCTTCCAGCACTGGCGGCACGGCGAGTTTGTGCTCGTTGGATTGGTGTTCGGGCTCCTGATTGCCTTGGTCAAGCCCATGTTGCAGTTCCTCGCCTTGCGCTACCTCGTGGTGAGTTATGGCCTTGTGCTCGTGCTGATCAACGCAGGCCTACTGTGGCTGCTCAGCGTGCTGCTTGGCAACCTGATTCACGCTCGCAGCCTGCTGGCCGCCCTGGTCGGTGGCCTAGCAGTCGGAGTCATCGGCCTGCTGCTCGACACCATCGTCGGCACGACGCCGCCTGTGCTAGACCGTCAACCCGAGCCGAGGAGGGCCCATGAGTAACGGGGGATTCGCCACGGTCAACGAGAACCTGCGCCTGCAGCAGGTCTATGCGACGCTGCTGAATTTCGGCGGGGCGGAGTTGGTGGACCGGATCGGCCTTGGCGGGGTCACGCGCGGCATGCAACGGTGGATCTACCGGGTAGGCGAGCCGATCCCGGCGCTGTCTGCGGCCGTGAAGACACGGGTCATGCTGGAGAGCCTCGGGCCGACCTATGTCAAGCTGGGCCAGATCGTGTCCAGCCAGGCGAACGTCCTGCCCGACGACTGGCGAACCCAGCTGGACCTGTTGCAGAACGAGGTCCCGCCCGTGCCGTATGAGATGGCGCGGCAAGTGGTCATCGGCGAACTGGGGGCGCCGCCGGAAGAGCTGTACGCATCGTTCTCGCCGCGGCCGCTGGCGGCGGCGTCGCTCGGGCAGGTGCACCACGCCGTCCTCAACGACGGCACCGAGGCGGCGGTGAAGGTGCAGCGGCCCAACCTCGACCGCCAGGTGCAGGCGGACCTGGGGGTCGCCCGGCTGATGGGCCGCTATAGCGAGCGGCGCAGCAGCTGGGCGCGGCAGATCGGGCTGCGCTCCATGTTGGACGAGTTCAGCAGCACCCTGCTGGAGGAGCTGGACTATTACGCCGAGGCGCACAACATGCTGACCCTCGCCAAGAACATGGAGCCCATCGAGGGCGTGCACATCCCAGCGCTGTACCGGGAGCTGTCGGGCCGGCGGGTGCTGACCCAGGAGTTCGTCCGCGGGGTGAAGATCTCCGACGTGGACGCGATGCGCCGCGCCGGGCTGGATGTCGGCAAGGTCGGGGA
>Ga0306920_100003242_pt1 | contig 20618 bp, 20 predicted proteins | sample flu12Cox44000170_FD_204666 | JGI IMG/M metagenome (GOLD analysis project Ga0306920, IMG submission 204666) | Lab enrichment of tropical soil microbial communities from Luquillo Experimental Forest, Puerto Rico - flux4day.12C.oxic.44.000.170 (v2)... | ecosystem: Environmental > Terrestrial >... | reverse complement strand
CCGCCAACCTTGAGCCCGTCGACATCCTCGCGGATGTGATTGGCGTGATGGATGGTCCAGCTCGCGAGCCACAGCACCTTGCGCTCGAGCTCGCGCAGGGTCGCGAGCTCGGCGGGCGAAACCTCTGCACTCATGCTAGGCATGACCGCGTGATTGTAGCACGCCGGTCAAGGATTAGTGTGCCGCGTAGGGCGGATTAGGCGCGCTTTGCGCGCCGTAATCCGCCGGCTCGCCTTGCGGCGGATTACGCTGACGCTAATCCGCCCTACGAAGCTATGGCGCGAGCAGCACCTGGCGGCAGGCGGCCGGCAGGTCGGCCATCCGCAACGGCGGCTTCTGCTTCGGCGGGATGTGCGAGGGCTTCGGATGCAGGATCGCATCCGAGAACCAATGGTCGAGGTCCTCCCCGCTGCAACCCTCGCCGACCGCGATCGGCTCCTGCCTCTCGCAGTCGGGGCTGTCGGCCGGACAGCTGATGCGGATGTGGAAATGGTAATCATGCCCATACCAGGGGCGCACCTTGGCGAGCCATCCGCGGTCATTTCTCCCGGCATCGCGGCAGAGCGCCCGCTTGATCGCCGGGTTGACGAAGATGCGGCTCACCACGGGATCCTGCGCCGCGGCCTTGATCACCGCGACATGTGCGGTGGTCCAGACCTTGGGATCGACGTCGAGGCGGTCCTCGGCCACCACCATGATGGCCGACATCTCCTCGCGCTCGGTGCGCGTGAGCTCGCGGTTTGGCATGGGCGTGAGCCAGATATCGGCATCGAGGCCGACTTGGTGACTGGCGTGCCCGGTGCGCATGGGCCCGCCGCGCGGCTGCGACATGTCGCCGACCAGAAGCCCACGCCAGCCAGTCTTCGGCGCTTCGTTGGCGAGGCGCTCGAGGAATGCGACTAGGCTCGGGTGGCCCCAGTTGCGGTTGCGCGACAGCCGCATCACCTGCCAGGTCTTGCCGTTAATGGGCATTGCCTTGGCACCGGCGAGACATCCGTGGGAGTAAAATCCTATGGTATGTGCCGCGATCTGCACCGGCGCCGCCTTGCGGCCGAACAGCTCCTTGGCGGGAGTGGCGGGATCGTCGGGTTTTGCAAGCGCCGGCAGCGGCGCGGGATTGAGCGTGCCCTTGTCCTGCGCGTTGGCCGAGTTCCCGGCACTCACCAAGAGTGCAAGCAGGATACCCGCCGCAAGGTCGGGCTTCGCAACAAAGCTCGTCATCTTGAAGGTCTGAGTGAGAATTCCAGCCCGCGCACAGCACGATTCTTGCGTGCACAAATGGGCGCGAGCATGAGGGAATTGTGTCACGGCGGCGATACGGCTGCCCGCCTTGGTACCTGGTTCCGTTGCCGCAATCCGGAACCCGCTCGGATGGGCCAACGTTCACTTCCCAACGTCTTATCCTGGGAGAATGCCATGGCAACGAGGACGCAGGAAAATCTCGACCGGCGTGAGACGGCAAATCTGATCGGCAGCGACAAGGTCGAGGGCACGCCGGTTTATCGCTCGAACGGCGAGCGCGCCGGCACCATCGAGCGCGTGATGATCGACAAGACAACAGGCAAGGTCGCCTATGCCGTAATGAGCTTCGGCGGCTTTCTCGGCATCGGCGAGGATTATTACCCACTGCCGTGGTCGCTGTTGACATACAATCCGCGCCTCGGCGGCTACGAGATCAACGTCAGCGCGCAGCAGCTGAAGGGCGCGCCCAGATACAGCAGGCATGAGAGCTGGGACTGGTCGGACCGGGTTCGCGACCAGGAAGTATCGGATTATTATGGTGTCGGCCCCTATTGGGGGTCGTAACCGGCCACACGATTCGCCTGACGCAAAGTCCCCCGCCTATTGCGTGGGGGCTTTCGTATGTTGGTAGGGGTCAGGCACGCCTGACCCCTACTTGCGTACGGACGGGGCTGTGCCTGCAGCAACAAATGATATTGGCGCGAATCCACAACTGCGCGAAGGTGACCGCCGGACGGAATCATGATTGCATTGCCACAATGAGCGGTCCTCTCTCCGGCATGAGGGTCCTGGAGCTGGCAGGCATCGGGCCGGGGCCGTTCTGCGCCATGCTGCTTGCCGACATGGGTGCCGACGTCCTGCGTCTGGACCGTATCGAGCCCGCCGACCTCGGCCTCCCGCTCGAGCCCCGCTACGACGTTCTCTCGCGCGGGCGGCGGTCGATTGCGCTCGATCTCAAGCGCGCGGGCGCAATCGAGATGGTGCTCTCGCTTGCGGAGAAGGCGGACGTTCTGATCGAAGGCTTTCGGCCTGGGGTCGCCGAGCGGCTCGGGCTTTCCCCCGAGGCATGCTTTGCTCGCAACCCGCGCCTCGTTTACGGGCGCGTCACCGGCTGGGGCCAGCACGGCCCGCTGGCGCACGCGCCCGGCCATGATATCAACTACATCGCCCTTTGTGGGGCGCTGCACGCCATCGGTGCCGGCGAGGGAGCGCCGGTGCCGCCGCTTAATCTCGTGGGCGATTATGGCGGCGGCGCCATGTATCTCGCCTTCGGTATTCTCTGCGCGCTCGTGGAGCGGCATTCCTCGGGCAGGGGGCAGGTTATCGATGCCGCCATGAGCGACGGAGCCGCGAGCCTGATGACGATATTCTACGCGCGCATGGCGGCAGGCCGCTGGCACGACGAGCGCGCGAGCAATGCCATCGACGGCGGGTCCCCCTGGTATGGCGTCTACGAGACCGCGGATGGAAAATATATCTCCATCGGCGCCATCGAAGGCCGCTTCTACGCAAGGCTTCTCGATCTCCTCGGCCTCGATTCCGCATTCTTGCCGCAACAACATGACCGGGCGCGCTGGGGGGAGCTGCGCGCGCGCCTGTGCGATGCGTTTCGGCGCAAGACCCGAGATGCCTGGTGCGAGCTCTTGCAGGGAGAGGAGGTCTGCTTTGCGCCGGTCCTCTCCCTGGCTGAGGCCCCTGCACATCCCCACAATCGTGCCCGGGCGACGTTCATCGAGCGCGATGGCGTGACCCAGCCGGCGCCGGCTCCGCGCTTCTCGCGCACCCCGGCAAGCATTGGCCGGCGCGCGCCGGAGTGCGGGGAGGGCGGCGCTGCCGCGCTCGCCGATTGGGGCTTCGACGCTAGCGCACTTGAGCGCTTTCGCGCCAGCGGCGCAGTGATAGCCTAGCTCTCGATGAGCATCACGCACCAAAAGCGGCGCACGCTCGTGGACCTGCGCCGGCGGCTCTATGAGATCCTCGGGCACGGCACGGTGGGCGACCGCACCGGCCTGCTGGTCGGCCGGCTCATCGTCACGCTGATCGTGATCAATCTCGTCTCCATCACGCTCGAATCGGTGCCTGCTTTCGAGGCGCATTACGGACCGTGGTTCACCACCATCGAGCTCGTCTCCCTCGTCGTTTTCACCATCGAATACGGCTTGCGCGTGTGGGTCGCGGCCGAGCATGCCCCGCAAGCGCATGTGAGCGAGCACGCGGCACGCTGGGCGTTTATCCGCAGCCCGTTCGGACTCATCGACCTCATGGCCGTGCTGCCGTTCTGGTTCGCCGTCGTGCTGCCCGCCGACGTGCGCGTGCTGCTGGTGTTCCGCATCGTGCGCTTCCTGAAACTAGCGCGCTACTCGCCGGCGATGCGCTCGCTGCTTGATGCGGTCTATGGCGAGCGCAGAGCGCTGTTCGGCTGTTTCGTGATCCTGGTCGGTGCCACGCTGGTAGCGGCGAGCATCATGCATCTGATCGAGCGGGACGCCCAGCCCGACAAGTTCGGCACCATCCCGGACGCAATGTGGTGGGCGATCGTGACGCTCGGCACCATCGGCTACGGCGACGTGGTGCCAGTGACGCTGATCGGTCGCGTGGTGGCAGCGGTGACCATCTTCTTCGGGCTGATTATGGTGGCGCTGCCGATCGGCATCGTCGCCACCGCGTTTGCCGACGAGGTCCACCGCCGCGATTTCGTGGTGACCTGGAGCATGGTGGCGCGCGTGCCGCTGTTTGCCGGACTCAAGGCAAGCGACATCGCCGACATCATGCGCCTCCTGCGCGCCCAGCAGGTCGAATCTGGTATCGCCATCGTGCGGCGTGGCGAGCCCGCGAATTCCATGTATTTCATCGCCGCCGGCGAGGTCGAGATCGAGCTCAAGGACAAGTGCGTGCAGCTCGGTGCCGGGCACTTCTTCGGCGAGATCGCCGCGCTGCGCCGGGCGCGGCGCTCGGCGACCGTGACCGCGCTCACCCGCACGAGCCTCCTGGTGCTCGATGCCCACGACCTGCATACCCTGATGGAGCGCGAGCCGAAGATCGCCGAGCGCATTCGCGAGGTGGTTCGGGCCCGCCATGGCCGCGATCTCGTCACCCCGCGCGGCGACCTCGTGACCGAGGAGCTCGAAGGCGGCGAGCCCATGCCGCCCGCCGGTTGACGCAGATCAACGCGCAGGCCGGCGCTTCGGGGCGATGAGGTTGGGTGACGATTGCTCTCGCAGCTCAGCCCGTGCCACCTCTCTTGCGGAGAGGTGAAGAGCGGCTGCATCTGATGCATAGTGAGGATCATGCGCACCCAAGTCGCCATCGTCGGTGCCGGTCCGGCCGGCCTCCTGCTCGGGCAGCTTCTCTACCGCCAGGGCATAGACAACATCATCCTCGAGCGTCACACCGACGAGCACGTGCTCGGTCGCATCCGCGCCGGCGTAATCGAGCAGGTCGCGGTCGATCTCCTCGACGAGGTCGGCGTCGGCGAGCGCATGCACGCGGAGGGCCTTGTGCACGAGGGCACGCAGATCTGCGTCGGAGGCACCCGCCACCGCGTCGACTTTCGGGACCTCACCGGCAAGGCGGTGATGGTGTACGGGCAGACCGAGATCACCAAGGATCTCATGGATGGCCGCGCCGCAGCCGGCCTGACCACCGTCTACGCCGCCTATGATGTGGCTCTGCACGACATCTTCGGCGCGCGGCCGCGCGTGAGCTTTCGCGCCGACGGCAAGGAGACCGAGCTCGAATGCGATTTCATTGCCGGCTGCGACGGCTTTCACGGGGTGTGCCGCAAGAGCGTGCCGCCGGGGGCGATCAAAACCTACGAGCGCGTCTATCCGTTCGGGTGGCTCGGGCTTCTTTCCGACACGCCGCCGGTTTCCGAGGAACTCATCTACGTGCGCCACGAGCTTGGCTTCGCGCTCTGCTCCATGCGCACGCCCACGCGCAGCCGCTACTACCTGCAGTGCAGCCTGGCCGAGGACGTCGACGCCTGGCCCGACGAGCGCTTCTGGGACGAGCTTCGGTTGCGGCTTGACGAGGAGGCACGCGAGCGCCTCGTCACCGGTCCGTCGATCGAGAAGAGTATCGCGCCGTTGCGCAGCTTCGTCGCCGAGCCGATGCGTTTCGGGCGCCTCTTCCTCGCAGGCGACGCCGCCCACATCGTGCCGCCGACCGGGGCCAAGGGGCTCAACCTTGCGGCAAGCGACGTACGCTACCTCGCTCACGCGCTCGCCGAGCACTACAAGGACAAATCGGACGTCGGGATCGAGCGCTATTCCGAGCGCGCGCTGGCTCGCGTGTGGAAGGCCGAGCGCTTCTCCTGGTGGATGACCATGCTGCTGCACACCTTCCCGGACCGGCCGTTCGACGCCAAGATGCAGCTCGCCGAGTTCGACTATCTGTTTCGCTCGCGCGCCGCCATCACCGCGTTCGCGGAGAACTATGTGGGGTTACCGTTCTGGTAATCGAAGTCGTAGCCCGGATTGACCGTAGGTCAATCCGGGGTCGGCGCCACGCGCGACCTTGCCGAGCCATTGCCCCGGATTTCGCGTTCCGCTCAATCCGGGTTACGAATCCGACTAATCCGCACTACCCGCAAGGAGGAAGCACGTGAACGCTGATGCGAAGAAGGCAGTCCTGCGCATGATCCCGTACGGCATCTACGTGCTCACGGCGGACGACGCCAAGGGCAATATCGCGGCCGCAACCGTCAACTGGGTGACGCAGAGCGCGTTTGCCCCCCCGCTGGTGGTGGTGGGCGTCAAGGCCGATTCCGGCACCTACAAGACGGTGAAAGCGGCACAGACCTTTGCGCTCAACATGCTGGGCAAGGAGCAGAAGAACCTCGCCTTCACTTTCTTCCGCCCGGCGGACGTGAGCGAGGGCAAGATCAGCGGCCAGTCGTATCGCACCGGCGACACCGGGGCGCCGATTCTGGTCGATGCGCCCGGCGTGGTCGAATGCCGCGTGACCGCGATCGTCGAGCAGGGCGACCACCATATCGTGGTGGGGGAGGTGGTCGCAGCGCATCTGAACAAGCCGTTCTCGGGTCGGCCGGATGTTGCCATTCTCGAGATGAAGGATCTCGGCGACAACGTTTTTTACGGGGGCTAAATTAGCGCACACCCAACATGTCGGCCCGTTTTACACGCGGCTCGCCCCCGCGACGGCTGAGCCTGTATGTGTTGATCCAAATCAAAACCAGTCTGCGCCACCGGGGTATCAAGACAAAAACATACGAAGGAAATGCAAGCCATGAAGCAGGACATCCCCGGCACCATCATTTTCGACGGTGAGCAGGCGCAGAAGGGCTACGCGCTTAACCGCATGTGCTTCTCGTTCAATAGCGCGGAGAGCCGGGCGGCTTTCCTGCGCGACGAGGAAGGCTATACCAGGCGCTTCGGGCTCACTGAGGAGCAGCGCGCTGCGGTCAAGAGCCGCAGCGTGGCACGAATGATCGAGGCAGGCGGCAACGTCTACTACCTCGCCAAGCTGGCAGGCATCTTCGGACTCAACGTGCAGGACATCGGCGCCCAGCAGACTGGGATGAGCGTGGAAGCGTTCAAGGCAAAGCTTATGGCGGCAGGGAGGTGAGCATGGCGAGTATCATTGGCGGCATTGGATCGACGCACGTTCCCTCGATCGGCAAGGCGATCGCGGACAAGAAGCAGAACGATCCCTACTGGAAGCCGTTCTTCATGGGCTTCGACTACGTCCACGATTGGCTGACGCGTGAGAAGCCCGATGTGGCGGTGATCTTTTACAACGATCACGGGCTCAACTTCTTCCTCGACAAGCTGCCGACATTTGCGGTCGGCGCCGCGGCCGAGTACCGCAGCGAGGATGAGGGCTGGGGCATCCCCGTGGCGCGCGCGGTGCCTGGTGATCCGGCGCTCTCGTGGCACCTGATCAACGCGCTGGTTGCCGACGAATTCGACGTCACCATGTGCCAGGAGATGCTGATCGACCACGCAGTCACCATCCCGATGACCTTGATGTGGCCGAATGAGAAATGGCCGGTGAGGATCGTGCCGGTCGCCATCAACACCGTGCAGCATCCGCTGCCTTCGCTGGCGCGCTGTCTCAAGCTCGGCCGCTCGATCGGTCGCGCGCTCGGGAGCTACCCTGCCGACCTGCGCATCATGGTGGTCGGCACCGGCGGCCTCTCGCACCAGCTTGACGGCAAACGCGCAGGGTTCATCAATAAGGAATTCGACCAGCTCTGCCTCGACAAGATCGTCAATGAGCCCGAGGCGCTCGCCAGCTATTCCATCCGCGACTGGGTCGACGCGTCGGGCGCGCAGGGGGTCGAGTTCCTCAACTGGATGGCGATGCGCGGCGCGCTCACCGGGCGAGTGAGCCAGCTGCACCGCAACTACCACATCCCCATTTCCAACACCGCCGCCGCAACCGTCGTGCTGGAGAATGCGGGACAGGAGGCTCGCAAGGCGGCGTGAGATTGCCCGAATGGGAGGGTAGTCTCGCAAGGCGCGAGAACGGGTGGGGGATCCTTACTGCGCGGCCAGGCGCTGGGCGACCGGGAGCGGTTCGAGGCGCGCGGGTTTTTCCGCCTGCGCCACCACGATGTGGCCAGGCGGCACCGGCTTCCAGTGCGCGCGCTCCTTGTCGAGCGGCTCGGAGACGATGACCACGCTAGTACCGGACTCTCGGTAATAGAGCGTGTTGGCATTGTCATTGGCGGCATAGCGGAAAGCGTAGAGGTCGCGCCCGTTGGCGAGCGCCGCGGTGAAGCGTAGCGGCTCCTTGTAGTCCTTGGTGCTTACCATGTCGGTCAGCGTGGCGAGCACGCTTGCAGTGGCGCCGATCGGATCGCGGTCGCAACCCGCGCCGACGATGGCCAGGAACACTGCCTCGGAATCCGTGGTGCCGATGCGCGAGCCGTACACCGAATCCGGGATCAGCGCCTCGACCTTGCGCCGCAGCCGTGCCCAGTTGCCGATCAGGCCGTTGTGCATGAACATCCAGCGCCCGCACGCGAACGGATGGCAGTTCGGCCGCATGATGGGGGTGCCGGTTGAGGCGCGCACGTGGGCGAAATAGAGGTGCGAGCGGATGTGGCGGCAGAGATAACGTAGGTTCTCGTCCGACCAAGCCGGGCGCACCTCGCGGTAGAGCCCGGGCTCGGCGTGCTCGCCGTACCAGCCCATGCCAAAGCCGTCGCCGTTGGTCGAGGCGGTCGCTTCCAGCGCGCGTTGGCTCTGCACCACCAGCGAATGGACGGGAGCGGTGACGTAGTCTTCGAGTGGGATGGTCTCGCCGCGATAGGCTATCCAGCGGCACATGGCATGGCTCCGGATCTGATCTCGGCTTGCCGAAGATCAGCAATTCGAGTGTCCAATGCGGCCGATTTTTCAGCCGACTTGGGTGCGCCAGTTTCGGTCCCCGATGCGGCAAACCGATGGCAGGCAACCCGTTACCCCCGGAATATGGCCCCTTCCGCCGCCGGATTCCACGGTGGGCATACGGTGCCGCGGCGCGTGAGGCGGCAGGATCGGTTGCAACCCGCCCCTACATTCGCCAGCACAGGAATATAAGCTGTGAGGCAAGCCAACGGGCGTAGTCGCCCCGAAAGCGCACGAGCATCCTGATGGGTCTGCTCAAGTCGCTGCTCATCCCGATCCGGCGCATCGCGCATTTCCCGCTGTTCCAGCTGGCGCTGGCCGTGGCAGTCATCTTGTGGCTGCAGGCCGGCGAAAACAGCTCCCTGCGCGGACAGACATTCGACCTGCTCGACCGGCTGGTGGAGTTCACAGTGGAGCGCTGCGCAGCGGTCTTCAGCGTCAAAGCCTTCACCCGATCATGGCTCACGGCGGGATTCATGATCGGGTATGTCTACCTCACGGGATTGATCCTTCTGTTTCTCGGCAAGCTCCTCGTCAGGGCGGTCGTCGAGCTTACTGCGCGCTTTAACGCATTCGGGCTCAGATACGCCATTGCGCGCGAGCGCGGGATTGCCGCCTACCGCGCCTGGCTTCCGCTTGAGCGGATCCGGCCGAGAGGCATTCCGCAGCAGCAATGGGAGGAGATGTTCGCGTGGCCCGCAGACAATCGCCCGCCGTATCCCTCGATCGCGTGGCGGGCAGGGCGCGCCCTCGTTACCTATGTGGTCCTGGTGCTGATAGTCGCCGCCTTGTTGCAGGCGTTCACGCCTTTTCCGGCGCTGACTTGGCTCGCTGAATTGGCAAGCCTGCTGTCGAGCAGGCGCCCTTGAGATCGCCCAGGGCGCCACACACGTCCTCGGTGCAGTGGGCGCTCTGATGCCTGGCATGGCGCCGCCTCACGCCCGGCGCGATGCAGGCTTTTTGTCGTTAACCGTTTGTTAACCGTCCCTGTCCTACCGGTGCGCCTACCGATAGCTGTTTGGAGGCATGAAAATGGAACAATCCGTGCAGGAACGCATCCGCCAGCGGGCATACCAACTTTGGGATACGAGCGGACGCATGAACGGGCAGGCCGAGCAGCACTGGCTGGCAGCGGAGCGTGAGATTCTCGCGGAGCGCCTCGTAGCGTCCCCCGCGATGACGCCTCTCCGCAGGTCCAAGCGATCGAAGGCGGCGTGAAGCGGTGCCCCATCGAAGCCGCCCAATAGATTAGCAGCCTAATATCTATACTGCTCGGGCTTGTACGGTCCTTCGACCGGCACGCCGATATAGGCGGCCTGGCGGTCCGACATCTGCGTGAGCTTGGCACCGATCTTGGCGAGGTGGAGGCGCGCGACCTTCTCGTCGAGCCGCTTGGGCAGCGTGTAGACCTGCTTCTCGTACTTGCCCGGGTTGCCGAAGAGCTCGATCTGCGCCAGCACCTGGTTGGTGAAGGATGACGACATCACGAAGCTCGGATGCCCCATGGCATTTCCGAGGTTCACGAGCCGTCCCTCCGAAAGCAGGATGATGCGCTTGCCGTCGGGAAACTCGACCTCGTCCACCTGCGGCTTGACGTTATGCCATTTCATATTGCGCAGCGCGGCAACCTGGATTTCGCTGTCGAAATGGCCGATGTTGGCGACGATGGCGCGGTCCTTCATCTTGCGCATGTGCTCGAGCGTGATCACGTCGAGGTTGCCGGTGGCGGTAACGAAGATGTCGGCGCGCGCCGCCGCATCCTCCATGGTGGTCACCTCGTAGCCCTCCATCGCCGCTTGCAGCGCGCAAATCGGGTCGATCTCGGATATCATCACGCGGCAGCCGGCGTTGCGCAGCGAAGCGGCCGAGCCCTTGCCCACGTCGCCGAACCCCGCGACCATAGCCACCTTGCCGGCCATCATGACGTCCGTGCCGCGCCGGATGCCGTCGACCAGCGACTCGCGGCAGCCGTAGAGGTTGTCGAACTTAGACTTGGTCACGCTGTCGTTGACGTTGATAGCCGGCCACAACAGCGTTCCCTTCTTCTGCATCTCGTAGAGCCGGTGCACGCCGGTCGTGGTCTCCTCGGTCACGCCGCGGATCGCTTCGGCATTCTTTCTGTACCAGCCGGGCTTGTCCTTGAGCCGCTGCTTGATGGCGGCAAACAGAATCTCCTCCTCCTCGTTGCCGGGCCTGCTGATCGCGCCCCTGTCGCCCGCTTCCGCGCGCAGGCCGAGATGGATGAGCAAGGTCGCATCGCCTCCGTCGTCTAAAATCATGTTGGGCGCCCCCCCGTCGCCCCATTCGAAGATGCGGTGCTGGTAATCCCAGTAGTCCTTGAGCGTCTCGCCCTTGATAGCGAACACGGGCGTGCCGCCGGCGGCGACCGCGGCGGCGGCATGGTCCTGGGTCGAATAGATGTTGCAGGAGGCCCAGCGCACGTCGGCACCGAGTGTTTTCAGCGTCTCGATCAGCACCGCAGTCTGGATGGTCATGTGCAGCGAGCCGCAGATACGCGCCCCGCGCAGCGGTTGCTCGGGCCCGAACTCCTCGCGCGTCGCCATGAGCCCCGGCATTTCGGTCTCGGCAATGGCGATCTCCTTACGCCCCCAGTCGGCGAGGCCGATGTCCTTGACCACGTGGTCGGTGCCGCCCTTGCCGGCGTGCGCGTCTGCAGCAGCTTTCGGTTGTGCTTTCATGACGGCCCTGGATGATCATCGCGCCTGCGGTGTAGGGGCGAGGCATGCCTCGCCCCTACCAATGCCGCAACGCGGCGCAGCCTATAGCAGGGCAGTGCAGTATTGGCTACGGACGCATCCCGAGCCTAGGGCGGTTTGAAGCCTGCCTCTACCGCCGCCGCATGGTTGCGGGTCACACCGAACCGCACGGGCGCGCAGGCGTTGAGGATACGTGCAGGAGCAGACCGACCTCGGCCTCGATTCCCCGCCGTCCATGCGCTCGTTGCGCGAGCTTGCGGCGGCCGAGCAGGCGTGCCGGCGGTGCCCGCTCTACCAGGACGCCACGCAGGCAGTGCCCGGCGAAGGCCGGAAAGGGGCACATCTCATGCTCGTCGGCGAGCAGCCCGGCGACAAGGAGGACATCGCGGGCAAACCGTTTGTGGGGCCTGCCGGCCGCATGCTCGATGAGGCGCTGGCAGAGGCCGGCATCCCGCGCGAGGAAGTGTTCGTCACCAACGCGGTCAAGCACTTCAAGCACGAGATGCGCGGCAAGCGCCGCCTGCACAAGCGGCCGAGCAATTACGAGATCGAGCGCTGCAAGGTGTGGCTCGAGAACGAGCGCAGCCTCATCAAGCCGGCCGCCGTGGTTGCGCTCGGCGCGACCGCCGCGCGCAGCCTGTTCGGCCGTACCGTGACCATTGGCAAGACGCGCGGACGTGCGCTTGCGCTTGCCGATGGCATTGCCGCCTTTGTCACCATCCATCCGTCTTACCTGCTGCGCATCAAGGAGCACGCCGACAAGGCGCGTGAATACCGCGCCTTCGTCGCCGACCTGCGGCTGGCCGGGAAGATGCTGGGGAAGAGCGGCGTCACTGCGAAGGAAGGGCGGTAGGACGACCCGCCCCCCTTGGCCAGTTGCGCGTATGTTGGATGGGGCGGATTTGAAACCCGCCGCTACTCGTGCTCGGTGAATCGGCCACTGACCAGCGCGGTGAGCGCGTCGATGACCGCGTGCGCCTCGCGCCCGGTGGCCTCGACGGTGATCGTGCTGCCGGGTCCCGCGGCAAGCATCATCAGCCCCATGATGGAGGTGCCGCCCACGACCTCCTGCCCGCGCTTGACCTTTACGTCGGCCTCGAATTTCTCGACCGTCTGCACGAACTTGGCCGAGGCACGCGCGTGCAGGCCTTTCTTGTTGCAGATTTCCAGCACCCGCGTGACCGCCGCATCGTCGGCAGGCGGGGAGAGGGGAGGGCCATCGCGCGCGGACGCCTGGTCGGTCATTTGCCGGCGAGCACGCGGCTCGCGATGGTGATGTATTTGCGGCCGGAATCCTGGGCGGCTGCTACCGCCTCCGGCAGCGGGCACTCGTCGCGCACCTTGGCAAGCTTGACCAGCATGGGCAGGTTGATCCCCGCGAGCACCTCGACCTTCGGGCGACCCATGACCGAGATCGCGAGATTGGAGGGGGTGCCGCCGAACATGTCGGTAAGAATAGCGACCCCCTCGCCCGAGTCCACGCGCTTGACCGCCTCGATAATATCCTTGCGCCGCTGCTCGACGTCGTCGTCGGGGCCGATCGTGACCGCCTCGATTTGCGACTGCGGCCCCACCACGTGCTCCAGCGCCGAGCGGAACTCGAGCGCGAGCCGCCCGTGCGTGACGAGAACAAGACCGATCATCGAGCTCCCCGCCGACGAGTGCCGGTTGCACCGCACGAAAAGGCGCTCATCATCGCCACCCCGAACCCGCGCGCAAGGGCTCGGAACGGATTTTGGGCACCATGTTGCATTGCGGTCAAGAACCCGTCCCCGGGCACCCCCATCATCGCTCGGGATCGTTACTTTTGTGCCGCCACGACCCCTCGCAAGGGCTTCTGACCAAGGTTTAATGTCGCACGCTCCCCCTGCGGGACGCCACCAACGAGCTATCGCGCCTGGGTGGTCAGTGCCGCAAGCAGAGCCGGCAAGGGCTCGACGCGGGGTGCGATTGCAAGGCGCGGCAGCGGAATCCCGCAGATTGTGGCCTCGCCGGGGCCGGGCATTCGCTCGGCATCTCGAGCCGCGAGGTCGACGATGAGCCCGACCACCGCGTGCGGCTCGTGGTCGAGCCGCCGGATGCCCAGCCCGCGCACCTCGATGAGGCCGGCAAGCGCATCGGCGGGGCGCACGAGGAGCCGCCCGTTGCACGCCTCGAGATGGACGCGGTCGTCGCCGACCAGGCGCGCAAACCGCAGGAGTCCCCTCTGCGCGGCTTCGATGATTGCCAACGCAAGGTGCGACTTGCCGCTGCCCGCCGGCCCGCGGATGAGCACCGCGCGCGCCCCGGCGAGCACCGCCGACGCGTGCACGCTCGACGGCGCATTGTCTGTCATCACATCGCGGGCAGGCGGACGGTGAAGCGGGCGCCGAGGATGACCGGGTCGGCACCGGGGTCCGTAGCCGCTGCGCGGCGGTTCTCCGCCCAGATGCGCCCGTCATGCGCTTCGATGATCTGTCGCGAGATGGAGAGGCCGAGGCCGGAATTCTGCCCGAAGTCCTGATGCGGCCGATGTGTGTAGAAGCGCTCGAAGATGCGCTCCATGGCCTCGGGCGGGATGCCGGGACCGTCATCCTCGACCGTGATCTCGATCTCGTTCTTCACGTGCCGGCAGAGAACGCGCACCGTGCCTCCAGGGGCGGAGAACGAGCGGGCATTGTCAACGAGATTGTCCACCACCTGCCCGAGACGCGAATCGTGGCCCGACACGGCAAGTGCGCCGGGCGAGGAGCTGTCGAGCTTCAGACTCACGGTGACGCCGTCATCGTGGCGCTGGTTGGTGACGCTCACCACGGTGGTGAGCAGCTTGACGAGGTCGACCGGCTGTGCGTCGTGGCGCTGCATCTCCGCATCGAGCCGGCTCGCGTCGGAAATGTCGGAGATCAGCCGGTCGAGCCGCTTGACGTCGTGCTTGATCACCGCGAGCAGGCGATTGTGGTTCTCCTCGCTCTTTGCCAGCGGCAGTGTCTCTACCGCCGAGCGCAGCGAGGTGAGCGGGTTCTTGAGCTCGTGTGCAACGTCGGCAGCAAAGCGCTCGATCGCCTCGATGCGGTTGTAGAGCGCATCCGTCATGCCGCGCAGCGAGCCCGCGAGATGCCCGATCTCGTCCCGGCGATGACTCAGATCGGGGATCTCCACGCGGCTGCGGATGCGCCGGCGCACGAGCTGCGCGCTTTCAGCAAGTCGCCGCACCGGCCCTGCGATCGTTCCCGCAAGCAGGAACGAGAGCACCACCATGACACCGGCGGCGATCAGGAACAGCTTGAAGATGGCAACCCGCTCGGCGCCCACCATGTTGTCGATATCGGCGCCCTGGGTGGAAAGCATCAGCGCGCCGCGCACGGCGCGGAAGCGCTGCACCGGCACTGCTACGGAGACGATCACCTCGCCACGATCGTTGACCCGCACCATGTTGGATTTGAAGCCCTGCAGCGCGGCAGCGACCTCGCTGTAGCCCCTGCCGTTCTGTGCCCCGAGCTCGAGATAGCGCGGCAGCGTGCTGCGGCCGAACCAGCTGCGAAACGCGATGTAGATGCGCTCGATGAAGGTGGGCTTGCTCACCGGCGGCGGCAGGTCGAAGCGCATCACGTCGTAGAAATTGCGGCTGTCGAGGATGAGGCCGCCGTCGCGGCCATAGACGCGCGCGCGCGTGTTGGTGGGGGTCACCAGCCTGCGCAGCACCGGACCCACGCGCTCGGGGTTGATGGGAAACTCGAGCCCCGAGTCGTCGGAGGGCCCATAACTCTCGCCGGCCTGCAGGTCGAGCAGCTGCTCGGGGTTCATGGCGAGCGTGTCGGGGTCGACGGTTGCGGTGTTGGCAACGGCCGCCGCGATGATCTCGCCCTGCACCAGAAGGCTCTGGATGCGGGCGTCGATCAGGCCGGCGCGGAACTGCGACAGATAGAGGACGCCGATGACGAGCGCGAGCAGCCCGGTGACGTTGAGAAAGATGATGCGACGCGTGAGGCTCGCAAAGCTCACCCGCACGAACAGGTGCCAGCCCTGATACAGGAGCTCGACAATGCGTCCGCGGCTGGGGGTCGGCGGCCGCTCGTCCTCGGGCGCCTGCGCCTCGCTCAGCTGGGTCAAGCTCTGCGGCGTTCGTTCGAGCACGGTCGGCCTTGCGTGGCGCTCCACCAATCACATGGGCGTCATTCCGGGTCGAGGCCCACTGGTCACGGGCTTGCCCGAGATCAGTACCTAAAGTGCCCAACTCGGCAGCAGCCGACTTGGGATGGGCCGCCGCTGGACGGCACCTCGGAATGACGGGTCATGGAATCGATCTCAATGATCTCCCGGCGCGTACTGTCGGCGTCTACATCTCCTTGAACCGGTAGCCGACACCGTAGAGCGTCTCGATCATGTCGAAGTCGTCGTCCGTGCTCTTGAACTTCTTGCGCAGCCGCTTGATGTGGCTGTCGATCGTGCGGTCATCCACGTAAACCTGATCGTCGTAGGCCGCGTCCATGAGCGCGTTGCGGCTCTTGACCACTCCGGGCCTGCTCGCGAGCGCCTGCAGGATCAGAAACTCGGTGACCGTCAGCGTGACCGGCTCGTTCTTCCACGTACATGTGTGGCGCTCTGGATCCATGCGCAGGAGCCCCCGCTCGAGCACCTTGGCGGTGTCGGTCTCCTTCGGCGCGCTGCCGTCTTTCGGTGTCGAGCGGCGCAGGATGGCCTTGACGCGCTCGACCAGAAGACGCTGCGAGAACGGCTTCCGGATGAAATCGTCGGCGCCCATCTTGAGCCCAAACAGCTCATCGATCTCCTCGTCCTTGGAGGTGAGGAAGATCACCGGCATGTCGGACTTCTGCCGCAGCCGCCGCAGGGTTTCCATCCCGTCCATGCGCGGCATCTTGATGTCCAGGATGGCAAGGTCAGGCGGGCTGGTCTTGAAGCCGTCAAGCGCGGAGGCGCCATCGGTATAGGTCATTATGCGGTAGCCCTCCGCCTCGAGCGCAATCGAGACTGAGGTCAGAATGTTGCGGTCGTCATCGACGAGAGCGATGGTCGGCATGGCCCCTTTGTCCCTTGGCGTTTTTACGGGCGCCCCGCGGCCTTGAAGCCCCCAAAGCAAGGCCGAAATGTGACGAACGGCCCGCAAGGGCGTGATTCGTCAAAGGCTTCGCCCAACATAGCGCGGCCGGGGGCCGGGCGCAAAAGCCTACTGCCGGCGTCCTGTTGCGGCGGGTATCATGGGAGGGTATCTGGCCAGCAACCTCAATCGAAGCCGGCGCGGTTCGATGGCCGACATTGGAACCAAGCCGGCGCGAATGGGCTTTGCCTGTCGCCGCGGGATGGCTGGCCTCGCGGGACAGAGGCCCGAGGCGGGATCGAGGTTGCCGCATAAACGCTACCGCGGACCGCACCTTGGCAGGGCATGCGTTCCCACCTATAGGTCGCGCCGCGGCAACGGGTGCATGCGAACCCCCGATCCGCTGGTGTTGACGGGGAGGGTGTCCGGCTTGCGCCGGACCTGTCGTGGAGGGAGCAACCATGCAGGAAACCGGTTTGAGAAATGCGAGCTACGGCGCCGACAGGTTCGGGTTCAAGGGGCTTGGAGCCGTTCACTGGAACCTGACCGCGCCGGCGCTCTACGAGCATGCCATTACGGCAGGCGAGGCAAGGGTCGTGGAAGGCGGCGCGCTGTGCGCCGAGACCGGCGCCCATACCGGCCGCTCCCCCAAGGACAAGCACACCGTGGTCGACGAGCTGACCGAAGGCTCGGTGTGGTGGGAAGGAAATCGCAAAATCAGCAAGGAGCACTTCCAGCGCCTGTACGAGGATTTCATTGCGCATGCGCGCGGCCGCAAGCTGTTCGCGCAGGACCTGCATGGCGGCGCCGATCCGACCTATCGCATCAAGGTGCGCGTATTCAACGAGCTCGCCTGGCACTCGCTGTTCATCCGTCAGCTGCTTATCCGTCCCGAGAGTGACGAGCTTTCAGAGTTCGTTCCCGATCTCACCATCGTCGACCTGCCGTCGTTCAAGGCCGATCCCAAGCGTCACGGCGTGCGCAGCGAGACCGTGATCGCCATCGATTTCAGCAGAAAGATCATTCTCATTGGCAACTCGTCCTATGCCGGGGAGATCAAGAAGTCTGTCTTCACCACGCTCAACTTCTATCTGCCGGCGCAAGGCGTCATGCCTATGCACTGCTCGGCCAATGTCGGGCCCGATGGCGACGTCGCTCTGTTCTTCGGTCTCTCCGGCACCGGCAAGACGACGCTCTCGGCCGATCCCAACCGTACCCTCATCGGCGACGACGAGCACGGCTGGGGACCCGACGGCGTATTCAACTTCGAGGGCGGCTGCTACGCCAAATGCATCAAGCTCTCGCGGGAGGCCGAGCCCGAGATCTACGCCGCCACCAACCGCTTCGGCACGGTGCTGGAGAACGTGGTGATCGATCCGGTCACCCGGCTGCCGAACTTCAACGACGATTCGCGCACCGAGAATACGCGCTCCGCCTATCCGCTCGATTTCATGCCGCGCGCCTCGCGCACGGGGCGCGCCGGCCATCCGCGCAACATCATCTTTCTCACCGCAGACGCCTTCGGCGTGATCCCTCCCATCGCCAAGCTAACGCCAGCGCAGGCGATGTATCATTTCCTTTCCGGCTATACCGCCAAGGTCGCGGGCACGGAGAAGGGGCTCGTCGGCGTGCAGCCGGAGTTCTCAACCTGCTTCGGCGCGCCGTTCCTGCCGCGGCCGCCTGCCGAGTATGGTGCGGTGTTGCGCGAATACATCTCGCGCCACAAGGTCGACTGCTGGCTGGTGAACAGCGGCTGGACCGGCGGCATCTACGGCGTGGGCCGCCGCATGCCGATCAAGGCGACGCGCGCGCTCGTGACCGGCGCGCTCGACGGCTCGCTCAAAGGCGTCAACTTCCGCACCGATCCCTATTTCGGCTTCTCGGTGCCGACCTCGGTGCCGGGCATCGAGCCGCACCTGCTCTACCCCATGAAGACCTGGCGCGACAAAGCCGCCTTCGACGACACCGCGCGCAAGCTCGTCGGCATGTTCCAGTCGAACTTCATCAAGTACGAGGAGGATGTCGACGCCGAGGTGCGCTCGGCCGCGCCCGAGGTGCGCATCGCCGCGGAGTAGAGGCGAGCATAGGCATTTGTAGGGGCGAGTCATGCCTCGCCCCTACAATGAGACCAACCGATCAGCTGCGCGCTGGAGCGAGCCGGTTGAAGCGCTCCTTCTGCTCGTCGCTGAGCGAGCCGTAGAATTTCGCCAGCGCCGGTTGCACCGCATCCACCGCCTTGAGCATGGCCTCGAGCCGCTGCTCCATTGCTTCGAGGCGCACGACGGGGGTGAGCGGCCGGTAGGTCGGGCAGTTCGCTTTGAGGAGCTCGCCCGCCTGCGCGACCGCGGCCTGCAGATCGCGGTACGCATTGCGCTGGGCATCGTCGGGCTGCACCATGCGCTCGATACGCTCCATGGGCAGCGCCGCTATTCCCGCGGCGCGCTCGCTGCAGGCCTGCGCCAGCTCAGCGCGCGTTTTTTCTTCACTCGGCTCCTCGCTGGCGGAGCCAATCGCGTTGAAGCGCGCGCGCTGCTCGTCGCTGAGCTGGTCGTAGAGCCGGGCGAGCGGCTCACGCACCGTGCGCACCGCCTCGATCATGGCGGAGAGCCGGTCGCGCATGGCCGTGATGCGGCCATTCGGCGTGCTCGCAAGATCGGTCGGGCATGCTCCCTTGAGGATATCGGCGGCTTTGAGCATGGCCGTCTTGAGCTCGTCGAGCGCGGCCCGTTGCGCCTCGTTGGGATCTACCGCCTTCGCGATCTCGTCGATGCGCCAGTCGGTCACGCCGGCGGCCTGGCCGCTGCAGATGAAGCTTGGCACCGCGGGGGTCCGGCTCGCGGGTGCGTTCACCCGCGTCACCGCTGCCGGAGCGGCCGCGGGGTAGCCGGGTCCGGCATAGCCGGGCGCGTCGTAGAGGCCGAACATGCCGGCATAGAGATCATCATAAGCGACTGGCCAGAACGTGTCGTACGCGTACGGATAGAACGTGTAGTCGAGAAAGTCGTCGTAGGCGTAGGGCCAGAACAGCGGGCCGAACCAGCCGATCACAATCGGAAACCGGCGATGGAAATGCTGAAAGGGCAGGTGGGCGAAGCGGCCATTGAAGGTTGCGCGCGCAAGCCCGGGACGCGCGGCAATGAACGGGTTGTGGAGCCGTCCAACCGGATGCATGCCTGCCAATGCGAAGGCCCGGCTCGTCGGGTGCGCCGGCGAAAGATGCGGCATGGCCTTGGGCCCGAGCGCCCCAGTCGCGACGGGATGCGGCAGTCGCCCCACCGACCGCGCGATATGCGGAGCGACATGCGGGGTGCGGATCGAAGGTCGCGCGAAATGCGGCGTCGATATACGGGGTGCGAAATGCGGTGCCGAGAAGCGTGGCGCCGAGAAATGTGGCGCCGAGAACCGGGGTGCCGAGAAATGCGGTGCTGAGAAGTGAGGTGCCGAGAAGTGCGGTGCCGAGAAATGCGGCGCTGCAAAGCCGCCGCCGTGGAAGCCTCCGAAACCTCCGCCGTGGAAACCGCCGCCGCCGCCGAAGCGGGCCGCGGCCGGGGTGGTAAGGGCGGTTGAAATCAGCAGAAGCGAGGCGAGGCAAGCTCCCGGTTTCGTCATGGCGCGGGCTCCCAGTGGTTCACCCCCCGCGATGTGCCTTCATGTGTAGCACAACTGCGGCTTTCGCCAGTCCGATTTCAACTGTGACTTATATCAGTCTGGTATTGTCGTGCCGCTTTGCGGCGCAGCCAAAGCCATGCGCTCAGCGCATGAAAAGCGTGCCCGCGCCGTGGTCGGTGAGGAGCTCGAGCAGCACGGCGTGCGGCACCTTGCCGTCGAGGATGACGACCCCCTCGACGCCTGCATCAAGCGCGTAGATGCAGGTCTCGACCTTGGGGATCATGCCGCCGGAAATGGTGCCGCCGGCAATCAGCGCCCGCGCATCGTTGGCGGTGAGTTGCTTGATGAGCTTGCCCGACCTGTCGAGCACGCCGGGGACGTCGGTGAGCAGCAGCAGCCGCTTGGCTTTGAGCGCGCCGGCAATGGCTCCCGCAAAGGTGTCGGCATTGACGTTGTATGTCGTGCCATCCCTGGAGGTGGCGAGCGGCGCCAGCACCGGGATCAGATCGCGGCCCAGGATTTGCGTGAGCACGGCAGTGTCCACGCTCTCGGGCTCGCCCACGAATCCGAGATCGATCTCGCTCCCCGACTGCGGATCGACGGCGTTGCCACTCGCCTTGCGCGCCAGCACCATGTTGCCGTCCTTGCCGCACAAGCCGA
>Ga0306920_100003240_pt1 | contig 20625 bp, 14 predicted proteins | sample flu12Cox44000170_FD_204666 | JGI IMG/M metagenome (GOLD analysis project Ga0306920, IMG submission 204666) | Lab enrichment of tropical soil microbial communities from Luquillo Experimental Forest, Puerto Rico - flux4day.12C.oxic.44.000.170 (v2)... | ecosystem: Environmental > Terrestrial >... | reverse complement strand
CGACGTCGCCGCCGTGCTGCACAGGGGCGGGCCGACCGAGCGCGAGGCCAACTGCCCTGCCCGCTACGCGGTCGGCGACCGTGTGCGTGCCAAGGTGATGCATCCGCCCACCCATACGCGGCTGCCCAACTATGTGCGCGGCCACCGCGGAACGATTACGCGCGTGATCGGCTTCCACGTCTTTCCCGACAGCAACGCCACCGGCGCCGGCGAAGCGCCGCAATGGCTCTATAACGTCACCTTTGATGGTGCCGAGCTCTGGGGCGAAACGTCCGATCCCGGGCTCGAAATCTCGGTCGACGCCTGGGAATCCTATCTGGAGCCGGCCTGATGACGTCGGACCGCCAAACGGCGCTTGAGGCGACGCGCGCGATCCCCGGCATTCCCGCCGATGAAGACGGACCGGTGTTTCGTGCCCCCTGGGAAGCGCTGGCCTTCGCAATGGCGCTCACGTTGCACGCGCGCGGCGTTTTCACCTGGTCGGAATGGGCGGATGCCCTGGGAGACGAGATCAAGCGCGCGCAGGCAAAAGGCGATCCCGACACCGGCGAGACCTATTACCGCCACTGGCTTGCGACGCTGGAGCGGCTGGTAGCGACCAAGGGCGTGGCTTCGTCCGAGACGCTCGATCGCTATCGCAACGCCTGGGATCACGCTGCCGACCGCACGCCGCATGGATTACCGATCGTGCTGACGGTGGAAGATTTCGACGGCTAGGGCCGCTATCATGCAGCCGGATTCGTTGGCGAGGAGCAACAGCTTGGCACATTCCCGGAATTTTGGCCTCGCGGCCCTCTGCCTGGCCGCTGCACTGGCTTCAACGACGCTCGCCAGCGCCGAGCCGTTGAAGGTCGGCCAGGCCGAAGTCATCCGCAACGAGGTCGTGAGCGTCGACGGAGCCCAGCTCTTGCCGATTGCGGTGGGCGACACGGTGGTGCGCGATGAGGTCGTCAGCACCAGCAAAGACAGCGATGCCAGGATCGGATTGATTGACAGCACGAAGCTGGCGCTCGGTCCCAACTCGACGCTGAAGATCGATCGTGCGGTCTATTCCGATGACCAGCGATACAAGCAGATCGTCATAAGGCTGACCGAAGGTGCCTTCAGATTTGTGACGGGAAATTCCGACAAGAAGTCGTACCGGATTGAAACGCCGACGGCTGTGGTCGGGGTTCGCGGGACCATCCTCGACATCCTGATTTCGGAGAACAAGACTCTGGTCACGCTTCAGGAGGGTTTGGCCAGTGTTTGCGCCGGGAAAAAATGCACGCGACTGCTCGAACGTGGGCACACAGCCACCGTCACGCTTGAAAACGGTATCACCCAGATCAAACGCGACCTTGTGCCAACCTGGACCTTCGCCTCGATCTGCTCCAACAACTCCAGTCTGTGCGCTCCCCTGCCGCCGCTTACAAATCTGACCAAGCGCGCGGGCCTGCCGGCGGCAACGACGGCTGCAAAAGCGGCAAAGGGCGCTGCACTCACGCGTCTCTGTCCCAACGGCCAGCCCATGGTGGGAGGGAGCTGCAGCACCGACCTGACGAACAATGGCTCGCTGCCGGGGATCAATGATGTGGCCCGCGACACTTCGCTGCCGCCGCTCGGTCCCACAGGACAGGATCTCGGCGTCGGCTCGACCCTTGGCCGTGTCGGCGTGCCCTCACCCGGAGGCCTCTCTCTCCCGCGGCCGGGGCGATAAAACGTGATGAAATTAGGTTGAACCGGAGCCGCATCGGAAGCGAGCTCCCTCTCCCGTGGGGAGAGGGTTGGGGTGAGGGCGTACGGTATCAAAAACTGATGGCCCCTCACCCGATTTGCACTGGACGATGCTTCGCATCGCCAGGAGCAAATCGACCTCTCCCCGCCGGGGAGAGGTTGGTGGCGTTCGCGGAAAGGCCGATTCAATCAAAACTCGTCTCGCGCCAGCGGCGCGTTTATCGAGCCACAAAAGGCATAGGCCCCACTTTTTGCCGAGGCAGGTTTCATGACCCCTTCCCCTGACATTTCGCGCCTGCTTGAGATCATGGCCGCTCTGCGAACACCTGGAACCGGTTGTCCCTGGGACCTCGAGCAGAACTTTGCGACCATTGCCCCCTACACGATCGAGGAGGCCTACGAGGTCGCGGACGCCATCGCGCGCGGCGATCTCGACGATCTCCGCGACGAGCTCGGCGACCTCCTGCTGCAGGTGGTGTACCACGCCCGCATGGCGGAGGAGCAGAACGCGTTCACGTTCGGCGACGTGGTCGAGGCAATCACGCGAAAGATGATCCGCCGCCATCCGCATGTGTTTGCCGACGCGAACGGCAGATTGACGCCATCCGGCGTCAAGGGCGCCTGGGAACGCATCAAGGCGGATGAGAAAGCCGAACGCGGCGCACTTCGTCCTCCCGAGCCGGCCAAAAAGCTCGTCTCGCTGCTGTCCGGCGTCAAGACCGGGTTGCCGGCGCTGGCGCGCGCGATGGAATTGCAGCGCAAGGCGGGTACCGTCGGATTTGACTGGAACGATCCGCGCGCGGTCTTGAAAAAGATTCGCGAGGAAGCCGATGAAATCGAGGCCGAGCTCGATTCCGCCGACAGGAGCGAGCTCGCGCGCGAGACCGGCGATCTCCTTTTTGCGGTGGTCAACCTGGCGCGCCATGTCGGCGCCGATCCGGAAATTGCGCTGCGCGGCGCCAACGCGAAATTCGAGCGCCGCTTTGCCTATATCGAGGGCGCGCTGGCCGCCAAAGGCCGTTCGCTTGCCGATGCCTCGCTTGCGGAGATGGACGCGCTGTGGAACGAGGCGAAGGAAAGGGAGTAGCGGCCCCCCTCTTCCGCTCTCGCTGCAATCCAGACTTTCGCTTTCGCTGGCTGGCGCACGAATCGCAGGCGTGCCAACGTAGTCGTGCCAAACCCGCAAGGAGGTCAGCATGCGAACGAGCATATTGGCAGCACTTTGGGCCATTGCCATGGTCGCGAGCGCAAACGCTGCGATCAAGGAAGAGCCGGTCACCTATACGGACGGCGAGACCACGATGAAGGGCTTCGTCGTCTACGACGACGCGATCCAGACCAAGCGACCGGGGATCGTGCTGGTGCCTGAATGGTGGGGCATCACCAACCACATGCACGATCAGGCACGGGACTTCGCGCGGCAGGGCTACACCGCATTCATTGCTGACATGTACGGTGATGCCAAGACTGCCGACAACCCGAAGGACGCCAGCGCGCTCTCCTCGTCGGTGATGAAGAACCCGAAAGCGATGGAGTCGCGCTTCAACGCAGCGCGGGAACAACTCGCCAAGCAAGCCTCGGTCAATCCCCAGCGGATCGGCGCCGCTGGTTACTGCTTCGGCGGCGCTGTCGTGCTGAACATGGCGCGCTCTGGCGCCGACCTCGCCGCCGTTGCCGGCTTTCACGCAATACTCGGTGTGAATACTCCCGCACCCGCGCCGGGAACCGTCAAAGCCAAGATTCTTGTCCTGAACGGCGCGGACGACTCCCTTGTGAAACCTGAGCAGTACGATGCGCTCAAGAAGGATTTCGACGCCGCGAAGGTGGATTATCGGATCATCGAGTATCCCGGCGCCATGCACGCGTTCACGAACCCGGAATCCACCGACCTGCCGTTCAGATACGACGCCAAGGCGACTCAGGAAGCGGAGGCCGAGGCTGCGAAGTTTTTTGCCGCTGACCTCAAGAAATAGACAGAAAAGGCCACCACCCACCTAGTGTCCGAATCCGAAGTTCGTATCATTGTGCAGCGGGCTCCTCTGCGAACTTCGGATTCGAAAGGACACTAGAAACATATGATTCTAGTGGTCCGATTCTAACATTCGCTGCCCATCTGGAGAGCCGCTTTTGCGAATGTTAGAATCAGAGGACCACTGGCAGCTTATTGATGCTAGTGGAGCTTTGGATTTGACGTTCGCATGAAGCAATTGCGGCGAGTGGGTAGCGAACGTCAAATCCGCTCCACTAGTGTGGTTTTGGTTCGGAAGTTCTCTTGGACCTGCTCGCAGCGAAAACGAAGAGAACTTCCGAACCACCACACTTGTGGCCTTTCAATTTTCCAACAACGCTACAGTACCCAAGCCCCCGTCGGCGCAAATACTGACGATTGCGCGCGCGCCTTTCGGCTTGACTGCAAGTTCCTTTACGGCCTGACTCAAAATACGCGCGCCAGTCGCCGCGAAGGGATGACCGAGTGCCACGCTGCCGCCGTTCGGGTTCATCCGATCGCGGGGAAAACTTCCGAACGTGTGCTCGACCCCTGCCTTGTCCCGAACAAAGTCTTTGTCTTCGAGACCTTTGATGTGACAAAGCACCTGGGCCGAGAATGCCTCGTGAATTTCCCACAATGCGATGTCATTAAAGGTCAGATTGTTGCGTGCGAGAAGCCTTGGAATTGCAGAGACCGGCGCCATCAGCAGTCCTTCGCTGAAGACATCAACGGCCGCCATTTCGAAGTCGACAAGACGCACGCGCGGCAGGTCGCCGGGCAAGCGCGCCAGGCCATCTTCGGTTGCAACCCAGATCGCCGCTGCGCCATCCGTGAGCGGCGAGCTGCTGCCGGCTGTGATGGTTCCCTTTCCGCTGGTCCGGTCAAACACCGGCTTTAGTTTCGCGAGCTTTTCCATCGATGTATCGCGGCGTGGAAAATGGTCTGTCGATATTCCGTCCAGGGGAACGATCAGATCTGCAAAGAACCCTCGATCCTGGGCGGCGACAGCGGTTTGATGACTCTGTAGTGCGAGCGCATCCTGCTCGAGACGGCCGATATTCCAGGTTTTTGCCATATCTTCGGTGTGTTCGCCCATGCTCCGGCCGGTGACGCGGTTTTTCACCTCAGGTACGAAAAGACGGATGTCAGAGGGTCGCAGCTTTCGCAGCAGCTCGATACGTTGCGAGCCGCTGCGCGCCTGAAACATGCGACGCAACCAATCTGACAAGTTCTGTCCGAGGCCGATCTGCACCCGGCTCATGCTCTCGACGCCGCCCACCAGAGCAAGCGAGGCTTTCGTTCGCTCCATGATTCCAGCGGCTTCGAATACGCCGACCATGCTGGTACTGCATTGCATGATCGTCGTGAATGTCGGCACGTGCGCATCGAGTTTGCTTTCAAGCCAAACCTCGCGGGCAAGATTGGCGTAGGCAAGATTGATTATCACCGCACCCCAAACCGCGAAATCAATGGACCCGGCCACGCGAGCCGCCATTGCCTGCACGACTGGCACCGACAAGGACAGGGAGTCGCGATGGGCGAACGGCCCGTCCACGCCTACAAACGGCGTGCGAACGCCTGCGGCTAACCAAATCTCCGGTTTGTCGGCAGCGATCATGACTCACTCATGCTTTGACATAGGGGAAACCTGGAGCACGCCTGGGGAGCAACATATCAGGGTGCGCATTCGTTACAAAGCACCGCACTGGAGATGTCCGATCTCGGGGAGCGCCGCTCCGGCTAATTGACGGCGCTCTCTCGGCTGCTTGCACGTACGCTGTTCGGCTCAATCCATACCCAGCCAGCGAGGCCGGCAAGTGCGGCGCAACCCGCGGGAGCGAGCATGATCGCGCCTAGTGCGCGCTCGAATGCGGCGACGGCATTAGTGCCGGCCTGTCCGGACATCACCGCGTTTAGGGCCTCATTGGCCTGCGCAGATGTCGTTCCGGTAAGATGATATGAAAAGGTTGCAAAGAGCACCACCCCAAGCACGGCAACCCCGAGCAGGCCGGCTATTCGAGCGACCGCGTTGTTGACGCCCGAGGCAATGCCAGCGCGGGCTTCGCCGGCGGCTCCCATCACAGTAGACGTCAGCGGCGGCACAGTAACTGCCATTCCCACGCCCAGCAGGAACATCGGCGGAAACACGCCAACCCAGTAAGGCTGCCTGAGATCGGCAAAAGCAAGCATCGCCAATCCGCAAGCCGCGACGATGGGTCCCACAGTGAGCGGCAGCCGCGGTCCCAAACGGTCAGCAATGGTCCCGGCGAATGATGCCCCGACCCCCATTATCAGCGCAAAGGGCAGAAACGCCGCGCCGGCTTGTGTCGCGGAGTAGCCGCCGAGGCGGATCAGGCCGAACGGCAAATAATAAAGCGCACCTGCGAGCGCGAAATAGAGCAATAGCGTCAACGCATTCGTTGCTGAAAAATTGCGTGATCGATAGAGCGACAACGGCATCATCGCCCGCTCATGGAGAGCGGCTTCAATCACGACGAATGACGCAAGGAAAGTGGTTCCCAACCCGAGGGCGGCCAGCACTGTTCTGTCGCGAAACCCCGAAGCCGGAATAGCGCTCAGAGCCCATGTAATCGCAGCAAGGCCAATCGCGACTGAGGCGCCGCCGCTCCAGTCGAGTTGTTTCGCGTGGGGATCGCTGCTTTCGCAGCCGAAGCGAAGCATAAGTGTAGCCGCCGCAATGGCGAGCGGGACATTCAGGAGAAAGATCGCCCGCCACGATATCTGATCGACCAGCCAGCCGCCCAGCATGGGACCCGCCGCCATCATCAGAGCACCTGCGCCCGCCCATATCCCGATTGCCTTACTCCGTTCGTGCTCGCCGAAGGTCGCCCCCAGGATTGCCAGACTGGCCGGCGTCAATAGGGCGGCCCCAAAGCCTTGTACCGCGCGACTGACGATAAGCACGACAACGTTCGGTGCGAGCCCGCAAGCGATGGAGGCAACGATGAAGACCACGACACCCAACACAAATATTCGACGCCGGCCATAAAGATCAGCAGCCGAGCCACCGATCAGCACGAGCGCACCGAGCAGGAGCAGGTAGGCGTTGACGATCCACTGCGTCGCTGCCGCATCCGCGTGCAGCGCGCGTTGGATTGCGGGTAGCGCGATGTTCACGACCGAGCCGTCGAGAAGGGCCATGCTGGATCCGACTATGGTTGCCACCAGCGTCAGCCACTTGCGTTGCTGAGACAGGCCCGCGTCAAAGGCCGGTGTCGCCGCAATAACTCCTGCGTCGCATGGCGGCCGCGTGAATCCAACCATTGGATGCTCGAGAAGGACTATTCTCGCCGGTCAGCGTGCACCTGGCGCATGCTGTTGGCAATCTGTCGTCACCGGGGAACAAAAGGCGATTGGCCGCCACCTTGCTCAACTGCTGCCGCCCTTTGGACCTATTAGACGACACCCGCCAACGCTGCCCAAGAGCCCTCTACCATGTTAATTTGGCGTGATTTGAGCTTTGCCATGCGGGTGATAATGCGACGGCGCTAGTTCTTTGCCCTTCCGGGCGACGCTCGGAGCGCGCCCACAGAACGGATCGGTGTCGCTGCCGGATTTCTTAACGCTGCATGGCCTCGCCGAGACTCACTTCGGGAGGAACTGACCCAACGGGGCGCAGTATGAGCGTAGCAAAGGAAGCGCACACGGATAGCAACGCCGCGGCATGGCACGCAATATCCGCCGACGAAGTTGTAAAGCGGCTCGCTACCAACAGAGAAAAGGGGCTCGATGCGGGCGAAGCCTCGACGCGACTCCGAAAGTATGGCCCAAACCGGCTCCCCGAGGGCAAAAAGCGGGGTCCGTTCATGCGCTTTCTCGCTCAATTCAACAACATCCTGGTCTATGTCCTTCTCGGCGCCGGCTTCATCAAGCTGATGTTGAACCTGTGGGTCGACGCCAGCATCATTTTCGCTGTGGTTATTCTCAACGCGCTGCTCGGTTTCATTCAGGAAGGTAAAGCGGAGAAGGCGTTAGATTCAATCCGCGACATGTTGTCCGCCGAGGCGCGGACAGTGCGAGGCGGCGAGGCACGCATGATCCCTGCCGACCAGCTCGTTCCGGGAGACGTGGTGATCCTCGAGTCCGGGGATAGAATTCCAGCGGATCTGCGGCTTGTCGATGCAAAGAACCTGCGCACCGAAGAGGCGGCGCTCACCGGGGAATCGGTGCCGGCCGACAAGACCACGGCCATAGTGCCCGCGAATGCCACGGTCGGCGATCGGGAAAACATGGCGTTCTCCGGCACCATGGTCGTATCTGGTCGCGCTGCCGGTGTCGCTGTTGCCACCGGCAGCGAGACCGAGCTCGGTCGTATCAACCAGTTGCTTTCCAGCGTTAGTCCGCTTGAGACCCCGCTCCTGCAGCAGATCAAAAAATTCGGGTACACCATCACCGCCGCGATTGGCGTGATCAGCGTGTTGATCTTCGCGTATGGAAAATGGGTAGCGGGCAAGGATTTCGTCGAATTGTTTCAGGCGGTCGTCGGCATCGCCGTATCGCTCGTCCCTGAGGGTTTGCCCGCGCTTATCACGATCACTCTCGCCATCGGCGTCCAACGCATGGCACAGCGCAACGCAATTATACGGCGCTTGCCCGCCGTCGAGACGCTTGGATCGGTATCGCGGATCTGCTCGGACAAAACCGGCACGCTAACTTTGATGGAGATGATGGTGGCATCTGCCGTCACCGCCGAGTCCACTTATCAAATTACCGGCGACGGCTATGCGCCCAAGGGCGAGGTCCAGCGCGATGGAAAGCCAGCGGGCAAGGATCCGGTGCTCGCGCTCATGGGGCGCGTTTCCGTGCTTTGCAACGACGCCGAGCTCTTCCAGCAAGGCGGGGTATGGAAGGTGGAAGGCGATCCCACCGAGGGAGCACTTTATCCGTTTGCGGGCAAGCTCGGCATGGAACGCGCTACCGAGCAGACAACGCTGCCGCGGATCGATGCCATCCCATTCGAATCCGAACACAAATTTATGGCGACACTCCACAAATCCACCTCGGGCGCAGAAATTCTCTTTGTCAAGGGCGCTCCGGAAGTCATTCTCGAGCACTGCGACCGTCAACAGACCGCCGGCGGCCAAGTGCTACCGCTCGACCGGGCGCATTTCGCGCACGCATCTGACCGGCTCGCCGCCCAGGGCGAGCGTGTGCTGGCGTTGGCCTGGTTGGAGAATCCGGGCGTCAAGGCCGGTAGTATCGGTCCGACCGACCTGCCCAAGACCCTCGTCTTGCTCGGCCTGATTGGCCTTCTCGATCCACCGCGCAAGGAAGCGATCGCGGCCGTCAGGGAATGCCATGGTGGCGGCATCCGCGTCACGATGATTACAGGCGATCACAGGATAACCGCTGCGGCCATAGCCGGAATGCTTGGTATCGGTGATGGCAAAACGGTGATCACCGGGGGCGAGATCGAGGACATGGATACCGCCACGCTACAGGAGCGCGTTCGCGATGTTGATGTATTCGCACGCGCCAGCCCGGAGCACAAACTCCGCCTGGTCAAGGCAATTCAGGCCAACAAGCAGATCGTGGCAATGACGGGCGATGGCGTGAACGACGCGCCCTCACTCAAGAAGGCCGATATCGGCGTCGCCATGGGTATCAAGGGCACTGAGGTCACCAAGGAGGCTGCCGGAATGATACTGGCAGACGACAACTTCGCTTCCATCACCGCGGCAGTGAAGGAGGGCCGGACCGTTTACAACAATATCGAAAAGGCCATGCTTTTTCTGCTTCCCACCAACGTCGCTCAGGCGTTGGTCATCGCGGTGGCGATCTTCTTTGGCTTCACAATCCCCATCACCGCGCCACAGATCCTTTGGGTCAATATGGTCACCTCTGTCGCCCTCGGGCTCGTAATCTCATTCGAGCCGCATGAGATCGACGTGATGAGTCGTCCCCCGCGCGCGGTCGGCCGCCCGATTGTGACTGGTTTCGGCGTTTGGCGCATCGCCTTCGTCGGCTTGGCGCTGCTTGCCTTTACCCTGCTGGCGTTCTTCTGGATGAGGTCCCGCGGCGCCTCGGATGCGCTCGCCCGCACGGTCGCGGTTAACGCCATTACGATTGGTCAGGTCTTCTATCTGCTGAATAGTCGCTATCTGCTGGATTCGTCTGTCTCCTTGACGGCGCACATGGGAAACAGGTACTTGCCGCTCGGCATCGGTGCGGTCGTGATCCTGCAGCTGCTGTTCACCTATGCACCGCCATTCCAGGCGATGTTTGGTACCGAAGCCGTGCCCCTCCGGGTTTGGCCTTGGCTGCTCGCGGGTGGTCTGTTGTTCTTCGCAATCGTGGAGGCGGAGAAGCTCGTGATCCGCACATCTGATGCACTGCGGAGGGCCGTAACCGCGGTGGAAGCCGGAGCGTGATGCTATTTGTCGTGACCGACAAGATGCACTGTGGAACGCCAGGCGTGCTGCGCCAGCGCCTGCAGGGTGCGCAGTGTATCCACGCGAACGATCGCCACATCGGCAGTCAACGTTCCGTTGGCGACCGCGCCGAGGGTTGCGCTGCGGTGCGTGCGCTGTAGTTTCTCCAGTTCTATGGCACAACGCTCGAGTTGAACGAGAGCCCTGTCGGTCGAAGGCGCTTTTGCTCCGGAGTTTGCAGGCGAGGACGGTGGCGACGCGTCGGCATCGGGCGGCACCGCAACATCGTCCGCAATGCGCGTTGCGATTCGCATTGCATCCGCGCACAGCTCGCCCGCGCGCGCGTCATCCGGTCCACCCCGCACCGTTCTGAAATCGTTTCCCCCGGCTGTTTCTGCCAGCCGGGAGGCGTGGTCGAGCGCGTGCAATGTGCTTGTGAGTCGCAGTTGCTCGTCGTCGGTATCAGGCGGTCCGGCTACGTCCGACAGGAAGACTTTTGCCTGGCGCAACGCATCAACAGCCTCATGAACCGAACTGGCATCTCTCCGCGGAACCGGTTCTCCGCGCGCTTCGGCTGCCAGCGCCGCCTCGACCGAACCACACAGGACGATGAGCGCCCGCGCGATCGTCCGCCGCACCGCTTCCACGGCCAGGATCGGCGTCGCAAGCGCAGAGGGATCCAGGCAGCGCGTGAGCGGCGAACCGCGTTCGGGCAGAATCCGCTCCACCAGTCGAGTGAACCGGTCGATAAGCGGCAGCAGGACCAGGACGCCCACGACATTGTATGCTGTGTGATAGGTGGCCAGCAGCGTCACGCCATCGATCGTCTTCGAAGCACGGACGAGCAGAGGAGTAACGACGGGAAAAAGCACCAATGCAATCACGGCGGCGACCACTTTGAAAAGCACATACCCGATGGCCAACCGCTTGGCGGTAGTGCTCGCGCCGATCGCCGCCAATGCGGAACTGGTGGCCGTTCCGATGTTCTGGCCGATGATTAACGCGCAACCCTGGTCGAGTCCGACAGCGCCGGCGTGGTAGGCCGACAACGTCACAGCGACGGCCGCCGTCGACGACTGCATGACTGCCGTCATCACCAGTCCGACCGCAACCAGCACCAGTGCGCCGAACATCCCCGACCACCATCCGGTATCGGGGCCTGCGAGAACCCCCGGGAGGTCCGCCGGGTGCAACAGCTCGGCCAACCCACCCATTCCCTGCTGGAGAGTCGTCAGTCCAAAAAGTATAAGTCCAAACCCGGCAAGCGCGGCGCCTGCTGCCGATACCCGCCCGCCGGCCAGAAGCTTGATCAGAGCCCCGACGAAAATCATAGGCAGCGCGGCCGCCGTAAGCGAGACGCGAACGCCGATCAGTGCGACCAGCCAGCCGGTACCCGTTGTGCCGACGTTCGCGCCGAAGATAAGGCCTAGTCCTTGCGAGAACGTCAGCAAGCCTGCGCTGACGAGGGCGATCGTTGTCATCGTTGTTGCGCTGGACGATTGGACCAGGAGCGTGACAAGAGCCCCCCAGAAAGAGCCGCGCAGCGGTGTCGCCGCTGCCTTGCTGAGCACCGCGCGTAGCGCAGAACCAGCCAATGCCTTCAGCCCGTCCGTCATGACGGTCATGCCCAGGAGAAAAAGACCAACGCCGCCAATTACCGAAATTGCCGTCGACATGCGCGCTCCCCAAAGCGAACGGCGGTTAGGCTATCTTTTGACCGTAGCGCAGCTTCGATGTGAAAGCAGCCGAAGTGCGCTGCCACACCGAGGGTTTAGGGCACACGATCTCCTACCTTTCTCGGTTGAGAGCCGCACGCGCTGTTTGCAATTCCTTCCTCTTCTTCGCGTCGACCGTCGGATAAGCGAGGTCGAGTTGTTCTACGGCTTCCACAATGGCTGACGCCACAACGAGCCGGGTAAACCATTTGTTGTCAGCCGGCACCACGTACCACGGTGCGCGTCGCGAAGCCGTGGCCCGAATGGCTTCCTCAAACGCATGCATGTAGTCGCCCCAGAAGCTTCGCTCATGCACGTCAGAGGTCGAGAATTTCCAATGTTTGTCTGGCCTGTCGAGGCGTTCCATGAAGCGCTTCTTCTGCTCCTCGCGCGATAGGTGCAGAAAGAACTTGAGAATGATCGTTCCCTGCCGAGTGAGGTAATCCTCGAAGTGCGCGATATCGAGAAGCCGCTCCCGCCAGATGCGATTACTCACGAGCTGCGAAGGCAGCTTCTGTCGCTCGAGGATATGCTCATGCACACGCACCACGAGGACTTCCTCATAGTAGGATCGATTGAAAATCCCGATCCGTCCCCGCTCGGGCAAGCACTTGAAGTAACGCCAGAGAAAGTCGTGGTCGAGATCCTCCGATGAGGGCTGCTTGAACGAGAAAACCTGGCAGCCCTGAGGGTTTACTCCGGACATTACGTGTTTGATGGTTCCATCCTTACCAGCCGCGTCCATGGCCTGGAACACGAGAAGCAGCGACCAGCTCTTCTGGGCGTAGAGCATATCCTGTTCCTCTGCCAGCCAGACGGTGCTGGTTTGCAGCAGGTCGGTCGCCTCGCCCTTGTCCAGCCTCAAGCCGCGTGTGTCGCCTGGATCGAAGTCGGTGAGCTTGAAGCCATTGCCTTTAGTGATGCGGAACGGATGGACGTATTTCTGGATGCGATCAATGATCTCTTTTCTCGGCATGGTTCAAGCTTCCTTGTTGTAAAACCAGGTCCGGGGTCAGCTTAACAGTGTTGCTCTGGGTAGCGCCGGCAACGCCCTTTGCGGCAGCGCATTTTGTCTGCATTTGACGATTGCGTTGAAGAGGTCGGTTCTGGAAGCAAGGCAGCCCAAATTGTAGCGCTAACCGTCTGTTCTCAGACCGGTTTTGGCTGCGGCGTTCCGATCAGTTTAGGGCACCCGAGAGCGAGCTTCGCTCCTCTCGGCTCCGACGTGGGGAGAGGTCAGCGTCGAATGCGGGACGGCGGCGAAACGGTTGACCACGATCTGGCGCTTGGTCTCATCGACCCTGACCGTCATGGCGAAGCGGCCGTCGAGCAGCCTTTTGTCCAGCACCTCGGCATTGCGGTGCAGCCATGAAATGCCGGCGCCGTCGGATGCATCGATCGACAGATCCAGCGTCGTGCTCGCAAGCGCAAGGCGTGCCTCGATCGCGGCGAGCAGCGCATCGATCCCCTCCCCGGTTGCGGCCGACACCAGGAAGCAAGGATGTTCAGGCGGGCGGCGGGCAGCGATGTTGCGCAGGTTTTCGCGTTCTGCGGGGTTGAAGCGATCGATCTTGTTCCAGACTTCGAGGATGCGACCGCCTGCGTCGGGATCGATGCCAAGCTGGCGCAGCACGGCATCGACGTCGTGTTGCTGCGCTTGCGCATCCTCGTGCGAGATGTCGCGCACGTGGAGGATGACGTCGGCCTCCATCACCTCCTCCAGCGTCGCGCGAAAGGCGGCGACAAGCTGGGTCGGCAGATTGGAGATGAAGCCGACGGTGTCCGACAGCATCGCCTTGCCGCCGTGCGGCAGGGCGATGGCGCGCAAGGTCGGATCGAGCGTCGCAAACAGCATGTCGGCCGCCTGCACATCCGACCGCGTCAGCTGGTTGAACAGCGTCGATTTGCCAGCGTTGGTGTAGCCGACCAATGCCACGACACGATAGGGCACGCGCTTGCGCCCCTCCCGGTGCAGCCGCCGTGTGGCCCGAACCTTCTTCAGCTCGTTCTCGAGGTGGATGATGCGCTCACCGATCTGACGGCGGTCGGCCTCGATCTGGGTCTCGCCCGGACCGCCCATGAAGCCAAAACCGCCGCGCTGGCGCTCGAGGTGGGTCCAGGAGCGCACCAGGCGGCTGCGCTGATAGTTCAGATGGGCAAGTTCGACCTGCAGCGCGCCCTCTTTGGTCTTGGCGCGGCGCCCGAAGATTTCGAGAATCAAGCCGGTGCGGTCGAGCACCTTGGTGTTCCAGGCTTTCTCCAAGTTACGCTGTTGGATCGGCGACAGCGCGCAGTCCACGACCACGAGTTCGATATCGTGTCCGGCTAGGAGACCGACAATCTCCTCGACCTTGCCCTTGCCGAGGAAGGTCGCCGGCCTGATCTGGCCGACAGGCGCAACAAGCGCCTCGGCGACCTCAAGGTCGATCGCACCCGCCAGCCCCTTGGCCTCGTCAAGCCGCGCCTCGTAATCGCGTAAGGCAGACGCCGTTGTTTGCGTCTCGCCCTCGACGCGACGCATCCGCATATACGGGCCGATGACGATCGCCCGCCCGGTTGCCTTGGCTGCCGCCGAAAGTGGGCGGTCAGCGTCCCCTGCCCGACTACGGGGTTCCAATCAAATCACTCTCAAGCCGGAGCGTCCTCGCCACCTTCGAACAACTGGATCGGAGCACCCGGCATGATGGTCGAGATCGCATGCTTGTAGACTAGCTGCGAGTGACCGTCGCGCCTAAGCAGCAGGCAGAAATTGTCAAACCATGTGACAATTCCCTGCAGTTTCACTCCATTGACCAGAAAAATCGTCAGTGGCGTCTTGGTTTTACGAACGTGATTAAGAAATGTGTCTTGTAGGTTTTGTGCGCGGTCTGCCGCCATTGTTTTTATCCCGCCATGTTTCTTTTTATTGATATCAAAGATCGAGTTGGCCCTCTCCCGGAGCCTGTCCCGGTCGCCAAACGCCCCTCGAAATTCCCCTCCACGGGACGCGCAGCGGGAACAATTAGAAGGCAGGCGCGGTTTTTAGGCAAGCTGCTTCGCGGGTGGGCGGACGCCTCATTTCTCGGCAATGCACCGAAAGCTGTGAAAATTCCCAAGCAAATGCATGAATGCCGCCCGGCCGACCCCATTGGGTTGCGGTGAATTTCTTCTCACCTGATCGTGCTTCATCCGACACCAAGCGCCTTGAGCTTGCGATGGAGCGCCGAGCGCTCCATGCCGACGAATTCCGCCGTCCGCGAGATGTTGCCGGAGAAGCGGCTGATCTGGGCGATCAGGTAGTCGCGTTCGAACACCTCGCGCGCCTCGCGCAGCGGCAGCCCCATGATGTGCTCGCCATTGTTGCTGGTCGGCATCGCCGGGACCATCGAGCCCACATCCTGGGGCAGCATGTCGGCGGTGATGATGATTTCAGGTCCGCCGCCCGCAAGAATCATGACGCGTTCCACGTTGTTGCGCAGCTGCCGGACGTTTCCCGGCCAGACATGGGATTGCAGCACCGCCATCGCGTCCTGCCCGATCTGCCGCTTCGGCAAGCCGGTCGTGGCGGAAATCTGCTCCATGAAATAGTCGATCAGCTCCGGAATGTCCTCGCGCCGTTCCGACAGTGGCGGCACGCGGATCGGCACCACGGAGAGGCGGTGATAGAGGTCTTCGCGGAAGCGCCCGGCGGCGATTTCCTCCTCCAGGTTGCGCGCGGTGGAGGAGATGATGCGGACGTCGACGTGGACCTTGGTGGTGCCGCCCGAGCGCTGGAACGTCTGCTCGACCAGAACGCGCAGGATCTTGTTCTGGGTCTCGCGCGGCATGTCGGCAATCTCGTCGATGAACAGCGTGCCGCCATGCGCCTCTTCGAGCGCGCCGACCCTGCGCTGCTGCTCGCCGTCGGACTGCTCGACCCCGAACAGCTCCTCCTCCATCCGTTCCGGCGTGATCGCGGCCGCGTTGATGACGACGAAAGGTCCTTCGGCGCGGGTCGATGCATGGTGCAACGTCCGCGCCACCAATTCCTTGCCCGCCCCCGAGGGGCCGACGATCAGGATACGGCTATTGGCCTTCGCGGCGCGCTCGATGGTCTGTCGCAGCTGGTTCATGCAGGGCGAATGTCCGGTCAAAATGCTGGCGGTCGGCGCCAGCTGCTTGAGCTCCCGGACCTCGCGCTTCAACCGCGAGGCCTCCAGCGCGCGCGTGGCGACCAGGATCAGGCGGTCGGACTTGAAGGGCTTTTCGATGAAATCATAGGCGCCGCGCTTGATCGCGGCAACTGCGGTTTCAATGTTGCCGTGTCCGGAGATCATCACGACCGGCAGATCCGGATGGTCCTTCTTGATCTGCTCCAGAAGCTGCAGCCCGTCGAGCTTGGAGCCCTGCAGCCAGATGTCGAGAAACACCAGATGCGGCCGGCGATTAGTTACCTCGGCGAGCGCAGAATCGCTGTCCCGTGCGGTGCGGGTCGAAAATCCCTCGTCGTCGAGAATACCTGCAACGAGTTCCCGAATATCGGCTTCGTCATCTACAATTAAAATATCACTGGCCATGGTCGCTGCCCCGCCTCGTCAGTTGCCTGTAGCGGCTTCGATTCTTGTTTTACTATTGGTCGTATCTGCCGGAGCTTCGGTTTCCGAACTCGGCTTGATTGTTTCGGCGGCTGCCACATCGCTTGCGGCGCCACCCTCCTTGACCTCGATTCTGGATGCACTGCGGCCCGTAACCGCGAAACGCAAGCGCATCCAGGCGCCGCGCTGCCCGGGGCGGGAATCGGAAGCATCCTTCAGCTCGATGCGACCGCCATGGTCCTCCAGCACGCGCCCGACAATCGCAAGCCCGAGCCCCGTGCCTTTGGCACGTGTGGTGACATAGGGCTCGAGCAACCGCGCCCGTGCCACCTTCGGCAATCCAATACCATTGTCGATGACATCGATCAGGATGTCCTCGTCCTCGCGCCCGGCGATAACCTCGATACGACCTTTGCCAAGCTCTTCGGGCGGGACCTGTTCGATGGCTTCCGTCGCGTTCTTGATGATGTTGGTCAGCGCCTGGGAAATCAGCCGCCGGTCGAACTGCGCGCGCAGCGGATCTTCCTTGAGCTCGACCTCGATGTCGATCTCGGGATGTCCGACCCTCATCAGGAAAACGGCCTGCCGCACGGTGTCGGCGACGTCCTCGCCCTCGATCACGGGCTTGGGCATGCGCGCAAAACGTGAAAACTCATCGACCATCCGCCTGATATCGTCGACCTGGCGCACGATCGTTTCCGTGCATTGGTCGAACACGGCCTTGTCCTCGGTGATGGTCTTGCCGAACTTGCGGCGGATGCGCTCGGCGGAAAGCTGAATCGGCGTCAGCGGATTCTTGATTTCATGCGCGATGCGGCGCGCGACGTCGCCCCACGCCGAGGTGCGTTGCGCCGACACCAGGTCGGTGATGTCGTCGAGCGTGATGATATAACTGTCGCGCGGCTGGCTGGTCTTTTCGGCGCTGACACGTACCGAGACGTTGCGCTCGGTGCCGTCACGAAGGATCGTGATCTGCCCCTGCACCAACCGCTGGGTGCCTTCGCGCGCCGCCTTCATGATGTCATCGAGCTCGGGCAGCACCTCCGACAAGGGGTGGTCGAGCGTTTCCGCCTCCGCGTGGCCGATCAGCTTCTCGGCCGAGCGGTTGAGGATGCCGATACTGCCGGACGCATCGACACCGATGATGCCGGCGCTCGCCGATGACAGCACCGCCTCGATGAAACGACGGCGGCTGTCGATCAGATCGCTCGCACTCACCAGTTCGTCGCGCTGGGTGCGCAGTTCATGCGTCATCTTGTTGAAGGTCTCGCCCAGCTGGGCGAGATCGCCTTCCGAGCGATGGACGGGGACCTGTACGTTGAGGTCGCCGGTCGATACCAGGCTGGCGGCGCTCATCAGGCGTCGGATCGGGGCGACCAGCCAGTTGGCGAAATTCAGCCCGATCAGCACCGAGGCCATCAGGATGGTCAGCGCGATCACCGCAAACATCAGCGCAAAGGCAACCTGGATGCCGAGCCGGCGCGATTCGATCTCGGCGTATTCGGCGACGCTGGTTTCGGTCTGCTTGAGTTGGGCGACCACCCTGGGGTCCAGCAGGCGCGCGACGTAGAGGAAGGTATCGCTGAAGGCGCGCAGCCGGATCACCGCGGCAACGTAATTGGCTTCCGGAAACACCGCGATTTGCGGATCGGTCTCGTTGACGTTGCTCAGGAAGTCGGCTGGTGGCGTGGTAAAGCTCTGCTGAATACCGGTCTGCGCGGACTCCAGCACGGTACGATCCTTGTCGATCAGCATCGCCCCCGGCAGGTTGCGCGAGGCCGCGCTTGCCGTCAGCAGGTCACGGAACGATGCGCGATCCTGATCGAACAGCGGCCGGGCATGGGCGATATCGTTGGCCATCCCGAGGATGTCGCCGCGGATCAGCTGGGCGTGTTCGTAGGTGTAGGCGCGCGCGATGATCAGCGAGTTCTGGATCACCTCGCGCGTCGGCCCGGAGAACAGCCGGTCCAGGCCGCGCTCGATGGTGACGTTGGCGACGACCGCCACCAGCACCGCCGGCAGCACCGCGATGATGGAGAACAGGGCGACGATCTGCACGTGCAGTCGCGCGGCCGCTCGGCCGCGACGCCTCGCCTGCACCATCTGCCAGACTTCGCGGAGGATGATGCCGATCAAAAGCAGGATGGTTCCTGCATTGATCAGCAGAAAGGAGCGGACCACGTCCCGCGTCGGCTCGATCGGCGTTAGCCCGGTGAGCACGACAAAGGTGAGGAACGCCGACAGCAGCGCGATGGCAACCGCGAACGGCGCCAACAGCCGCTGCAGGGCGAATCTCTTGGGCTCGACGGGCGACGAGGCGAACGGAGCGGCCGAAGTCTCTGCGCTGGTCATTCCGGAAACGATTGGTGATGCTGAATGCGTTAGATGTCCGTTTTTCGGACTGATGCATTCATATCACATTGTTGCCGAATTGCGACAATTCCGCGGCGTATTCTGCCTCCAAATCAAGGTATCCCCCGGCAGCAGTCAGCTACCGCTACGGTAGACCTGAATGTCGAGGTCCCTGATCTTCTTGCGCAGCGTGTTGCGGTTCAGCCCAAGCAGGTCGGCGGCGCGGATCTGGTTGCCGCGGGTTGCGGCCAGCGCCGCCGTCAGCAGTGGCACCTCGATCTCTTTGAGGATGCGGTGATAGAGGCCGGGCGGCGGCACGCCGTTGGGAAAGCCCGAGAAGTGCGACGACAGATAGGCCTCGACCGCGCCGCCGAGATTGTCGATCCCGTGCGGGATGCTGCCGCCCGAGGTGACCGCCGGAGGCGCCAATTCGCCATCGATGACGGAAGCGTTGATGACGTCCTGCGGATAGAGCGCCGCCAATCGCCGCGCCAGATTTTCCAGTTCGCGCACGTTACCCGGCCAGCGGTGCTGTTTCAGCCGCTCCAGCGCCAGCCCATCGAGCTTCTTCGGCGGCAGCCCGTCTTTTTCGGCCAGCGCAAAGAAGTGCCTGACCAGATCGGGCAAGTCCTCGATCCGCTCCCGCAAGGGAGGCAACCGCAGCGGCACAACGTTGAGGCGGAAGAACAGGTCCTCGCGGAACAGCCCCTGCTGGATCAGGATGCGCAGGTCCTTGTTGCTGGCCGCCACGATCCGCACGTCGGTCTTGATCGGGGTGCGGCCACCCACCGTGGTGTATTCGCCCTGCTGCAGCACCCGCAGTAGGCGGGTCTGTGCTTCCATCGGCATGTCGCCGATTTCATCGAGGAACAACGTCCCGCCCTCGGCCTGCTCGAAACGCCCGGATGCGCGCGTATTGGCGCCGGTGAAGGCGCCGCGCTCGTGGCCGAACAATTCGGACTCGATGAGGTCGCGCGGGATCGCCGCCATGTTGACGGCCACGAACGGCCCGTTACGGCGCTTGCCGTAGTCGTGCAGCGCGCGCGCCACCAGCTCCTTGCCGGTCCCGGACTCGCCGGTGATCATCACCGTAAGGTCGGTCTGCATCAACCGTGCCAGCACACGGTAGATTTCCTGCATGGCCGGCGAGCGGCCGACCAGCGGAATGGAATCGAATTCGGCCTCTTCGTCCTGGCTCGCCGTGCGCTCCTTGGGCTCGGCCAGTGCGCGGCCAACGATGGCAATCAGCTCCTTCAGGTCGAACGGCTTGGGCAAATAGTCGTAGGCGCCGCGCTCGGAGGCGCGGATCGCCGTCATGAAAGTGTTCTGCGCGCTCATCACGATGACCGGCAGGTTCGGCCGCATCTTCTTGATGCGCGGCAACAGGTCGAAGGCGTTCTCGTCCGGCATCACGACGTCGGTGATGACGAGGTCACCCTCGCCCTGGCTTACCCAGCGCCACAAGGTCGCGGCGTTTCCGGTGAGGCGAACCTCGTAGCCGGCGCGCGAGAGCGCCTGGTTGAGAACGGTTCGGATGGCGGTGTCGTCGTCGGCGACAAGAATGCTACCTGCAGGCATTTTCATCCCTCATCTTGTGCCCTGTGAGGCATGCAACGGCATTGACGAAACATCATCGCGGCTTCCGGCGTCGGTGCGCTTGCCGCTGCTGTAAATCGGCATCAGCACCCGGAAGGTTGTCTTGCGCGGCTGCGACTCGCATTCGATGATGCCGCCGTGGTCGCCGACGATCTTGGCGACCAGCGCCAGCCCCAATCCGCTCCCGGTCTGCTTGGTCGTCACGAAGGGATCGAACAGGTTCGGCATGAGATCCTCCGGCACGCCCGGCCCGTTGTCGCGGACGCAGAACTCGAGCGGCAGCGAAACGCGCGACTTCTGCCCCGGCACCG
>Ga0306920_100003239_pt1 | contig 20627 bp, 21 predicted proteins | sample flu12Cox44000170_FD_204666 | JGI IMG/M metagenome (GOLD analysis project Ga0306920, IMG submission 204666) | Lab enrichment of tropical soil microbial communities from Luquillo Experimental Forest, Puerto Rico - flux4day.12C.oxic.44.000.170 (v2)... | ecosystem: Environmental > Terrestrial >... | reverse complement strand
TGCATCAGCTGTGGTTGCCGCCGTGGCGGATGAGGGACTGGCTGCCGCCGCGCGCGGTGAGGCTGCCGGGGCGCAGGCGGCCATCATCATTGTCGGCCGCGAGCCTGCCGCCCGGGAGATCTTGCGTGCGGAGCTGTCGAAGCGGTATGGCGCGGACTATCAGGTCGTGGTCTGCGGCCGGCCCGCGGACCTGGCACCCTGGATGCGGGACCTGCGCTCGGCTGGCCTGCCGGTGGCGCTGGTCATTGGCGGGGTCGGCGCGCAAGACCCCGATGGCATCGAGGTGCTGTCCGCGGTCCGGCTGATCGATCCGACGGCGCTGCGGGTGGCCGCGGTGGGCTGGGGTGACTGGCCGTGGCGGCGGTCGGTGTTCGACGCGTTCGCGCTGGGCCAGATCGATCACTGGGTGACGTGCCCGGCGCAGGCCCCGGCCGAGGAGTTCCACCGCTCGATCACCGACTTCCTAAGGGAATGGGGCAGCCAGCGCGGCGGCGGCTTCGAGGCGGTGCAGGTGATCGGCCAGCCATGGTCGGCGCGGTCGCAAGAGCTGCGGGACCTGTTGGCCCGCTACCGGGTCCCGGCCGGGTTTTACGACGCCGCGTCCGGCCGCGGCCGGCAGATCCTGGACGAGGCCGGGCTGGAAGCCCCGGACCTGCCGGTGGTCGTGCTGCGGTTCGGCGCCGGGCGGCCGGCGCTGGTCAACCCCTCCAACCGGCAGATCGCCGACGCCTTCGGCCTGATGCGGCCGATCCCGCCCGGGAAGGTCTTCGACGTGGCCGTGGCCGGCGCGGGCCCGGCCGGGCTGGCCGCCGCGGTCGGCGCCTCCTCCGAGGGCCTGTCGACCGTCGTGGTCGAAGATGAGGCCGTCGGCGGCCAGGCCGGGACCAGCTCGATGATCCGCAACTACCCCGGCTTCTCCCAGGGCATCAGCGGCGCCACCCTCGCGCAGGAGACCTGGCGGCAGGCCTGGACCTTCGGCACCACCTTCCTGTTTTTGCGCCGCGCCCAGAGCCTGACCCGAAACAACGGCCGGTACCAGCTGGCGCTATCTGACGGCACCGCCCTTACCTCGCGCACCGTCATCATCGCGACCGGCGCCACCTACCGCCGGCTCGGCATCGCGGCCCTGGAGGACCTGCACGGCCGGGGGGTGTTCTACGGCGCCGCGACCAGCGAGGCACCGGCCATGCGCGGGCGCACCGTGGTTGTCGCCGGAGGCGGCAACTCCGCCGGGCAGGCCGCGCTGTACCTGGCCAAGTGGGCCAAGAAGGTGACGATCCTGGTGCGCGCAGCCTCACTAGCCGACAGCATGTCCAGCTACCTCATCCGCCAGATCGCCGCCACCCCCAACATCGACGTCCGCTACCACGTGCAGCTCGCCGGCGGCACCGGCACCGGCGCCGGCCGCCTGCAATCGCTGATCCTGCACGACACCGCCACCCGGACACAGCGCACCGTCCCCGCCGACGCCCTGTTCGTCCTGATCGGCTCACAACCGCGCACCGAATGGCTCGGCCAGGGCATCGTGCGCGACCAGCAGGGATTCATCATCACCGGCCCCGGCCTGCTGGCCCGCACCAGCCCCCGCTGGCCCCTGGCCCGCCCGCCACTACCCCTGGAGACCAGCCTGCCCGGCGTGTTCGCCGCCGGCGACGTACGCCAGGGATCGGTCAAACGAGTCGCCTCCGCAGTCGGCGAAGGCGCCGCCACTATCCCCCTGGTCCACCGCCACCTGCGCACCACCGCCGCACCAGCCGCTACGGGCCGGCAAAACCCCGGCCGGCCGGCCCACCCGCAACCGGAACTCAGCCAAGGCCTGGTGAACGTGGCTGCGCCCACCGAGCACGACATGATCCGCCACCTCACAGGTTAGGAAGCCGGGGATGACCTAAGCCTCGCGCGCCACGCGATCCTGTGGCCGGTTGGCGCCCTGGCCTGCCGTCGGAGCACCGCCCCTCTACGCCGCAACCCGCCCGGCCGTCGGCATGAGTGCCTGGTGTGACAGCTGGGAATTGTATGAAAGGAGATGTGCGTTCCAGCGCAGCCCGGATGGTGTCATGATGTGGGCCCGGCATAAGGCGGTCATCATCGTGGTGGCCGTGGTCGTCTTGGCCGGGCTGGTGGCTGGTGCGCTGGTCGCGTTCCGCGGTGGCGGGCAGGCGGGGAAGGCAGCAGCGCCGGCGCAGCTGCGGTCGCCGTTCACGGGCGAGCCGGTAGCCTCGCTGAACCGGGTGCTCGCCGTGAAGATCGACAACATCGTGTACGCGCGGCCGCAGACCGGGCTCGATCACGCCGACATCGTCTACGTGCTGCCGGTCGAGGGCGGGCTGAGCCGGTTCCTGGCGATCTTCTCCTCGCGCTACCCGCCGGTGGTCGGGCCGGTGCGCAGCGCGCGGGAGGACGACCTGGAACTGCTGCGCCAGTTCGGGCGGCCCGCCTTCGCCTACTCGGGCGCCACCGCCACGCTGCTGCCCTACATCCAGCGGACCGCCCGGATCGTGGACCTGTACTCTGGCACCACCCGCGGCTACTACCGCGACACCAGCCGGGTCGCCCCCTACAACCTGTACGCCCACACCGCGCAGCTGCTGGCCCAGGCGACCGGAGCGAGCCGGGCGCGCGACATCGGATTCCGGTTCGGCCCGCCGCTCGCCGGCGGAAAGGTCACCGGGTCGGCGTCGGTGTCCTACCCGGCAGCCTCGTTCCGGTTCACCTGGTCAGCAGCCAAAGACCGCTGGCTGGTATCGATGGACGGGAGGCCCGCGGTCACCCACAGCGGCGCCCGGCTGTCCGCTGCCACCGTGGTGATCCAGCACACCACGGTGCGCACCTCCCGGTTCCTGGAGTACGGCAAGCCCCCGCCGTACGCGGAAAGCACCGGGTCGGGCACCGCGCTGGTCCTGCGCGACGGCAAGGCGTGGACCACGCACTGGTCGCGTCCGGACGCCGATGGCGGCACGACCTTCACGACCGCCTCCGGCCAGCCGATGACCTTCGCCCCCGGCCAGGTCTGGATCGTGCTCGCCTACCGCTAGACCGCCTCGGACTCCCCGCGCCCAGGCCCTGGCCCCGGAGTGCCCGTGATCCAGCGCCCAGCAGCCTAGGCGGGGCGGACAGCTGGGCCGCCCGCGCCGACGGCTGCGCGCAGCTGGCCCTGATCTGGGCGCTGCTGCGCCGGCACGCGCGCCGGTAGCCCCCGGATAAGGAAGTCCAGCAGGCCGTGGCCGGCCGCGAAGTAGGCTGCGTCGGGCCTCACCAGCCGGCCGGGGAGGAGTTCGAGGACGGTGGTGGTCGACGACCAAGGCTCGATCTCCAGCCGCATACGCACCCGCGGGCGCAGCCGCCCGCGGGCCAGGCGCACCTCGATCCGGCACGTACCGAAGTGGTGATCGCGCTCGATCGGCCCCCGCAGCACGCTGTGGCCGAGGCGCAGTTCGCCGTCTTGTCCGCTGAGCTGCCAGCTCTCCAGCGCGGCCATGCAGGCGTCGAACGGGATGGCCGCAATCCGCCGGAACGACAGCAAGTCCCCCAGCTGCCCGCTCATGACGCCGCACCAGTCCCGGTCCCGATCAGCGCGGCCGAGGCCAGCAGCGGCGCCGCAAGCGCCCTGAAGCCACGGTCGGCAAGCCGTCGCGCGTCCATCAACTTCCCCCTCCAGCCAGATCCCCGGACAACCCGGCAGCCGTACCTCAGGCTGCTCGTCGCCTCAGACAAAAGAGCATCGAGCGGCAGACTTGGATACACGTTTCCGCAGGATTGCCGAGGCACCCCGCTCGGAGGGAGCGTGTATGCCGGCGCGAAGACTCGTGAAGGGTGCCGCCGGATGGTGCTCCCTAGCGGCCGTATCATCCGGAGAAGAGGACGATATGAGCGACACGACTCCAGCGCTGGATGAGGCGTTCGAGCGGATGGCGGCGGCCAGCTTCGAGCTGCCGAATGGCTTTGTCAATCATGGCGCCATGGCCTGCGAAGCCCAGGCCGTGCTGGACTGCGCCGACGACATCGACAGCTGGGCGCGCCGGTTCGCCCGGGCGGGCGGCGTGAGGGTCGAACCGGTGGCGTCTTCCGGGTTCGAGGAACGGCAAGCTCTCGGCGCCTACGACCGTCTTCCGGAGTGGATCGGGTACTTCGCACGGGCCATTGACGACCAGGGATGGGCGGACGTGGTCGAGGCGTGGGTACCGCGGCTGATGCCGGCGCTGCGTGTCGCGCTGTTTCACGGTGCCATCAGGACTGCTCATGCCGTGCGGGCGATTGACGCGGTCGACACCCCGCCGCGGCGCGGGGAACTGGCCAGGGCTCTGGGCTACTGGGCGGCCCGCTACCGGGCCGGCCAGCCGGCCCGGCCGCAAGGCCCCGCCGACGACCCCCGGACTGCCATCGTCAGGGCCGCGGCCGATGGCGCCCGCCGCTACTTGGCCCGGCCCAACATCCTGCATCTGCACGGCGTCACCGGCGCTATGGCGGTGGAGATCCTCATCGGCCACATCCCGGCCGCGGCGACTCCCGCTGCCCTGGCCCAGGTGTATGCCGAGCACGCGGCGCTGTACGCCGGCATCGAGCCGGTGGATGAGCCGCACCCGGCCAGCCCGCCCGGCGGTGAGCTGGCCGTGGCGGCCGTACGCAGCCTGGACCCGCACCAGGTCAAGCTCGTCGAGGCCTGCCAGCGGGGGCTAGCGGCCATCGGCGATCCAGCCTTCGCGGCTGCCGCGGAAACGGTCACCGGCCTGCGCTGACCCCGCTAAGACCGCGGATCCGGGCGCGGCTCTGGTTGCGGCCGGGGAGGCGGGGCGGGATGACAGCGCCCGGCCGCGTGACCTGGGTGGTCTCACGCGGCCGGGCGCTGGGATGCGGGCGCGAGTTCAGGCGGTGGGCGCGGCCTGGTGCCGGCGGGCGGCCCGGGCCCGGTCCAGGAACACCGCGGTGGCGGCGGCCACAAGTGCGGCGGCTATGGCGATGAGGGCGATCTGCCAGCCGGGCATGCCGCCGGCGACGACCTGCACGGTGGGCGGTGGCGTCCCGGTCCCGCCGCCGCCCATGGGAGGGACGGGGTCGGCGAACGCGGCCGGGGCGGCCGTGGCGGTGACGGCCAGCAGGGTGGTGGCCAGGGCGGCCAGGACGCCGGCCAGGCGGCGGATGGGGCGGAGTGGGCGGGTGCGGTTCATGGTGTCCTCCTCGTGGTGGTGGCTGGGGCCTGGTGGCCGGGGGTCACTGATCGTGGGCGGTCTGGGTCTGGAGCTGGGCGGCCAGCCGCCGGGCGTGGCGGGCGGCGCGGCGCATGCGCCGTTCGGCGCGCTCGGCGCGGCGGGTGGCCCGGGCCAGCGCGAGCAGGCGCTGGGCGGGGCGCTGGGCTTCGGCGTGCGTGAGTAGCTGGTGCTGCTGGTCGGCGGCGAGCTGGGTGAGCTGGTCCATGGCGGGCCTTGTCCTTTCCCGGCGGTGGCGGGCTTGTTGTTGTGCTCTCACTGTCGCTAGCGGCGCCCGACGTGCACATACGTAGCGGCGCACAGGTGGGGCACAGGATTGCGCTGGGCGTCAGGGCCGCGCAGGTGAGCTAGCGGGCGATCAGTGACCTGGAACGGGGCATCAACCGCACCGCCCGCAAGGACACCGCGCGGCTGCTGGCCGGCACGCTGGGCCTGGCTGAGCCGGCGCGCGATCTGTTCGTCACGGTGGCCCGGGGGCGGGCCCCGGCCGCCCAGGTGCTGGACCAGATGGCGCAGCAGCTGGACGGCGCGGGACCTGGGCCGCCGCCGCGTCCGGCCCTGCCGGGTTGACGAGCAGCACATGGCTGTAATACTTTTCAATGAAAGAAAAATACTCCAACAATAAGTCGGCAGGTGCTGCATCTGCCTGCTGGCAGCTCGCCCGGTGAGCCGATGGCGCCGGGCCAGGGACGGCATGGCGTCCTGCCGGAGCCCGGCCGCCCAGAACCCGACATCTCGCCACGGGGCCCAGCATGAGCGACGTCATCACCTGCAGGCCGGCCAGGCCGTCCGAGCCTCCGACAGCGAACGGGACCAGGTGGTGGCGCTGTTGCAGGGCCACTTCGGCGATGGCCGGCTGACCCAGGCCGAACTCGAGGAACGGGCGGGCGCCGCCCTCACGGCACGGACCAGGGACCAGCTGCGTGCCCTCACCGCAGACCTGCCCGACTCGGAGATGCGGGCGGCTTGGCCGGCGCGGCCGGCCGTCGTTCTGGACTCGTGGCTGCTGTGCCTGCTGCTGTGTATTCACCCCCCGGCGGGACTCGTCTACTGGCTGCTGTGCCGCCGCAGCACAACGCGGGATTGACCGCTAGCGGCGGCCCGGCCGCGAGGCGCGTGGCCCGGCCGAAGGCGTGGCACGGCGTGCACAAGGCGCTGGCCGACCCGTTGCGGATACGGCTGGTGGAGTGGCTGATGCAACGGCCCCGGTCGGCGCGGGAGCTGGCCGACTGCGCTGGCCTGCCCGCCGACCGTCTGTACTACCACCTCGGCCAGCTCGAGCAGGCGGGGCTGATCGAGGTCGCCGAGTACCGGCGGCTGGCCCGGGGCAAGGTCGAGCGAGTCTACGCCCCGGCGGAGACCGAGCCTCCGGGCGATGACGCCAGTCCGCAGGAGACCGCCGCATTCCTCGGATCCGTGCTGGAAGCCACCACGACGGACATCACGGCGGCATTCCAGGCCAAGCAGGAGGGCCGCCGCCGGGAGGTGGACGTGACCCGCGCCGCGCTGCGGCTGACCGACGAGGCGCTGGCCGAACTGCGCGGGCACCTCGTCCAGATCGCCGCCCCGTCCGCCGAGCCCGAGGCCGAGGGGACCTGGACGCGGCTGGTCCTGGTCCTGGCCGACCTGCAAGACCGCCCCGCCCCGACAACCCGCCCAGGGCCACGGGACTAGCTGGCCCAGGTGGCCACAGTCTGCGTGAATCGGCGGCAGAATTGGCCTCAGCGCGGCCAGTCCTAGAAGCACTCTCGGCGCTTGCGACCACCGCAGCTGACGAGCGGGCATGGGATGTCGATGGATCCGGGCAGGATGGTCCCAGAACAGGCGAGTGAGGCGCACGTGGCCGACCTCGCGGTCATGTTTGCCGCCGCCTTCCGCGACGACGCCATGATTCGCTGGCCCATGCCCGACGCCACCCCTGCGATGCTGGCCGAGTTCTTCGGCGTGCTCCTGACCCCCTACGCACGGTCCGGCGTCTTGTGGAAGATCCACGGCTACGACGGCGCGGCGGCCTGGCTGCCGCCAGCGATGGCCGGGCGGTTCTGCGAGATCGAGCAATCCACCCGCGCCGCCATCAACCCGCTGACCGGTGGCGGCGGCGCCCGTTACGCCGCGTTCTGGGACTGGCTAAATGCCCATCTGCCCGACGAGCCTGGCTGGTTCCTCGACCTGGTCGCTGTCGCACCATCAGCGCAGGGCCGAGGGCTTGGCCGCAGGCTTGTAGCGCACGGCCTCGAGCGAGCCCAGGCTGACGGGTACCCCGCCTTCCTGGAAACCGGAACTCCCGGCAACGTCCCGTTCTATCAATCCCTCGGCTTCCAGATCGTCGGCCAGCAGCAAGCCCCGGACGGCGGCCCTGTGATCTGGTTCATGCAAACCCCGCGCATCGCGCCGGCCCTACCGGCCGAATAGCAAGATCGTTACCAGGGCGGCATGTCCAGGCCGACGGCCTTGGCGCCAGCCTCGGCCAGCGCCGCCGCCATCATGTCCGCGGCGCGCCCGGCCGCGGACAGCGCCTCGGACACTTCAGCTAGCACGCCGTCGGGGTCGCCGCCAGTGCCCCGCGCGATCTGGCCGTCCTCACGCTGCGCGACCAGGAACCGGGCCAGCAGCTCGCACAGCTGGGGCAGCTGGTGGCCCATCAGCGCCAGCCGGCCGACGACCTCGCGGGCCTCGCCCGGACCGGCCAGTTCCCCGGCATCGGCGATCAGCTGGTTCAGCGCCCGCACGGCCTCCACCGCCTGCGTGGCGACCTCCCCGATCGTCATCGTGGCGGCCAGCTCGTTCACATACCCCGGTGCAAATTCCGGCCGGGACCGGGCCAGCGCGGCAGCCTCGGTCTCATCGCCGGAGCCGTACGGCTGAACTTTCCTGGGCATCTTTCTCCACGATTCATCCACGGTCGAAGGCGCGGACCCACGACAACGTCCCGCTCGCACGATACGCACCCCGCTCGGGCTGCGGCGGCGCGGACAAGCTCGCCGCGGCAGCCCGGGAACTCACGGTGCAACCCGGTGGCCGCGGCGAGTATTTCCCTGGCAAGACACGCACCCACGGGTCGCTCGCCCGCTCGGCCGGATCGGCGCGTGCGAGGACGTCGGATCTCGACGGCCACGAGCACGGCAGATTCTGCCCTGCGGCTACGGATTCTGCCCCACTGGCCTGACGCGCGGCATTGATCCTGGTTCGAGCGGCTTCGTGCTCTACCAGGCCCACCATGCGGCCGACGTCACCCGGCCGGGTCGCAGGCCGGGCTGGCCTTCGACCGGGTCACCGACGCAATCATCAGCCGCGACACAGACCCGTAGCCACCCATCGCGGCGCCGTGAGGACCACGATCAGGCAGGCTCGCGGCACATCAGCCCAGGGTCCCGGCCTAGAAGTGGTACCTGACGAAGTAGTACAGCCCGCTCGCGGCGTCTCGTTGGTGAGAAGCCACGTAGACATCGCCAAGAGGGCCGCTCGTGTTTCCCTCGATGGTCATGAAGCTCGAGCCTCGGGCATCCAGGACGAATCCGGTGTGCCCGCCGTCCTTGCGGGTAAAGATGTCGCCTTTCTGCGGCCGGCTATGGATCCTCCCGTGCCTCTGTCCCCAAGCCGTGATGTTCCTCACCGCGGACGGATAGCCCCACGGTACCTTATGGTCACGGTTGCCGGTTCTGTCAACGCAAAATGAAACGAAGTCAGCGCACCAATATTGACAGCCGAATCCAAAGTAGCGGCTGTATGGGTTGCAGTTGCTGCCCAGCGGGTTTTCGCGGGTTCCCTTTTGGGTCACTGCCAGCGCCAGCGCGCGCCGCTGATGAGCGGTGATCGATGGGGCAGCAGCCCCGCCAGCAGCCGCCCCGGCTCCTTCCCCGCCCAGCACTGCGTGTTCGGCAGCCTGCAGTTCAGACGCCTCAAACTCCGGATTCTGATCATCCAAGACGCCCTCTTTCGCCTTGGCCGGGTCGGCGCGCAGCGCCGGATGCTTCTCCGCCTCTTCGCGAGTGATCTCCGCTATCCCCTGTTTGATCTCCACCGAATCATCGAGCTCAGTCATCCGAAGGACCCCCCTTTTCCCTTGATCTGAGTTGACTGGCCTTAGTCACCACCTCATGCTCGCCTAGCCCACAGCGCCATGGCCTCACCCGCAGCGGGTGAGCCCTTGACCGGCTCATTACCTTCCTATTACCTGACGCGAGGTGTCGCGCCGTCCGGCGGGACAGGCTGGCTGCTGGCCGAATCCGGGCCGTACCGGCTGCGCGGGTCGCCGGACGGAGCCTGGATTCGGCTGGCACGGCAGGCAGCGGCAGGCGTGCGGTGATAGTCGTGCCCTTGCTTGGCACGGACCGGACTTCGAGCGCGACTCGTGCCAGGAGGCCGACGAGGGCCGCAGCGTAGCCGCCCGGCGCTGCGCGCCGGGGAACATGCGTGTCGGCTCGAAGATTTGTGAACGGCAACGGCCAAATGAAGGTCCCGAGATCCGAACTAAGCCCCGACCGCGCTGAGCGGGCCCGCCGGGAGCAGGTGCGGCCGGCCGCGCAGCTGACCGGGCTTTCCCGGAAGGAGACACGATGAGCACCGCAGTGATCGGCGCCACCGGCCGCGTCGGCAGCGAGATCGTCCGCGGCCTGCTCGCGCGCGGCGATGCGGTGACCGCGCTGGTTCGCGACCCCGGCAAAGCCCGCCGCGAATTCGGCGAACCCGGCGGGCTGCGCATCCGTCCCACGCGCCTGGACGACCCGCGCGACCTTACCGAGGCATTGGACGGGATCCGCGCGGTGTTTATCGCGATGGGATCGATCGGGATCGAGGGCGTCCTGCAGCGGATCGCGATCAGCGCCGCCGCCGGGATCGGCTCGATCGAGCAGGTCACCCGTCTGTCGGTGCTCAACGCCTCGGCGGGCTCACTGGGGATCAACCAGCGAGCCCACTACAGCATCGACCAGTTCGCCTCGGCGGCCGCAGTGCCGTACTCGACGATCCGCCCGGCGATCTTCTCGGCGTCGCTGCTCGAGGGCGCGCCCCAGGTGCGCGCCTCGCGCACCTGGACCGGCCTGGCCGGCAGCGGCCGGATGGCCTTGATCGATCATCGCGACGCGGCCGAGGCCGGGCTGCGCGTGCTCACCAACCCGGCGCTCTGGGGCGCGCACCACGACCTGACCGGGCCGGTTCTCTTGTCGTGGCCGCAGGCGCTCGAGCTGCTGTCGGCCGAACTCGGCGAGCCCGTCACCTTCCAGGTCGCGGCCGAGCGGCAGTTCCTGCAGCGCCTCACCGGCGCCGGGGTACCGGCGGGGACCGCTGAGCTGCTCATCACCCGCGAGTGGGCGATCCTGGCCGGCGAGAACGACTACACCACCGGCACCTTCCAGCAGATCACCGGTCACCCCCCGCGCCCGGTCGCCGAGTTCCTGCACCACTACCGCGCGGAATTCCTCTGATGCCCGCGTCCGGAAACACCGGCCAGGTCGTCCCTGTCTGTCCCCGCTGGCACGACCGCGGTCGTCTACGGGACCTGGATCGTGAGCGCATGACCGCCGCAGCCGCGGAGTTCCCCGAGATTTGACGTAAAGCACTGTCAACACTGTTGCTTTGGGTACACCCCCAGTGGCTGAAGGCGCGACCAGATCCTGGCACAGCCACCGAGCGAGTGATCATGAAAAGACTGCTCTGGCCGCTGGCGGTGGTCGTCGTGGCGGCCATCCTCGGCGGGGCCGGGCTGCTCGTCGCCCATACGGGTCCGCCGGCGCCGCCGCCGCCGCGGAATACGATCGCGACCCTCGGGCCGTCGGCCTCACCCTCGCCGGCACCAGCCGTCACCACGGTCGGCGGCACACCGCGGGCAACGGTCACCCCCCGCCAGGCCCCCAGGCCGGGGCCCCGGCCCACCGGGCCCTGGGCGGTGGTCAGCGCCTACTACCGGGACGTCGACGCCCACAAGTACGCCCAGGCATGGGCGCTGAGCAGCCCGGCCCTGGTGACCTTTCAGACCTACCAGCAGTTCGTGGCCGGATACGCCTGCACCGGCACTGAGCGGCCCACCAGGCTGGGCCAGTCCGGCCACCAGGTCAGTTTCAACCTGACGGTTCTCAACGACTGCACCGGCGCGGCCCAGTACTACACCGGGACCGACACCGTCCGCGGCGGGAAGATCGTCGCAGCTGACGTCATCCGCACCGGCTGAGGACGTGCCCGATGCCGCCGCAGCCGGAAACCGGTGGCGTCAGCGGGGCCCGCCGGCGTAGCGAGCGGCGCAGTGCCGGCGCAGCTTGCGGTCGCAGTTTGCCAGTTCAGCGCCTGCCGGGCGTGTGGTTGAGTGTGCACATGCCACTGCCCGCCGCCGTCCGCCCGGCGCTCGTCGGCCGCGACCGTGAGCAGGCCGAGCTGGCCACGGCGCTGGCAGGCGCTCGGGCCGGGCACGGCCGGGCGGTGCTGCTGCTGGGCGAGGCCGGTATGGGCAAGTCCGTGCTGGCTGACTGGCTGGCCGGGCAGTCCGGGGAGGCAGGGGTGCAGGGCGCCCGGGGGCGCGTGCTCGGCGGCGGGTATGCCGCCGCTGTGGCCATGGCGCCGCTCGCTGGCCGCCATCGGCCTGGATTTGCCGCGGCAGAACGGCCGCGCCGTCGCGGGTCCCGCCGGCCGGGAGCTCATGGCGGCCGCGATTGTCGAGGGGGTCGCCGCCGCTGCCGCTCGCCAGCCTCTGCTCATCGGCCGGCAGCACGCAGCTGATCACGGCGTGGCCGATCGGGTGGACCTGGAGGTGGCCGACCTGGCGGACGGGTCGGCCGGCTGGTCGCCGCGCTACGACCTGGTGCTGCTCATCGAGTGCGTGCACGACTTCCCGCGGCCGGTCGAGGTATTGCGGTACGCTCGCGCAGCGGTGCGGCCAGGCGGTACGGTCCTGGTCGTGGACGAGCGGGCAGCCGAGAGCTTCACCGCGCCCGGCGACGAGACCGAGCGCTTCTTTGCCGCGGCCAGCGCGATCTGGTGCCTGCCGCAGGGCCGGGTCGGCCCCGACCCGGAGCCGGTCGGCACCCTCATCCGCCCGGCGGCCATGCGCGATCTGGCCCGCCGGGCCGGCTACGCCGATGCTGAGATCCTCCCGATCGAGCACCCGGCCTGGCGGTTCTACCGGCTGGTCCCATGAGCGCGCTCGATGGCCGGGTCGCGATCGTGACCGGCACGTCCTCCGGGCTTGGCCGGCGGTTCGCGGAGGTGCTGGACGGCGCGGGCGCCCGCGTCGTCTTGGCCTCGCGTCGGCATCAGGAAGACCTCGAGCTGGCCGCGCGGCTGCGGGACGCGCTGGCGGTGGCGTGCGACGTGCGCAGCCCCGCCGACCGCCAGTCCCTGGTGGAGGCGGCGGCCGGCCGGTTCGGGCAGGTCGACATCCTGGTCAACAACGCCGGGGTCGCGTATGCCGGCCCGGCGGAGGATGAGACCCCCGAGCACGTGCAGGACCTGATCGACACCAACCTGACTGCGGTGTTCGCGCTCACCCAGCTCGTCGGCCGGCACATGCTGGCCCGGCGCAGCGGGGTGATCGTGAACATCGCCTCGCCGTCGGCTGCCGTGAGCCTGGACCGGTACGGGCTGGCCGGCTACGGCGCGACCAAGGCCGGCGTCGTGGCGCTGACCAGGGAGCTTGCCTACCAGTGGGGCGGGCGCGGCGTGCGGGTGAACGCCCTCGCGCCATCGTTTTTCCCCAGCGCGACCACGGGCTGGCTGGCCGATCCCGATCAGGTCGCCTGGATATCGGCCAACGCGCCGCTGGGCCGCCCGCCCCGGCCTGAGGAACTCGACGGGCCGCTGCTGTTCCTCGCCTCCGACGCCTCCAGCTACATCACCGGGCAGACCCTGTACGTGGACGGCGGCTGGACCTGCCGGTGACCGCCATGGCGGACCGTCACCCCCCCGGCTATCATCCGCCCAGGCCCGACATTCCGTTGAAGGACCGGCAACGGCAAGCACGCCAGGACTGGGTCCTCATGCGCGTCGCCACCGTCGTCCTGATATCTGCGGCTGTCGCGTTCATGGTGATCATGCTCCTGATCATCGCCACGCACAGTTAACCTCGGCCTTCCGCGAGCCCGGCCCGGCAGGGTGCGCACGAAGATGCCAGGTAGTTGCGCTAACCCGGGCCAGCCCGGATGGTTGGCGCTATGACGGGTCCGGCCGCGCAGGGCGTCCGCATCGAGTGGGCGCAAGTCCCTGCCGCGGTGCGGGCGGCGATTGAGGATGTATGCGGCGCCGCAGTCGTCCAGGCCCGGACGCAGCCAGGCGGTTTCAGCCCAGGCCTGGCTGCGCGGGTGCGGTGCGCCAACGGCGCGCGGTACTTCGTGAAGGCAGTGTCGGCGCGAGCCAATCCGGACACGCCGGGGCTGCACCGGCAAGAAGCGCACGTACTGGCCGCGTTGGAGCCGCTGATCATCACTCGGCAGTTGCCGATTCCCCGCCTGTACGCAGCCGTGGACCGCCCGCCCTGGATCGCGCTGGTCCTGCAGGACGTCGCCGGCCGCCAGCCGCGGCTGCCCTGGCGAACGGCAGAACTCCGGCAGGTGGTGGCTGCGCTCGACCAGCTGAACGACGCCCTGACCCCGGCGCCGGTACCCGTGCCAGCTATCCGTGAGCGGCTCGGCGCTGAGCTCACCGGCTGGCGGACGCTGGCCAGCTCGTCCCGCGGCCGTGACCACCTGGACCCCTGGTCACGCGCCCACCTGGATCAGCTGGCGGAGCTGGAAGCGACCTGGGCGGATCACGCGGCCGGCGACACGCTGCTGCACGCGGACATCCGCGCCGACAACATCTTGATCACCCGGCAGGGGGTGATGGTGGTGGACTGGCCATATGCCTGCCGGGGAGCGGCGTTCACCGACCTGGTCCTGTTCGCGCCCAGCGCCGCCTTGCAGGGCGGCCCGCAGCCCGCCGACCTGATCGCCTGGTCACGATCTGGCGGCGCGGCCAGCCCGCAGGCCGTGACCGCGCTGGTCTGCGCCCTGGCCGGTTATCTCACCGAACGCTCGCTGCGGCCACCGCCTCCGGGCCTGCCCACGATCCGCGCCTTCCAGGCCGCGCACGCCGTTATCGGCCGCCGCTGGCTGGCCGAACGCCTCTAGCGCCTGCTGGCCCTCACGCAGGCACAAGCCCTGCCACGTAGGTTGGCCAGGCACCACAACCCCGCCACCTGCCGGCAGACCCGACCCCAGCGGCCCGGGGCTTGGCCGCGCAGGCGAGGTCTCCCGGCCACTGACGGAGTGACAGACTCCCCCCGAGAGATGTCCGGAACGACTGCGCGGCTCCGACGTCTCAGCCGAAGGACGTCGGCCAGCGGCGCCCGCACCGGAAGGAGACGCTCATGAAGTACATGATCTTGGTGTATGCCTCGCAACGGGACTACGACGCCATGGTCGGCAAGTCAGCTCCTGGCGAGCCTGGCTGGTCCGGGGCGGATTTCGCGGCCATGGGCCAGTTCATGGAGCAATTCGCCAGGGATCTGGCCGAGTCCGGCGAGCTGGTGGACACCCGCGGGCTGACCGCCCCGGCGCAGGCCAGGCGGATCCGGATGGCCAGCGGCGCGCCGGTGGTCACCGACGGCCCGTACGCCGAGGCCGAGGAGGTGCTGGCCGGGTACTGGATCGTCGAGTGCGACAGCCTGGACCGGGCGACCAGCATCGCCAGCCGGCTGGGCAGCGCCCCCGGGCCCGAGCACGTCCGCGCCCGGGCGTACGCGGACGTCCGGCCGCTGGCCGAGTCGCGGCACGAACTAGACGGCTGACGTGCCCGAGCCAGGGACCAGCATCGAGGACCTGCTGCGTGATCTCGCGCCGCAGGTCCTCGGCGCGCTGGCCCGACGATACGGGCATTTCGACTTCGCCGAGGACGCCGTCCAGGAGGCGCTGCTCGCGGCTGCGAGCCAGTGGCCGGACGGCGGAGTCCCGGCCAGCCCACGCGGCTGGCTGATCACCGTCGCCGCCCGCCGGCTGACCGACCTGTTGCGCGCCGAGCAGGCCAGGCAGCGCCGGGAGCAGGCCGCGGCCCGGCAAGTCCCGGCCGGCCACTACCTGGCCGCCGGGGCCGACGCGCCGCCCCGGGGAGACGACACGCTGGTCTTGCTGTTGTTGTGCTGCCACCCCGCGCTGTCGGCGGCCTCGCAGGTCGCACTGACCCTCCGCGCGGTCGGCGGCTTGACCACAGCCGAAATCGCCCGCGCGTTCCTGGTGCCAGAGGCGACGATGACCCGGCGGGTCACCCGGGCCAAGCAGGCCATTGCCGACAGTGGCGCCGAGTTCACCATGCCAAGGCCCGGCGAGCGCGCCGCCCGGGTCGCCGCGGTGCTGCAGGTCATCTACCTGATCTTCACCGAAGGCTACGCCAGCACATCCGGGCCGGGCCTGCTGCGCCCGGACCTGTGCGCCGAGGCCATCCGGCTGGCCCGGATGCTCCGCGCGCTGCTGCCGGTCGACGCCGAGGTCACTGGGCTGCTCGCGCTTCTGCTGCTGACCGACGCCCGGCGCCCGGCCCGGACCAGCCCGGGCGGACTGCCGGTGCCGATGGCCGAGCAGGATCGCGGCAAGTGGGACGCCGCCCAGATCGCCGAGGGCACGGCACTGGTTACCGAGGCGCTGCGGCGCGGGCCGCCGGGCCCCTATCAGATCCAGGCGGCCATCGCCGCCCTGCACGACGAGGCGCCCACGGCCGAGGAAACCGACTGGCCGCAGATCCTGGCCCTGTACGAGGTGCTGATGCAGGCCAGCGACAACCCCGTTGTCGCGCTCAACCATGCCGTGGCCGCCGCCATGGTGCACGGCCCGCGTGTGGGCCTCGATCTGCTGGAAAACGTCGGCGCAGACCAGCGGATTGCGGCCGGGTACCGGCTGCACGCCGTGCGGGCCAACCTGCTGGAGATGGCCGGCGACCTCGACGCCGCCCGGCACGCCTACCTGCGGGCCGCCGAACTGACGGCCAGCCCACCACACCAGCGCTACCTGAACGTCCGCGCCGCCCGGCTCGCCAGCCAGCCAAGCTGACAGCCAGATTGCAGCACGGTTAACATTCCTCATCCAGACGGGCTCGCGCGAGCCCCCCCGAGTCCGCAGGATGAGCGAGCGCACACGCTACCAGCGCCAGGAAGCTGCCGATTGCCGCCGTGGCACAGCGGCGCACGATCTCCCGGTCCAGCCCGGCGCCGGCCCGGCCGGGCTGCGGCCGGTACGCTCCGGCCAGGGCGAGCGCCGTGCTCTGGTCCCGGGCCGGGACCAGCATCAGGTCGGCGTCCAGGGCCGTGAACAGCTTGCCGTCAGCCGCGATGGCCTCCCACTGGAACGGGATGTGGACGCAGTTCTCTGAGCGCGCCAGGTCGCCCAGGCGGACCCGGGCCAGCCGGGTCAGGCCAGCGGCCGGGCCGGCCAGCTTCACCAGGCCGGTGATGCTCTCCCCGTAGGCCACCTCGCAGGCCCACGACAGCATCTCGTCCCCGGCCAGGATCTCCAGCCGGGCCCGGGCGGCGCGGAAGCCGGCATCGAGCAGAACGCGGTCGCCGACGACAATCTGATCGATCACAGCACCAGCCCACAGCCCGTGCACCGACTGGGCAGCGGTCACAGGTCCTGTCCGTGCATGCCGAAGGTCCGAAGCGCTGCGGGCCTGAAGACCCGGCGACGAGCCGATGTGCCGAGGCCGCGCACAGGACAGGCACAGGATTAGGCTGGGCGTCAAGGCCGTGCTGGCGCCGCTCCCGGGTGGAGCGGGCGCCGGGCGGGCGAAGGGGGGCGAGGGGCCTGTGGTCGATGGGCCGATGACCGGGCAGCCGAGGCTGGGGTTTGGCGGGCTGTTACGGCGGCTGCGCGATGAGGCCGGGCTGACCCAGGACGAGCTGGCCGAGGCCGCGCAGGTGAGCCAGCGGGCGATCAGTGACCTGGAGCGGGGCATCAACGCCACCGCGCGCAAGGACACCGCCGGGCTGCTGGCCGGGGCGCTGGACCTGGACGGGCCGGCGCGCGAGCACTTCATAGCGGCCGCGCGGGGGCGCGAGCCGGCGGACAGGGCGCTGGCGGCCACGGCGCGAGAGGCCAGGGCAGGGTCGGCGGCGGCCAGCCGGACGCTGCCGCGCGACATCGCCGCCTTCACCGGCCGCCAGACCGAGCTGTCCTGGCTGATGAAACGGTGCGCTGACACGGCCGGTGACGGCGCGGTGGTGTCGGTTCACGCGATCGGCGGGATGGGCGGGATCGGCAAGACCACCTTCGCTGTGCACGCCGCGCACCGGCTCGCCAGCAGCTTCCCGGACGGGCAGTTCTTCTTGCCGCTGCACGCCCATACCCCGGGCCAGCAGCCGGTCAGCCCGGCGGACGCACTGGCCAGCCTGCTGCTGACCGCCGGGGTGCCCGGGGGCCAGATCCCGCCGGGGACCGACGCGCGGGCGGCCCGCTGGCGCGACCACGTCGCGGGCAAGAAGGTCTTGCTGGTGCTGGATGACGCGGCCGGGCATGAGCAGGTCCGGCCGCTGCTGCCGGGCACGCCGGGCAGCCTGGTGCTGATCACCAGCCGGCGCCGGCTGGCCGCGCTGGAAGACGCCGCGGTGGTCAGCCTGGACACCCTGACCCCGGGCGAGGCCGCAGAGCTGCTGGCGCGGCTGGCCGACCGCGCCGATGTCACCGCCGGCGATGCTGAGGTGGCCCAGATCGTCGCGCTGTGCGGGTACCTGCCGCTGGCGATCGGGATGCTGGCCCGCCAGCTGGCCCACCACCCGGCGTGGACCGCCGCGGGCCTGGTCGCCGAACTAGCCGCGGCCCGGGACAGGGTGGAACTGATGGCGGCGGAGAACCTGTCGGTGGCGGCCGCGTTCGGCCTGTCATACCGGGACCTGACCGCCGCCCAACGGCGGCTGTTCCGCCGGCTCGGCCTGCACCCCGGCCCCGACATCGACGCCTACGCCGCCGCGGCCCTGGATGACACGAGCGTGGCGGCCGCGCGCCGCCGCCTGGAGGCCCTCTATGACCAGCACCTGATCACCGAGCCCGCCCGCGGCCGGTACCGGTTCCACGACCTGATCCGAGAGCACGCCCGCACCCTGGCCGCCGCCGACGACCCCGCCGTCCGGGACGTCGCCGCCACCCGGCTGCTGGACTACTACCTGCACACCGCCCGGGCCGCCGGCCAGCAATTCCCCTCGGTGATCATTGTTGAAGGCCCAGTGCCGCCGGGCCGCCCGCCGGCCAGCGCGCCGCCGGTCTCCACGCCCGGGCAGGCGGCCGGCTGGCTGGAGGCCGAGCGCGCCAACCTGCACGCCGCCACCGGCTACGCCGCCGACACCGCGCGGCCCGCGTACGCCGTGCTGATCCCCGTCGCGATGGACGGCTTCCTGCACACCCGGGGCTACTGGGATCAGGGCCTGGTGCTGCACCAGGCCGCGCTGGCCGCCGCCCGCCGGGCCGGCGACCGGGCCGGCCAGGCCCGCGCGCTGATGCTGCTGAGCCCCATGCAAACCATGACCGAGGACCTCCCGGCCGCCGCCGCCAGCGCGACCCGGGCGCTGCAGCTGTACCGCGACCTGGGCGACCGGGCCGGCCAGGCTGCCGCCCTCATCATGGTCGGCTTCCTGCACCAGGTCACCGACGACTACCCGGCCGCCGCCGCCGAACTGGGCCAGGCGCTGGAGCTGTTCCGCGGCCTTGGCCACCGGCGGGGGCAAGGCGACGCCCTCCTCTACCTGGGCAACGTGCTCCGCTTCACTGGGGACTACGCGGCCGCCGCCGCCTGCCTGCAGCAGGCGCTTGAGTTCCACAGCGACCTTGGTTACCGGAATGGCCAGGTCGACGACCTTCTGCAACTGGGTGCCGTACAGCGGCTGACCGGGGACTACCCGGCCGCCGTCGCCACCTTGCGGCAGGCCCTGGCGCTCGGCCCTGACGTCGGTGATCGCTACCTGCAGGCCCAGGTTCTCACCGAGCTGGCCGCGGTGCAGCGGCTGACCGGCGACTACCTGGCCGCAACCGCCAGCAGCCAGCAGGCCCTCAGCCTGTTCCGCGACCTTCCCGGGAGCTCCCCCGACGCGGCCTACGCGTTCAACGAGCTCGGCCTGGCGCAGCAGCTGACCGGCGACTACCCGGCCGCGGCCGCCAGCCACCAGCAGGCCCTCGCGCTGTGCCAAACCCGCAACCGGCACGGCCAGGCCGAAACGCTGAACTGCCTCGGTGAGCTGGCGTCCCGGACCGCCGATGGCCGCCAGGCCCGCGACTACCACGCCGGAGCGCTGGCCATCGCCCGCGAGCTCGGCACCCCCGCGGAGGAAGCACGGGCCCTGGAAGGAATCGGCCGCAGTCACTTCCACAGCGGCGACGCCAGCGAAGCCGCCTGCCTGGAGCAGGCCCTGGCCATCTACCAGCGCATCGCAGCCCCCGCCGCCCGCGGCGTTCAGGAATCTCTCCTCCAGCTCAGGCAAGACAATCTGGCCCCGGCCCCGGAGCGGTAGCCACAGACCCGAACTCACGCTCAAGCTGCGGTAGCCAGCGGCCCGGTGAGCGACCGAAGGTCCCATGCTTGGGTTGTGCGGGCCGCATGAGCCTCGCGGGGGCCGAACGGCGGAGGTCCGGTGAGAAATCTCTCCTGGCCTAGCGTTGGATCGGGGAACGAGTCGTTCGTCTATGACTTAACAGGCGGCCGAAGCAAGCCGCCGGCACGAGGGAGCCACGGGATGACGCGGTACTTGATCTCGTTCAACGACGGCGCGATGGACCACATCCCCGACGAGGACATGCCCGCGGTGGCCAAGGCCGCACACGCGGTGGTCCAGGAGGCCCTGAACGCCGGCGTATACCTCGCGCTTCGCCGTTCCGGCGGCAGCACGAACGTCCCGGGCTTGTGGAGCGGCTGGACCGAGCGCTTACGGTCCGCGATCGGGGCGGTGAGGCGGCTAGCATCGGTGGCAGGCGAATTTCGCGGTGAGGAACCGACGTGGCGCGCGATACCGATGCAGATGTAGTCGGCCAGGTTCCCCGGAGCTATCCGTTCAGTCGCATCCGGCTGGAACCAGACCCGCAGTACGCGGAGCTGCGCCGCAGCGAGCCGGTATGCCGGGTGCAGCTGCCCTACGGATCGTCGGCCTGGCTGGTGACCGACTATCACCTCACCAGGCTCGTTCTTGGTGATGCCCGATTCAGCCGCGCCGCGGCGGTCGGCAGGGACAACCCGCGCGAGACCGCGGCTGACGTAAGCCAGGTCGCGGAGAGCATCCTGAGCATGGATCCGCCGGAGCACACCCGGATCCGTAGGCTGGTCGGCAAGGCATTCACCCCTCGTCGCGTAGAGGAAATGCGGCCCCGCGCGGCGGATATCGCCTCCAGCCTCCTGGACGATGTGATCGCCGCTGGTCCGCCTGCCGACCTGGTGGACAGCTTCTCGTTCGCCCTGCCCGCCATCATGATCTGCGAGTTGCTGGGCATCCCTGAG
>Ga0306920_100003237_pt1 | contig 20637 bp, 16 predicted proteins | sample flu12Cox44000170_FD_204666 | JGI IMG/M metagenome (GOLD analysis project Ga0306920, IMG submission 204666) | Lab enrichment of tropical soil microbial communities from Luquillo Experimental Forest, Puerto Rico - flux4day.12C.oxic.44.000.170 (v2)... | ecosystem: Environmental > Terrestrial >... | reverse complement strand
ACCGGCTCGCGGTAATCTTTTTCGAGAGCGCGGATGAAGAATCCTCCCGCGTTTCGCAGGTCTTTGGATCTCGTGAGAGCAGCTTTCTCTAAAACGTAGCCTTTGCCGTCCTGGTCGATGTAAAATTGGACTGTTTTGCTCTGGTCGTAGCTCAGCTTCAGCTTTTCGGTGAGTTTCTCCACAATCTCGGCGGGTTCGTCATCATCATCCGGCCAAGAAGAAGCGACGACGGCGACGGGCTGCTTCGTGGGGAGTTGCTCGTGGAGCTTTGATTGGTCGTCGTCGTTTCTCTTCTCTGTTTCTCTATTGGAAATCTCTGCTTCACATTCCTTTGAGGACAGATTTAACTCCCGTGTGAACTGAGCCTTCACATTTTTGTGAACCCTACGCTCAGCCTTAACATTTTTGTGAATGCTGTATTCCGCTTTCCCGAAAGTGGTTTTCCCACTTTCGCTAGGAGAATCGGCCTCCATGATGGCATCGAGGGTGTCCTGGTCTCGGATATTGCCGACAGCAGGTTTCGGATTTTTCCGATACCTGTTTATGCGCTTGCTGGGACCGTCCGGATTGCTTGATAGATTCTCGGTTGGTTCATCAACATTATCCGGCGAAGAAGAAGCGACGACGACGACCGATGTTTTAACAGCTCCGTTAGATTTCGAAAGGTTGCGCGTCGTCGTCGTCGTTTCCTTTGACGGTTCTAATACTGACGGTTCTGGTGGCATGATGACACCCCTCTTTTGCGCATATGCCACCCCTACGGGTGTCATAGTGCCAGGGGTAGGGGTGTCATTATGACGGGGGTGTATCCGATCCGCTTTGTCCTGGCGTTTTTTGTCGTTTTGCTCCTTGTAGTTTGGGGCTGGGATGGAAGCATTGCTGCGAAGCTGGTTCAGGTTGATCCGGTATAAATTGGATCGTTGCCCCGGAATCCTACCTCTGCCTGCACCTTTCTCGACCGTGACAAGCCCATGTTGTTGAAGATGCGAAATCACCTTTTGGACGTGCCGTTCGCTGACCCTCGACTTTTCGGCCAGCGTCGATACTGATGGAAAACACTCTCCCTCTTCGTTAGAAAAATCGGCCAAGGCTAGCATGACAAGTAGTTGAGATTGGTCGCGCAGGTGGGAGTACTCCCAGACACTAGTCATGACGCGAATGCTCATTTTCCTTGATAATCGCCCCTCTTTTGCCTACAATTGCCGTCAATTATGGCTCGTCGTAAGTCATCACTCAACCAAAAAGTCACCTTACGGTTCGATCCGAAGACAATAGTCCTGATCGAGGACTTGGAGATTCCCGTTGCAACCATTGCGGCAAAGGTTCGGTATTTGGTGACTCGAGGAATCGAGAGAGTCCAGGCTGAGAAGGCGGCACGCACCGGTCAAATGAACTCGATGTCCGGTCTCCGACTTTAGGGGCGAGTTTTTTTCTGCGGGCCCTTTCCGCCGGCGGACAAGTTTCTCCAGGTTGGGTCATACGCTTGGGAGTTTTGGGAGATAGAACGATCGGATGGCCTTCAGCCAGGCGGAGAGGGGACTTGTTCCGCTCCAATCGACATCCCAGCAAAGACGCGCGCACATTTCAGCCGTCTCTTGTGCGATGCCGCCGCGCGCGAGCTCTCTCACAAGATCATCTTCGTGGACTGTTCCCGGACTTTTGCCTTGCCGATCCAAGCTTTCCCAAACGCCGTAACAGGCTCGGAGGATTGCGGCGGTGTACGCCCGCGCCGGCAACAAGTCCCACAGGGGGACCAGCATCATCCGGGTACCCTCCTCACGCTCGATCGCGATCCGCGCGCTCCTTTCGTGAAGACCACAGAGCAGCGCCGGTACGCCGGCTCCGGTCGTCTTGTGGTCGGTCAGGAAATACACAGAGTTACCGATCTCCATAACATTCTCCTTTCGGGTTAGGGTGTTGTTCCAAGAAGCGGATCAAGAGCTCTCGAGTATTCGTCCGGGGAATAGTTCGTCCGGATTCCCAGCTTTTGAGACTGGCGATAGTCAGATCGAACAAGTGGGCTCGAAAAAACTTGACCGTTTCGGCCTGCGAAAGGCCGTGGGTAGTTTGACGCCAGAAAATAAGTGACTCAACCGCGGGATCTTTTCTTTGCGCTGGCGCTCCTGTCCGTCTCCTCATATACAGCCATGATGCAGAGCGAAAAATCTGCAAGCAAGAAAAAAGACTCACATATTTTATATGTTTTTATAAATATCAATGAGGGTTCCTATTAGATTGATTCCCTGACGGTGCTATGCGAGAAATCGCCCTTATCCATGGATCATGAGCTCGGCGATTGGATTAAGTGTCCCCAAACTGGCAAAGAGCTCAGGGCTTGGCGCAAGGCTCTAGGTCTACGTCAACGCGAGATCGCTCAATTACTGGGACTGCATATCAACACCATTGTCGCCGCGGAAAAGCAAAAGAGACTCAAAGGACAGGTCCGTTTAGGTGTTGAGCTTTTACAACATCGGATATTGCACGGTGATATCGATTTCTCTCCGCTCTTTAAGAGTCGGCCCCCACTAGGACGACCAAAAAAAGAGCCGCCGTCTGGAAATCATTCACGATAATCGTGATACTTTTTTCCTTGCCTCCTGTTTAGAATCCCTATAAAGACCATTAAGACTAGGAAGTCTTCCGTCGTATGGTCAATAGGGAAGTTATAAAAAATGGAGCTGAGGAGCGAAACGGCAAAGACGCCGCACATGATCGCCGGCTGGAAAAACTCCGCCACGATTTCGGTCCCACTTTCCTCGCCGCGCTCGAAGATCCCCTAACCATCGAAATCTTGCTGAACGCCGATGGCACCCTGTGGCAGGAAAAGCTGGGCGGCCAGATGGAAATCATTGGCGAGATGAGCGCCGCGCGCGCCGAAGCGGTAATGCGCACGATCGCCGCTTGCCTCAACACGGTGATCACCTGGGATCACCCAATGCTTGAGGGCGAGCTCCCATTGGACGGCTCCCGGTTCGCCGGCCAGCTCCCGCCTATTGTGTTGGCGCCGACCTTTGCCGTGCGTAAGCGTGCCTCCAGCGTCTTCACACTGGCTCAATACGTGGAGCAGGGGTTTATGACGCCAGAACAAAAACAAACCCTTTGTTCGGCCATTCGCAAGCACGAGAACATCCTCGTAATCGGTGGCACTCAATCAGGAAAGACCACGCTGACCAACGGCCTTATTCATGAGATGACCTGCTCGTGTCCCCACGAGCGGATCATCATCATCGAGGACACCGGGGAAATTCAGTGCAGTGCCCGCAACGCGGTTCTCTATCACACCGCCGGCGAGGTGAGGATGACTCAACTCTTAAAGACTTCCATGCGGATGCGACCTGACCGAATTCTGGTCGGCGAGGTGAGGGGGCCTGAAGCGCTCGACCTCCTCATGGGCTGGAACACTGGCCATCCGGGCGGAATCGCCACACTTCACTCCAACACGGCGAGCTCTGGCCTGACCCGGCTTAGCAGCCTGATTTCCATGGCTCGGGATTACCCCAAGCCGATCGAACCGCTCATTGGCGATGCGGTCGATCTAATCGTTCACATCGCCAAAGAAAACAACTCGCGCAAGATAAAAGAAATCCTCCGGGTTACATCCTATAACACGCACACAAACAGTTATGACTTAACCAGCTTATGAAAACAAATTCCGCTGCGTTGTCGAGCTGTAGAAGCTCGGGCAGACCCCACATCGGCCAGGGTACCTCTAATTGTCGATCGGCAAGCCACAGGTCTTTTGGCAAAACGGCATGCACAAGCGTTAGAGCCACCGAGACCGCAGATGGGCCTTCCAGCGAGATTGAAAAACCGAGGACAACCCGACTTGCTACGTCGACGGCAAGCGTTAGCCAGGGGCGCCCGATGGGCAGCCGATCGCCTTCGTCGACCACAATTAGGCACACGGAAGCCGATTAACCATGAGTTTGTTCCGTTCCCTGACCTGATCGAAAAGGACGGCCAATGGCTGCGGGTTAACGCCGCAAGGGGCGTGACAGAGGAGTACACTGAGCAGCGGGAGGCCGTCGAGGCCATGCTCAAAACAACCGACCAGGTGTTCGCTCTGCGCGGCTTGGCAGGCGCTGGGAAAACCACAGCTTTGAAAGAGTTTGATGCGGGTGTACGGGCCGCCGGAAAGACGCATATCCTGCTGGCTCCAACTACCAAAGCTGTTGAGGCTCTGAAGCGCGAGATCTCCGGTGCTCGCGTCACTACAGTTGAAAGTTTTCTCTTAAGTCAAAAGGCAAGAGACAGCGGCGCTCTCGGGCTGCTCGGAAGGATCGCTTCGCCGAGGCTAAATAATGCTGTTATCACCATCGACGAGTGGGGTTTGCTCTCCAACCGGGCTGGCCACGCTCTTTTAGCGGTTGCTGGAGCCAACGGCGCCGATGTGCGCTTTGTTGGCGATACCAGCCAGCATGTCGGGGTCGAAGCTGGCGACTTCGGCCGGACGCTCGAAGAGCATTCGAAATTGCGATCGGTTTCCGTGTCTAAAATCAAGCGTCAACGCGATCCGGAGTACCGTGCCGCTATGGCGGACATGGCCGCCAGGCGCACTAAAGAGGGCTTAGACAAGCTGGATCAAAAAGGCTGGATTCACGAAGAGAAGTCCGGCTACTTGATTGAGGCTGCCAGGCGGTACCTGGAGGTCAGCGAGTACGGGCGGAAGCTGGTCGCTGAGCGAGGCGAGCCGCATGTGCTGGCCGTGGGTCCAACGCACGCCGAAATTCGCGCGTTTACGACCGATGTCCGTGCACAGATGCAGAAGGCCGGTGCGTTAAGTGGCCCGGTGATCAAACGGCGCGCATTTGTTCCTCATGACACCACGCGCGGGGTGCGGCGTGACTCAAACAGCTACACGCCTGGTGTGGCTCTAACCTTGGTCTCCGAAAAGACCAAGGTGAGGGGTCTTTCAGCGCGGGAAGTCTATACGGTTAAGGAAACGCCAAAAAAGAAAGATTTCGTAACGCTCGTTGACCAGGCCGGAAAGGAACACAAGATCAACGTCCGCGCTAACGGAGAGAAACTTGAGCTGGGAACGATCGGAGAAATTGAATTGCAAGCCGGTGACCGGCTCTGGTTCAGAGCTAACTCTTCCGGCGTAACAAATGGCACTTTGGCGAGTCTTGCGGGCACGGATGAACAAGGACGCCTTGTCACAACCGATGGGTTTGTTGTCCCGGATGATTACCTTAAAATTGCTCACGGGTACGCCACGACGAGTCACTCAAGCCAGGGATTGACCGCCAACTTTGCCGTGGTTTTCGGTGCTGCTTTCGACCAGAAATCTATCTATGTCTCGCACAGCCGGGCGAGGGAGCGCGTCGATACTTATATCCCGAGCAAGGAAGCGTTTTTAGCACGCGCTGAGCGTGCTCAAGGGGAGAGGCTGGGAGTGCTCGAAGCGATTGCAGACGCCAAAAGAAAAAATGGCGATGGCATGCTCAATAATGGTTTCAACGTTGGCGACCAAGTCACTTGGAACTACGAGGCTAGAGGTGGGTACGGATACGTCACGGCTGTACCCGGCGTGGTGACTAAGCTCGGGAGTCAGCGGGTTGAGATAGCAGTGCCATCACAGTCAAAGCAAGTCCGAACACCGGTCGGCGCGATTACCTTGCCTGACTCGCAATGGATCAGAGTCACGCGATGGGTAAAACCAGAGAAACTTGTTCCCCGCCACACCCGCGCATCGCCGGAAGAAGCCGCTCGGATTATCGAGCCGGAGCCGGAAAGAAAAACTATGGATAAATCAGAAAGCCACGGAACGGATGGCAACCGACAAGGAGCATCGGAAACAGGTAGCAAAGGGGATCTCCTAGGTGCTGCCAACGCAGCAAAGCAGGTTGCCAGCGCTAACACACAAAAGACAGGAGGAGCTATGCCCGAACAAAAGGATGATAATCCCATGGCCCGTCTGCGCGGACTCTCGCTGATGGATCTGAGCGCCGCGGCGCAGGCCTGGGAACGACAGTATACCGAAGAGCTCGCAAATGAAAAAGAGTTGGCGGCCAGCGCTATAGAGATCAGACAGTACTTGGCCGTGCCTTACGCGGAACGCGAAGCGGCCAAAGCCGCCGGCGCCAAATGGGATTGGCGCGAGAAATTGTGGTACATCGGTCCCGAAGGAACGAGGGAAGGGCTCGCTAAATGGATGCCGGAGAATGCCGCGGCGTCGGCGCCGGCCAGTGCCAGCCCGCATGAAGAGTTTGCAGAGGTTTTGCGCGAACTCGGGGGCGACTTGACGGGCGAGCATCCGATCATGGACGGCCGTCCCCACCGGATGGCAACCCTGGACGATAATCGGGGCGAAAAATCCATGTTCTACATCGCCCATTCCGACGGCCGGCCGGCCGGCTACGCGAAGAACAATCGAACCGGCGAAGAACAGCGCTGGAAAGCCTCCGCAGTCACGATGACCAAAGAGCAATTTACAGCGATCGCGCTTGGCAAGCTCGCCGAGCGTGAAGCCGATCGGGTAGCGCTCTACGAGCGCACGGCGGAGCGATTGAGCGCGCACATAGAGGCTTACCCGGCCCTTTCTCCGGACCACGATTATCTAAAAGCCAAACGCATCAGCCTTGAACCTGGCGTCTTTGAGACGCCCAGAGGCAGCATGGCGATACCAGCCTATGACGCGGAAGGGAAGCTCTGGAGCGTGCAGTACGTTAACTCGGACGGGTCAAAACGTTTCGCCCGTGAATCGCGGAAAGAAGGCTGCTTTCACGTGGTGGGATCAACCGATCCAGTGGGCGATCTGAACAAGGCCGCTGCCATCGTCGTAGCCGAGGGTTACGCCACTGCCGCCACGCTGAAATCCCTGCATTCGCAAGCGGGAGATCCGCCAGGGCGCGTAGCATTCGTTGCGGCCTTTGATGCCGGCAATGTGCCGCACGTCGCCCGCGTGCTTCGCGAGCGGCACCTCAGCGCGGCGATGGTCATTGCGGCGGACAATGATAAGGCGATGGAAGGCCAAGAGCCTGGCCGCAATCCAGGTCTCATCAAGGGGCAACTGGCGGCCGATGGTGCCGGAGCGGTGCTGATGGCGCCTTCTTTTTCCGAAGAGGAACTTGAAGCCGGATTCAGTGACTGGAACGACCTGGCCAGCCAAGACGAGGTGCGCGCAGCCTTCGTTGCTAAGGAGCTAGAAAACGCGCTTGTAAAGGCTTTGGAGCGCGCCCGGCACCGGGATCCCGCGCTAGACGTAGACGGCAATACTGAGCTTGAGAACGCCTCTGAGCGGGAAGATGCGGAGCCTTTCGCTGACCAGAATATTTCTTCTGGCGTAACCATGCAGAATGAGCAGGAGATCTTTTTCTCTCTCGGCAAGAATGGCGTAATTGAGCATGTCCGGACCGCGGACGGCCGCTTCGTGGTTCGTGAAGGAGGCGAGAAGCTTCGGATCCTTAACGAGGATCACCAAGGGGCAACGCCAGAAAAAAACACGGCGACGCCGCAAGAAGCCCGCGTTGACTCGGGCGATGCCGAACAAGAGCCGGTCTGGGAACTCTCCTCTGGGGAGCTCCGGAAGAAACAGACCCCGCCGGCGCCGCTCGAAAGAAATCCCCAACTAGAATGGGATTTCCGGATCGGGAAAGACGGCGCGATTGAACATTTCCGGACTGAAGACGGCCGTGTGGCGGTCCGGGAGAGCGGAGACAAAATCCACATCCTGGCCAAAGATCACGATGCCATGGCCCTTGCCCTGGAGCGCGCTCTGGAGCGCTTCGGCGGTCATCTTCATTTTGAAGGGAACCAGGCCGGCGCTCAAACCCTGGTCGATATTGTGGTCACCCACGATCTGCAGGTGACCTTTACCGACGATCGGTTAAATGCCCAGATCCAGTTGAGAAGAGTCCACAATGAACTGGACAGAGGCCGGTCGATCCCGACCTCAGAGGCAGAGCAGATTTCGGCGCAAAAACGCGGCGCTGGCGCAAGCGCCAGCGAATCAACGCCAGAAAAGAAAATTGCTGACAACGCGGCACACCAGCAAGCTGGCGAAGTCTTCCTTGATGCCGGCTCGGCGCCCTTCGATTTCGATAAGAAGAACGAGCTCAATTATTTTGTGCGGACGATCACTCTAGCTGGCGAGCAGCGGATTTATTGGGGAAAAGATTTCCCGCGCGCTTTGGAAGAGGCTGGGGCAAAAGTAGGTGACTCGATTACTGCGACTCGGGTGGCGAGCAAACCCGTAACAGTGGAAGAAATCCAGGAACAGCCGGACGGTTCAAGACAGACGGTCAGAATTGACGCAAAACGTAACAGTTGGCAGGTGGATAATCATGGGGTTAACCGCGAGGCGCTTATCAAAGCCTACGATGTTCTAGCCAAGACCCCTGAGGACCGCAAAAAACTCGAAAGATCCGCGCCTCTGTTGGTTGCCGCGCGGGACCAAGCGGTCGTCCAGCTCAAGCGCGAGAAAATTGCGAACGAACTGGCAAATCACAACCAGCGCCGGCCCACAATTCCACTATGATTAACAATAGCGAACCGGAACGGGATCCAGCCGTTGAAACCGACTATAGCGCAGAGGAGGCGGAACAAATGGGGGCATTTGTCGAATACGCTCTCTCTTTCAAAGACGCTCTAGAAAGCGCAGAGGACTTTGAGTCAGAGAAATGAACAACGACGCCTTTGAGTCAGAGAAATGAACAACGACGCCTTTGTTAAGAATGTCAGCTCTAATTTGTGTCAAGTTGTGTCAAAAATCCGAACTTTGCACAGGGTGTACTGCCGGCGTGGCGCCATATCCACCTGAACGGGCACTACACCTTCCGCGGCTACGGACAGCTCATCGACCTGGATGCCATCGTGGCGGGACTGGAGTTGAGGTGACGGAATTTTCGGGGGTTTGGGCTTACAACCCCATTTCTTATCGACTATGATCAGTAGCCAAGACTCACAAATGGGTTATTTTATTATTATTGGCCAAGATTAAATTCGTTCCTATGAATAATGCTCAGATTATCGTTGATGCTGATTTTTTAATTTCCGAACTTGATCGGCGTCTCTTTGGGTCGTTTGTAGAGCATATGGGCCGGTGCGTTTACACCGGCATCTTTGAACCCGGCCACCCAACGGCGGACGACCACGGGTTTCGGCGTGACGTGCTCGAATTGGTTCGAGAACTTGGGCCGACGATCATCCGCTATCCGGGAGGCAATTTCATGTCGGGCTATAACTGGGAAGATGGTGTAGGCCCGGTCGCAGATCGACCGAGACGGCTCGACCTTGCCTGGTTCAGCACCGAGACTAACACATTTGGAACAAATGAATTTATCGAGTGGTGCAAATTAGCTCAGACGGAGCCAATGTTAGGGGTTAACCTGGGAACCCGCGGCCCCGATGAGGCACGCGAATACCTCGAGTATTGCAACCATCCCGAGGGCACGCGCCTGAGCGAGCTTCGAGCCGCGCATGGATACAGGGAACCGCACGCCGTAAAGTTTTGGTGCGTTGGAAATGAGATGGATGGACCGTGGCAGATCTGTCACAAAAGTGCGGACGAATACGGCCGTATCGCGCGAGAGGCCGCAAAAGTAATGAAGTGGGTGGATTCTACGATTCAGGTTTCTGTCTGCGGATCTTCCGGTTGTTCGATACCGACGTTTGGTGCCTGGGAGTACGAGGTCCTGGAACACACATTTGAGGTAACAGATTTCATCTCGCTGCACATGTACTACGAGAATCCGCACAATGACGTGCTGGAGTTTTTGGCGAACATCGAGCTTATGGACCGCTTTACCAAAGAAGCTGTTGCCGTCTGCGATGCGGTCGCGGCAAAGCGAAGATCACCGAAGCGGATCATGCTCTCTTTCGACGAATGGAATGTCTGGTACAAAGCGCGTTCCGGCGAGCATATGGCAAAGCCAGGATGGCCGATTGCTCCACGATTGATTGAAGAGGTCTACGATCTGCAGGATGCCCTGATGGTTGGGGGCGCTCTTATAACGCTGTTAAACAATTCCGATCGGGTCAAAGCGGCATGCCTGGCCCAGCTGGTCAACGTCATCGGACCCATTCTTACGGAACCGGGCGGTGCGGCCTGGCGCCAGACGATCTTTCATCCCTTCAAGCTCGCCACCAGGCATGCTCGCGGCATCGTCCTTCACACAAAGGTTCACTCGAGCCAATGCGCAACAAAGACCGCGGGCCCCACCGATCACCTCATCGCATCTGCAGTGCATGACACTGATCAACGCAAAGTCGTTTTCTTCGTGCTAAATCGCGATACTTCCGGGCCGGTAGAGCTCTCGATCGTTTTGCGAGCTTTCCCGCAAATAACGGCTTGCAATGTCGTTGAAATCGCCGGAGCCGATCTCCTAGCAACCAATACTGCGCAAACGCCTGACGCGGTCCAACCAAGCGAGCACAAAGAATGCTCGGTTAAAGCCGATAAAATAATCGCCAGGCTGCCTGCTCTTTCCTGGAATGTGCTCTTGCTCTCATATTAGATCTTTGGCTTGACACGCTCTGATCGCAACCTCAACCTTCTTTTAATCCACAAACACCCCCCATGAAGACAGCTATCTATTCTTTTGCGTGGTTTATCTCTACTGTCGCGCAGGCCGCACCTGCCCCACTCATCTATTGGGATTTTCTCGGTGGCGGCGACGGCGTGCGGATGACACAGATCGTGGATGAATTTAATAAGAGTCAAAACGAAATCCGCGTTACAAAATCGACCCTTACCTGGGGCGAGCCATTCTATACTAAGGTTCATACGGCGGTGGTTTCTGGCGAGACGCCCGATATTATGACCTACCATCTATCGCGTTTTCCTGCCGGCATTACGTCTAAGGACCTGCGACCCATAACAACCGAGGAGCTCGCGCAAGCCGGCCTCAAGGCCTCGGATTTTCAGAAATCGCTGGTGGATAGGTCATTGGAGGTGAGTAAAAAATATGGACAGGCTGACCAACTGTTCGGTGTGCCGCTCGATATTCACACCCTGGTTTTGTACTACAACAAGACCGCTCTTCAAAAAGCCGGGCTGCTCAGCGCCGATGGGAAACCGACCGGTACTGAGGGCATCGAGGCGTTTACCCAGATGCTGACCGCAGCGAAAGGCAAAACCCGCTTGCTCCCGATAGCCTGGTCTACTAACTCTGCCGATCCAGCGTCCTGTTGGCGCCTCTTGTACACCTTGTTCAAACAGCAAAACGGGGATTTCGTGAAAAATGGTCAATTATCCTTCGAAGACCTTGCCAATCAGGGCCGTAAAGCACTCCAGGTGATAGCTGACTGGGCTAAGGGCGGATTGGTTCCGAAGAATACGACCTATCCTGCAATGGTAGCACTGTTCACTGCCGGTCGCTCTGTCTTTATGATCAACGGTAATTGGGAGGTACCAACCCTTGTTGACCTGCAAAAGCAAAGTAAGCTTCCCTTTGAGTACGGTATCGTGCCGTTTCCAAAACTATTCGATGGCCAGGCGACATGGGCCGATTCCCACCAGTTCGCAATCCCAAACAATATGAAGAAGCCGGCATCTCCTGAAAAGGTAGCGGCTGCTCTGAAGTTCGTCGCCTACGTCGTTAAACAACTGGCCTGGGCTGGTGGCGGTCACATTCCAGCCTACCTCCCTCTTCAGGAGAGTGATGCATACAAGCAGTTGTCGCCAAATAACCAGTATAGCGCAGGCGCGGCGAAAGATGTCGTATTTGAACCTGAGCTCCAGATATTCGGCGTCGGCAGCCCGAGCTTGACCGCGGTGAGCAGTTTTCTGATCCCGGTCATAAATGGCCAAACGCCTGTCGACAAAGGACTCACCCAATTCACCGCCGAACTTGAGAAATACGCAAAGCAGCACTAGCCAGTGTAAGGGACGGCTCATCTTGAACACGACAACGTCACATTTATATGCGAGACGGTACAATAGGTCCGCCTGGGGGAGAGCGGTTTCCCTACCATGACGAAAGCTGAGCCCGATACTCATCCGACGCGGCGGCGAAAAGGCAGGCCGATCGCCTGGGCTTTTGTTGCTCCCTTTTTGTTTTTTTATGGAGCGTTTCTGATTTATCCCGCGATCGAGGTGGTTTATTTGAGCTTAACGAACTCAGATATCGCAGGCCAAGGAGCATTTATCGGACTGCAGAATTATATCGCGCTGATGCGTGACCAGGATTTTTGGGCTTCCGTCGGGCATACAATTTACTTCGTTGTCCTGACGGTTGTGCCAAATACAGCCATGGGATTTTTACTTGCGCTTTTGGTTTTTCGCTTGAAACGGCTGCGTCTACCTGTCCTATCGGCATTCTTTCTGCCCTTCGTGCTCCCAGTGAGCGTAGTGACGACTGCGGCGCTATGGATACTAGACACAAATTTTGGAATTGTTAATTATCTGTTTGGCACATCGATCTCCTGGTTTCAGGACCCGACTTCGGCCATGCCCGCGGTAGCCGCGGTCACCATCTGGTGGACAGTCGGGTTTAATATGCTTCTCTTTATCGCAGGCCTGCAAAATATCTCGCCAGACATCTATGAAGCTGCAGCGATCGATGGAGCGAGCGCTTTCCAGCAGTTTATTAGTATCACCTGTCCGCTCATCTGGCCGGTGACAAGCCTAGTGTTGATCCTTCAACTCATCGCCCAGTTCAAGATCTTCGACCAGGTATATCTCCTGACCCAGGGAGGACCATATAACTCCACGATGGTCGTACTGCTCTACATGTATCGCCAGGCATTTCAGCTGAATCGCGGTGGCTATGCTTCCGCTGTGGCCATAGTGTTGGTAGTCATCATGTTACTCATATCGGCGTTACAATTCCGCTTGCTGCAGGGAAAGCCTACAAAATGAAACAGAAACGCATTTCGATGTTAAGCGCGATTTGCACCGTGCTGACGCTGATTATGGCGTTAGCGTGGCTGTCGCCGGTCTACTGGATCACGGCGACTGCATTAAAGAGCGAAACGGATACCATTAAGCTTCCACCCTCTTTCGTGCCGTCTCCGCCAGATTTCACAGCCTTTATTTACGTCATTGAGAATAGCCCGATTTTCCGGTGGTATTTGAATACAGTCCTGGTATCTGCAGTGATTACATTTTTGTCAATTTTGTGTGCGCTGATGTGCGCCTACGCTCTCTCCATCCTGGAGTTCAGGGGTAAGCGGATGGTTTACTGGATGCTTTTAGTAGGATTTATGCTTCCCTTTGGCGCGATGGCGATCCCGCTATTTCTGCTGATGAACAGAATGCATTTGGTAAATTCCTATGCGGGGATCATTCTGCCTCAAATCGCAACGCCGCTTTCGGTGATCGTTTTCAAGCAGTTCTTTGACCAGGTCCCCATTGATTTCCGCAATGCCGCGGTGATCGACGGGGCAGGTGATTTCAGAATTCTGTTTAACATCTATATCCCACTGAACTGGAGCATTATCTGGGCGATGGCTATCGTCACTTTCATTGGTGCCTGGAACAACTTTTTCTGGCCGTTTATCGTTACCAACTCGACTCCAATGCTCACGATTCCAGTGGGCATGACTCAAGTCCAGTCCGCCTACGGAGTCGCCTTTGCGAAAACGTCTGCCATCGCCGTGCTCGCCTCCCTCCCGACTGCGGTTGCCTACCTCATTTTCCAGAAGCGGGTGACACAGGGTGTCATGGCAGCAGCCGGCATCAAGTGAACAGCGCATGGTCAGCCATGTGGTGCTAAGACGGATACGAAACTCGTACGGTCGTTCGAATAAGGGGCTAGGCTAAGCTGTCCCAACTGCTGAGCCGCCCTGCACCCTCTCAGAGGGTCGCTTGAGACGAAGACTAAACGTTAGCGTGCTAAAATTTCCTTTTAGTGTCGGCAGGGGATTATGAACTGGGTCATTGGACTGGACACGCGACTCGGTTGAACCGAGACCTCTCGGATCCCTTTGGTTCAATCGGGTACGCTCGAGAAGAGCTGCGCGCGGAGATAGCGAGCATGATCATCGGCTCAGAGCTGGGGATCGGCTACGATCCAGGGCAGCACGCGGCTTATGCAGCATCCTGGATCCAGATATTGGAGCACCAGCCCCTTGAGATCTTTCGCGCTGCGGCTGATGGCGAAAAAATACACACTTATCTCCAGAGCTTCCAGCAACAGCAATCCATACCTGGTGAGGAGCTACAGGCCGACAAATCCGAGATCATCAAAGAGTATGATCGCTTAGTAGGCGGGCCAGCGGCCCGTAAATGGCTCGAGAAAGAACGCCCGTCGTTAGTGGCTGCGCGCGACCAGGCGATTGTCGAGCTCAGGCGAGAAAAACTCCAGAAAGAAACTGCTGAAAAGCCACACAAGGTCGCCAGAGTGCGCAGGTAGAGCTCGGCTCTTTGAGCCCCAGGTCCGCGTTTTTTTCCTGGCGTTTGTACTGCGACCAGAACCTCTCGCCCGCAACAGGCTTGCGAGCGAGAAGTAGGCGTTCGCGGTTTTTCCGCCAATGGTGGCCACAAATTTCGTCCTACTTCATGACCTTTGTTCGGCGTTCCGCTGGAAACCGAATGAAGTCTGGGTCGAGAACGGCTAGAAGGTCGATCAGTGCGTTCTGCAGCGCCACGAGCCTTGGACGGGCAACTTCGAGCTTGGTGCTCAGAGTTTGCACATCTTGCCGGACAGGCTCGAGTAGCGGATCTGGGGCCTTGGCCAGCTGATCGAGGAACGCCCCATAGCCTACGCACTCTGGTCCTCGCGGTCCGTCGCGAATCATGCGCTCGCCTATTGCACGCTGCTCTCCGGCGAAGACGCGAAACATACTATCGAACTCATCAGTTTGGAAGAGAGCGTAGATATCGTCCTGCAATCGTACAAGGTCGCGGGCCTTTTTGTCTTGCCCAAGGTCGATGTACTGGATGTCGCGCCGGATGATCTCCGTCCAGGCGAAGTATTGAGCGACCAAGAAGGCGGTATTGTCGATGACATAGGAGCGCTCACGCTCGCCTCCCTTGTCGACGTAGGCGCGAACCAGGCCTTGCTCGAGGATGTTGTAGAGGCGGCTCTGCAGGTCGTAGGCGGCTCTGGCGAGCGGCTCGCGATAGCGCGACATCGCTTTCTCCGATTAGATCCGTCTCTCTTCCGCCAGCTTGAGTTCTTGTAGCTTTGCAGAAAGACTCGCAGAAGTGAACTGACCCCAGACCGAAACCGCTGTGGCGGATAGCGCGACTCCGCCCGAGACTAATGCAACGAGTAGTTCCGTCTTCACCGATTAACTTTGCACCGGCGCCGGTAACGTTTCGAGTAAAAACACACAGATCGCCTGTCTCGGCGACATTCGCTGATCTGTTTTTTCTACTCAACCATGTCGGATTATGGGTTATCTTGACCGGCAAATTTCACCGGGCTTTTTCACTCATCCCGACGTCACATCATTAATGCGCGTCGCCGAGTAGGTGTGATGCTCTGACGCTTACGACTAACACGCCATGGCCGTGGGCGTTATCGACCACTGGGCATTTGCAGACTGCTTCAAGTGCGGCGTCGCTTCCTGGGCTTGGCGCGCCTTTTGATGGGGTCTGGGTTTAGGTCTGGATTCATCGTTGTTCTTTGAGTTTGGTAATCCGAAGGCCCGGATCACATAGGGAGTGAGCACTTTCGATGCCGGGACGTCGTTGACCCGTAGTAGGCCGGGGCGGGCGCTTTAGACAAGCGCCGAGAACGGGCCCGGGGAGAGGACAACTCGCCGGATGCGGTCCGTCATTGCCGCACTTTCACGGCTTCAAGGCGTGGGAGTGCGTCAATTTATTTGGTGTGACGAATGTACCAAATACTGTATTGGCTTCGTGTCCCGCACACCGGCGTCAGATCAGGCGCTTCCTACATTCCCGGTTCTTTGAGCTTCTCTATGATAGGCCGTCGTGCTTCGCGTCTGCACAATTCGTCCATGAGGTGAGGAATCGGCAACTGATAGGCTTTTTCTTTTGTGGTGCCTTTGAGCCGCAGAGAAACACAGTCGGCAAATAGCGTGACAATTGATAGTCTTGCCGTAGTGTCGATACCGTTGGATAGTTTCTCTCCGAAATTGGTTTTGCTAGTTTTGTCACGGCTACAATTTACCACACGGCAGTCTTAAAAACCGCTCTAGAAGAGGATTCACAGGCAGTTTTACCTAGGAAAAGAAAAATAATTTGACACGATTTTGACTGATGCGGCCGTTTCGCTATAAACCGGGAAGACAGTCGCCCGATCACAATTATGAATGTAGAATTAAATCTGGAAGAACTGGAGCAGATCGTCGAGGCGCTCAACCAGAAACACGACGCTCTGAGCAGGGGGGGCACTGAAGTTCTCCCGGAGCTTCAGGCAGTCAACCGGTTATGTAACCGATCGATGGAGCTGCGCGAAGAACATGAAAACAATCACGATCTCTCTGGAGACGAGGTTCATCAGGCCTACAACAGGGTCCGCGGGCGGCAGCTCGGGTCCGCAGTTTTCATTTCAGATCTGGCGAGCGAGCTCCAGATCCGCGTCCCAAAGCTTCATGAATGGATCCGTAGGGAGGTAATCAAATCCGGTCACGGCTCACTGGACGACGGCCACTGGCCGACAGCAACAGAGAGCCAGCGCGCCGCGGCGATCGAACATCTCGGTTCCAGACGGCTTCTAATCCGCTTCTCCGAGCCTGATCACGTAGCGATCGTCAAAGAGCACGATGGCCAGGTCGAGACCCCGCAAAACCGGAATCGGGAACAAGACGACGGAGCCGATAACGAGATGGACGGCGCTGATGCCATTAAGCTTTACAACGAACTTGTGAAAAGCCCTGAAGACCGGCTCGCGCTTGAAAAAGAAATCCCGTCCCTAATTGCCGCGCGCGACAAAGCCGTAACGGCCGCAAAACGGAAACAACTCCAGAAAGAAACGGCCGCCCAAATCTCTGGACATGTCGGCAAGATGCACAGGTAGCACCGGGGGACGTTTTCAGGCCATCCAGCTCGCGAGTTCTTTTTCTGGCGTTTGCCTAGAGCCGGCCTGGCCGGGGCCCTCGCGCTGGGGGTCATGGGCGCAGCGACATGATGCGAGGAGCTACCGCACCTCGAGCATGATGTCACTGCAGGATCTGGGGGTGGGGGTGGGCTGGAGGCAAGTTTGCGCTCGCTTTTTTTATTTGTTGTGAATGTGTTGGAGAGACAATGGCTAAGTCCAACGATCAGTATCGGCTCAATGTAAAGCAGCGCCACGAAATCGACCGGATTGGCCAGAAGTTTCACTTCAATCTTGCGCCGCCGCCAGATTCCCTGGACGAGATTACAATGGGTCGGAAGTTCGTCTCCCTGGCGGACTTCATAGAAGACTTTGATTGGAAGTACTCCGATCTGGATATCATCGACCGGCTTGAGATTAAACACTTGGCTCTGGAGAACTTTTGGCGCTACATCGCGAAATCTGAGGTGCCCATCCAAGAGCCTGGGCACCTGTCGCCGGTGACGGTCGCGAAAGGCATCGAGTATGGAGTGAATTTGTTGGGGTCCTTCATTGAAGGCTCCGTGGGGTCTGGCCGTGGGTTAGGTAAAGAGGCTGGTTTTATGAGGCTCAGCCAAGCGGCCTTGGAATTTGCTCGCTGCACTTTCGGCGCTTGTTCTGAGGAGGATAACTGGTACGAGCATTTTCAGTTGTTGATGCGGCATCCAGTCATAGAGGCCGGCGTGCAGATTGCTGCTTGGCATCATTACCGGCTTCCCGAAGATCTTTTTAGCACTTGATCAGCGCTCCAAATTATCCGGGCTTAAGAGCCGAAGCGAGGACAGTTTTTTCTCGCCATACAGAAACGCGGCAGGCTAGAAACCTTACGGCGATTATGGATATTCAGGTTGTTCAGGCGTTGATCGTTATTCCAGGGCTGCTCCTAGAAATGGGTTTGGCTTACGTGCTGCTGCGAAAAGTGTGGAAAAAGAGTCGGCGGGAGGCCGGATTGATCGCAACAGGATTAACCCTGCTTTTTTGCGTGGCGGCTTGGTTGTGCGGGTGGGGGAGTGAATTGCGCTGGTCCGTTTTGTTTTGGGCGGGATGGCTGGGCTTGTGCTGGTCCTGGGGGGTCAGCAGGTGGTTTCGTAGCGTCGGCTAAATGGTTCTTTACTGGAGGTTATTCGCAACGTGACCGGGGGATGGCACCGCTTTCGGTCAGCAATCAGGCAGAATACGACACTATGAATAACAATACCGAACCGGAACGGGATCCAGGCGTTGCTAGCCAGTGCATCGCGAAAACGCCGTCGGCGTCCGGCTTTCCTTTATTGATTAAGGGCTTGCTGGAATCCGGAGTCACGCGCGCCCCAGAGCAGGAGATCGTCTCCGCTGACAGCACTCGGCTCACCTATCGGGAGTTCGCCGAGCGAGTCGGAAGGCTCGCCTCAGGTCTCGCCAGTTTGGGGGTAGAGCTGGGCGATACGGTGGCAATCATGGATTGGGATAGCAACCGGTATCTCGAGTGTTACTTCGCAGTGCCAATGATGGGCGCAGTGCTGCATACCGTGAACGTCCGGCTTTCGGCCGAACAAATTCTTTACACGATCAATCATGCCGAGGATGACTTCATTCTGATCAACAGCGAGTTGCTTCCGCTCCTCGAGCAGATCTGGGACCGGGTCGACCCCGGGAAAAAGCTCGTCCTCTTAAACGACACTGGTGGGCTAATTCAGACCGTTAAGACCTCACTTTCTTTCGACGCCGAATACGAGGCATTGCTTGCTGCCGCCGACCCACGGCGCGATTTCCCGGACCTCGATGAGAACACTCGCGCTACAACGTTCTATACGACCGGAACCACCGGGCCGCCGAAGGGCGTTTACTTTAGTCACCGGCAACTGGTGCTGCACACGCTGTCGGACCGCGCCGGCATCGCTGCAATCGGGCACGGTTGGCTTAACGATGGAGAAGTCTACATGCCCATCACGCCTATGTTCCATGTTCACGCCTGGGGCGTCCCGTACATTGCCACCATGTTAGGCCTAAAACAGGTTTATTGCGGGCGATATGTAGCTGACTCTGTCGTTGCACTCTTTCAACGTGAAAAAGTCACCTTTTCGCACTGCGTGCCCACCATCTTGCGGATGCTGCTCGACAGCGCCAAGGCAAAGGGCATCAATCTTTCCGGCTGGAAAATGCTCATTGGAGGCGCGATTCTGGCGGAGGCGCTTGCCCGAGAAGCGCTCGAGCTTGGCCTCGACGTGTACGCTGGCTACGGCATGTCAGAGACCTGCCCCTGCCTGACGCTCTCCGGTCTCATGCCAAAAATGACTGGCTGGGATTTCGAACGTCAGGTCGAAATGCGGTGCAAGGCCGGCCGCCCCATTCCTTTGGCGCAGCTTCGCATCGTCGACGGCGAGATGAACGACCTGCCCCACGACGGGAAAACCTCAGGGGAGCTCGTGGCCCGTGCGCCTTGGCAAACCCAGGGCTATTTGAAGGATGCCAAGGGTTCAGAAAAGCTCTGGGAAGGCGGTTGGTTGCACACGGGCGACGTTGCGACGATCGACACCGATGGCTACGTCAAGATCACCGATCGCCTGAAGGACATGATCAGGAGCGGTTGCGAGTGGATTTCCTCGCTACAGCTTGAGGACTTAATCCTCAGGCACCCAGGCGTGGCTGAAGCGGCCGTAATCGGCATGCCTGATCCAAAATGGATCGAGCGGCCGCTCGGGGTCTTGGTCGCAAAGCCCTGCCAGGAGGTCAGCGAAGGGCAAATCAGGGCCCATCTTCAGGGCTTTGTCGAAAAGGGCATTATTACCAGCTACTGCGTCCCGGATCGGATTGTCTTCGTAGAAGCCTTGCCTAAGACAAGCGTTGGGAAACTGGACAAGAAGGTGTTGCGGGAACGGTACGCCCCATCAGCATCAGGAGTGAAGGTGTCGCCCTGTACTTAAATCGTAGACTGCGCTCCCAGGGAATCCACGATTTAAATGCAGTAAACTATTGCACTTAAATCGTAGACTACTGCACTCAATTCGTGGATTGATTTCACCCTGAATTTCAGGTGTCGTATTGTACTTAAATCGTAGACACGCTCCCCAGGACAATCCACGATTTAAATGCAGCAAACGTTGCACTTAAATCGTAGACTACCTGCGAATTCAAAGAATCGGGGCTGTCTACGATTCAAGTGCAGTTCCAGCCGCGATTTGAAGCCCGCGGATCGGCTTCCAATCCACGAATTAAGTGCAGTAAACGGCCGTTGTCTACGATTTAAGTGCAGTCCGACAGCTGGAATGGCCTCTCCCGTGGAGGACGAGTATGCCGAGTATTTCAGCGGATCCGGGGCGATAACGTGCCGGGTGCTTTACCAGCTCGGGCCAATGGTATATTACCAATTTCGAACCCAGGACTGGGTCGCTTTCGGTTATAGGGATTTTGGCAATTACACTCGGGTTGCACTTTTCTCCGAGCATCTACGCCCAGCGGATCCGCAGTCGCCGGGTGTCGTGGGGTTTGCCCAGGCGCTCGCTAGAGAGGTCGCCGCCCAGCAGCAGCATCTGGCCAATTGTAGACATCACGGGGCCCCATCCGAGAATGGAACCCGTGATGGCCAGGTGCCGGTGCATAAAGCGCTACGTTTACTGGTGGGCCGACGGTGTCTACTTCAACGTCCGGCTCGATGAAGAGCGGACCTGCGTGCTGGTCTTAATCGGAGCCACCGAAGATGGTACCAAGGAATTATTAGCCGTTGTCG
>Ga0306920_100003236_pt1 | contig 20642 bp, 20 predicted proteins | sample flu12Cox44000170_FD_204666 | JGI IMG/M metagenome (GOLD analysis project Ga0306920, IMG submission 204666) | Lab enrichment of tropical soil microbial communities from Luquillo Experimental Forest, Puerto Rico - flux4day.12C.oxic.44.000.170 (v2)... | ecosystem: Environmental > Terrestrial >... | reverse complement strand
ATGCTGCCGCAGTCCTCGCTTTAGCCAGACAAAGAAAAAATCCGAGAGATCAGCGTAAGCTACTGCATCATAGTACGGCGGGTCAGTGAACCAAACTGCTGCGGTCTCAGATGGAAGTGAAGACTGCGCTGCGTCGCTCAATGTTACCTGCCCAGGTTCATCGAGGGTACTGGCGAGTCGTTCCACAGCGGTCGCCAGTACTTCAAGCCCGTCAGACCAACTTCCGGTAGCATCACTGGTGACGACTGCTTCTGCGAAATCCCAGACTGGTGGCAGCGCCATCCTTGCAAAAACGTGCTCAACCTTTTCCTGATCAGCTTGATAGCGCCACGTACACTGCGCCGAGTTTCGGTCTGCGACCCGGCTGAGCAGGAGCCCCAGCAGATCGCGAATCTGGGCGTCGTTCTGACTCGCGATCCGTTGCGTCAGAAACAGTAGTGACATTTTTTGACGTGCAGAAAAGAGGTCACCCCATTCGATCACACCGTAGCGCTGGACCCGAAAGCCAAGCGTGCCAATCGCTGGCAACGGCTCATCCGGGAACATACTGAGATTGTCGCCGAATTTCTTACCTCTCAGCTTGGCTACCGCAACCTGAGCATTGTGCACCACGTGATAATCGTGCTGCATCGGAAGCCGATAGTGACGACCTTGTTCGCCGGGCCTTAGTACGACCACTGCTAGCAGTCGCGCGCCCGCGATGCGCTGACCTTTTGCGTCAAAAATCGTATCGGCCCCGCCGCGCTGGGCAGTGAGCTGCAACCGCACACGATCCGGAGAGAGAGTTGTGCCACAACACAGGCAGGTGGCCTTGGCGCGCGTCACACTCCCGCGCGCCACCTCCGCGTCCGCCTTTGGCGTGAAGATTTCGAACACCACAAGGGGCGATGCATCCTTGGTCCGCTGCACCATGTAACGCATTGCTCGACGGCGGTCAGCCTTCTTCGACAGCCAAAATGAGCGAAGAAGCGGGATTTCTGCGCCGCAATTCGGAGCTTCGCAGCGCACTGTCCGTGCCCAAAGATATGCGATAGGCCGTGCGCCGTGTCCCGATCCGTCGAGAGTCGCGGATACCTCGCGACTAACGGAGGTAGCTTCCAATCGGCATCGCGCTCGTATCTCCGTAGAGCCGGCGGCGTCCGGCCCGGATCGAATGTGTGTGCTAGGCTGCCGACGGGATGCAAAGAAAACGAAGCAACTTCCGCGCTGAGCTTGTGCAGGAGCCGCTGGAGCACACGTCCTTCGATCGTGTTGGTCGCAACGAAATTGAAGATCAAGCAATCGAATCGCTGGCCATAGCGGTGAATGCGGCCCATCCTTTGTTCGAGGCGATTGGGATTCCAGGGTATGTCGTAGTTGAAGAGGATGTGGCAGCACTGAAGATTGATGCCTTCGCCCGCGGCTTCAGTCGCCACCAGGACCTGAATTCCCCCTTCTCGGAATTGCTGCTCGACGAAAATCCGCGAGCCCGGCTCGTCGCGGGACCCCGGCTTCATGCCGCCGTGGATAAAGCCAACTCTGAAGCCCCACCCTTTGAGCTGCTCAACAAGATAATCGAGCGTGTCTTTGAACTCAGTGAAAAGAAGAAGGCGCTGATCGGGATGATCGAAGAAGCCTTCTTCCTGGAGGATTCCTTTCAGTCGGCCTAGCTTAGCTTCGGTGCCGGTCGCTTCGATCGCTCGGGCCTTGTTCGCGAGGTCTTTCAATTCAGCTATTTCTTCGCGCACCTGCTCGGCATTGCCCGCAAGCGTGATCGCCTCGATCATTTCCTCGATGCGTTCGCGCTCGGTATCTTCCATCTCCTCCATGTCCTCGGGGTCCGGAAGCGTCGGCGGCGCGGTCTGTGCGAGCGTCTGCGCACGTTTGAGGCCATCTTCGAGCCGCCGGACTCGATTTTCCAATGACCGGCCCATCGCATGAGTGCTGGAGGCGAGACGCCTCTGGTATAGCGACATCAGGAAGCCGACCGCGCGGGCGCGTGGATCGTCGCCCTGCGCCGCAGCGCGAGTGCTCTGCCGTTTCACGAAGCGTGTCACCTCTTGATAGAGTCGTAACTCATCGCCATCGATCGCGAAGTCGGCGGTGTGCGGAATGCGCTTCGTGAACACCTGGCGGGCGACCCACCGTTCGTCCGGCTCGCGTTCCGGGAAATAGACCATCGCCTCCTTGGTGCGCCGGAGATAGAAGGGCGCCCGTTGTCGATCCATCGCCTCACGAATCGAGCGAACGTCGGCATAGGCATCGGGGTCGAGCAACTGGAGGAACAGCGTGAAGTTCTGCGGATCGCCTTTGTGCGGCGTTGCCGTCAGCAGCAGGATGTGATTGGAGCTGTCCCGCAACAGCTCGCCCAAAGCATAGCGTGCGGTCTTGCGTGCCGGTGGCGACCATGACATGCGGTGCGCTTCATCGACCACCACCAGGTCCCAAGGCACTTGTCGAAGGCCGGGAAGAATCTCGGTCCGTTTGGCAAGGTCCAGCGACGTGATGACCTGCTTCTGCTCCAGCCATTGGTTGACGCCGAATTGGTCGCGAATATCGCCACCCTTCAGGACAAGAAACTTCTCGTCGAATTTCTCCTTCAGCTCTCGCTGCCACTGGAACGCCAGGTTCGCCGGGCAGACCACGAGCACCCGCTCGGCCAGTCCCCGGAGCTTAAGCTCGCGGATCAGTAGTCCGGCCATGATGGTCTTTCCGGCGCCGGCATCATCGGCAAGCAGGAATCGGACCCGGGGAAGCTTCAGCAGGTGCTCGTAAACGGCCTCAAGTTGGTGCGGCAGCGGATCGACCCGCGAGATCGACAGTCCAAAGTAGGGATCGAATTCGTATGCAATCCCGAGGGAGTATGCTTGCAGGCCAAGGCGCAGCAGACGCCCGTCGCCCTCGTATGAGAGGCCGGTATCCGTGATGGTCAGGCCATCGAGATCGGCCTTCCTCAGGGTGACCCGGCGGAATTGCTCCGAACGGAGGCCAACCAGACCGGCAACCCAGGCGTCCGCCCCATCGGCCCGAATAGTCTCCACCCGCATCGGCTCGCTAAACAGCGGGCCAGTGAGGATTTGCCCTTCGCGGATTGCGGCTTGACCGCTCAAGATTGGCCCCTCCCGGTCACCGGTCACGCACGTCCACGCCGAGTAGAATCCAACTCGGCACGGAGAGCAACTCGTAGCTCAGCTGTATCCGCTTATCTCAAGTCGCCGAGTCGGGGGGCTCGTGGCATTGCTTAGCCTGTTGCTCTTTCCGCGCGAAGCTCACCCGTGCTTTGGCCCAAGTATGTCAGCCTCATTCACGCGCAAGCGCGTCATCATACAATCATTGCGCCCTCTGAACATAAAAGTGCTTATCCTCTCCAGCAAGGTCAAGGTCGGGGATCAACACGCGCCGTTTTTCTGTTGATGTCACATGACCAATGCGAAAAGCATCCTTGCCCTCGCTCCGTAGGACTGAAAGCCCGAGCTCGGCATCTGCTTTCCCAATTACTGCGCATAAACCAATTCCCATGTTGAACACTTCAAACATTCTGGCATCCGACACATTCTCCAGTTTTTGAATAAGCGAAAAAACCGGCGGAGTTGGCGGAAGATTATCGATGACATATTCGGCTTTTGTTTTGACCCTCAGCAGGTTCAACAAACCGTCGCTGGTGATGTGAATGAGTGCCTTGACCGATTTCACTCGGCTCAGGAGCTCAAGGGCTTCCTTGACGTAGATGTGAGTCGGACGGAGCAGCTCGTCGCCAAGACTGCCGTCCAGCTCGGGAAATTTATGGGAAAGGTCGTATCTGCCGTTCTCCAGGAAAGCTTGGCGGGCAAGCGATAGGCCGTTGCTATGGATCCCATTGCTGGCAACCCCAAGAACTACGTCGCCAAGCTCGATATTTTGGCCGACCAGGATTTTGTCCAGTGATACGTGGCCGATCGCCGTACCGGCCAGATCAAATCCTTCGATCATATCCCGCAGCTGAGCAGTCTCCCCGCCGCAAATCGAGATGCCGGCCAATCTAGCCCCCTCTGAAAGTCCAATGCCCAACTCATCCATGAAGTTTTCATCTACCTTCTTGATCGCGAGGTAATCGACCATGGAGATGGGCCGCGCGCCGACGCAAATCAGATCATTCACATTCATCGCCACGCAATCGATGCCAATGGTTTTATATCTCTTGAGCTTGTCGGCAATCATTGTCTTGGAGCCAACGCCGTCAGTCGTGATCGCGATGCCTTGTCCCCCGCCCACATCGATCACATTTGCAAAGTAGCCTATATCAAGCTTGACACCGAACTGCCCATTGGTCGGCCAAGTCTTTGTAATATGGCTGGAAAGCTTTTTCAGGCCGGCGTTTGCTTCATCTGTGTCGACACCAGCATCCCTGTAGCGGTCCTCAAGCAGGCTCACGTTGGCCCTCGCTGTTCTTCCGGCAGCTTGAATCATAGCATTCCTCGGTCGCTCGGTTGTAGCTGGTTCTTCCGAAGGGCGACTGTGAATCCTGTCTGGGAAGTTTGCAACTGAGCGGGCAAAGTAACCCACCGTTTTTGCAGCTTGTCAAAATCCGAGGCGGTCATGACGCGGTGGATGGATCGATCCAGTCAGAAAATGCCCTACACCCGCCCTTTGCCCACGCGCGGATTGGGCCGGCCACCGTCGGAAATGACAATGATGACGGCAATCTCATCCGGCCGCGGAGCATCCCCCATTGAGACGGTGACCGTATCAAGATGATCGAACGACCAGATGTTGTCCTTGTGGGCAAGCGGCACGTCGATCGAGCTGCCGGGGCCGCCGATCTTGACGTTCGAGCAGATGATCGCCTCGCCTCCGCCGACCGCCTCTCGAATCGGGCGGCCTAGGCGGGGATGAAGGACGGCCGCACCGTGCTCCATTTCGCCGTTTACCCCTACGATCGCCGCCTTGCCGTACGCAATCGGCGCCTTTGGCAACAGACCCACGAGATCCTTCATCAGGCTCTGCCCGAGCTCCTCGCCCTGAGTAAACAGCGGCGATAGGTCATCAACAAAACGGCCGGCGAACGGATTTTGGATCACGGCAATGGCGGTTGCGCGCGTGATCGCCTGTGCCGCCGGAGCATAGGCTTCGGCGAAGACGGTTTCCCTGGTGAGACTGATCTTGCGTACCTTCATCCCTGGTCCTCCCTCATTTGAGGCGCAAAAACCTCGCGGCATTACGCCGAATGATCATATCGGCAAGCTCGGTCGCCTCGTCACGGAAGCTGCGCTCGATGAATCCGATCGGATCGGGCTCGCCGAGCGGAAATGGCGTGTCGCTGCCCAGCACGAGGTGCGTGGGATCGAGCGCGGCGCCGCCGGCTGCGAACCGCGCGTAGCCCGGATCGAAGCAGACGGTGTCAAAATAAAGCGATCGCAGGCACTCGGCGAGCGGCCTCTTCAGCCGCGCCGCCAGCTGTGGATTGGTATCGAGCTCCCGTTGCATACGCGCGCGCAGCATCGGCGCATAGCCGCCGAGATGGGTGCAGCAGAGCCGCAGCGTGGGGTAGCGGTCCAGCAATCCGCCGAAGATCATGTGAAAGATGTTCAAGGTCGTATCGAACAGATAGCCCGCGACCACCGCCAGCTCATACTCGGCTATTCGCTCGCGCGCCGGCGGATTGGATGGATGCACGAGCAGAGGAACGTCGAGCTCAACCGCCGCGGCGAAAACGGGGGCGAAGTCCGCGCAATCCAGGTAGCGTCCTCGAACGTTCGAGGGAAGATACCCGCCGACGAGTCGGAGGTCCTTGACGGCTCGACGCAGCTCGCCGGCGGCAGCCTGTGCATCCGCCATCGGCAGATAGGCCCACCCTGCAAAGCGATCCGGAGCAGCCTTGCACAACGTCGCGATCTCGTCGTTGTAGAGCGCGGCCGCCTCGCACGCGAGAGAAACTGGGACGTCATATTTCACAAACGGGGTCGCGAGCGAGAGCACTGCCCGCTCCACGCCCATCTCGGCCATGCGCGCGCTCAGGCGTTCCGCATCGAAAAACGTGCGGTTGAGAGCGTAGCTCAATCGACCGACTCGAAGCGTCACAGCCTCGCCGCTGGGATTGTCGACCGACATTGAATACGGCGTGGTTTTTTCCACGAAGCGCACGAATCGCTTGGGGACGTGATGAACGTGGACGTCGATGATCATGCGAGTGTGCGATCGCCAGGGCGAGTCGCTCGGTGGCACCCTCCCCTTCCAGGGGAGGGTGGCCGCGCCGGCGACGTGAACGGCGCCATTCCTCATGCTACAGCCCCAGATATGCCGTCTTGAGCTGCGGGTTCTGCAGCAGTCGCGGTCCGGTGTCTTCCAGCACGATGCGCCCGTTCTCCAGAACATATCCGCGATCGGCGATTCTGAGAACGTGCTCGACATTCTGCTCGACCAGCAGGATGGTGATGCCGGTCCGGCGCAGTCGCACGATCAGGTCAAACAGTCGCTCGATGTAAAGCGGCGCGAGCCCCTCCGTCGGCTCGTCCAGCATGAGAACGCGCGGGCATGTCATCAGCGCGCGGCCGATGGCGCACATCTGCTGCTCGCCGCCGCTGAGCGAGCCCGCGAGCTGATGGCGTCGCTCAGCGAGAATCGGCAGCAGCTCGAACACGCTTCCCAGGCTGGCATCGCGCTGCTTGCGCGTCGCGGGAAGGAAGGCGCCAAGGTCGAGATTTTCCAGCACGGTCATGAAAGGGAACAGGCGCCGGCGCTCGGGAATGAGAACGAGCGCACGGCGCACCCGCTCGTATGCGGGCAATGCATCGATGCGCTCGTCGCGCAGCCAGATTTCGCCGCTCGTGCGCGTCTTGATGCCGATGATGCTCAGCAAGGTGCTGCTCTTGCCCGCGGCATTGGCCCCGACCAGCCCGACGATCTCCCCTTCCTCAACGCGCAGATCGATCCCGTGCAGCACCTGCGTGCGGTCGTAGAAGGCGTCGAGCTTATGCACGCGCAGCATGAACGTAGCTCTCGCCAAGGTAGGCCTTGATGACGGCCGGGTCATGCGCCACCTGCGCCGGCGAGCCCTGCGCGATCATGCGCCCGTGATGCAGGACGACGATGCGCTGCGCGACGTTCATGATGGCCATCATCACATGCTCCACCCAGATCACCGTAATGCCGCGCCGCGGCAGGTCCTCGATCACCGCCATCATCTCCTTTATTTCCGGTGGCGTGAGCCCCGCCATCACCTCATCGAGCAGCAGGAGCCGAGGTTGGGTGGCAAGCGCGCGCGCCACTTCGAGCTTCTTGAGCTGGCCGACAGTCAGGCTCGTCACCGGGATATCAGCGAGGTGATCGAGACCGACGGATTTCATCGTCGCGGTGGTGACGGGCTCGGCATGACGTGGCGTGCGATGGCGCCGCAGCCCGCTCAACATCACGTTCTCGCGCACCGTGAGCTGCCTGAACGGCTTCGGAATCTGGAACGTCCGCGCCAGCCCAAGGCGCGCAACCTGAAAGGGCCTTGCCCTGGTGATGCTGTGGTCCAGGAAGCGGATGTCACCTTGCGTCGGCGTGATCGCACCGGCAATCAGATTGAACAGCGTGCTTTTTCCCGCGCCGTTCGGGCCGATGACGCCAACGATCTCACCGGCGGCGACGCTCAATGTGATGTCGCGAACCGCCCACAGCGCACCGAAAAGCCGCCCGACATCACGCAGCTCGATCATCAGAGGCGTTCGCTCCGCTGCCAGGCGGGGCGGCGCGACAGCCCTGTCCAGAGCCGCGCCAACGCCCCCGAGATGCCGGAGGGAAAATAGAGCACGACCGCGATGACGATTGTCCCGTAGATGACGAGATGCAGGCCTGACGCGGCGCCCGACAGCGCCCCGCGCAGCAACTCGGACAACGGCACGATGACCAATGCGCCGAGCACGGGTCCGCTCGCCGTGCCGAGCCCGCCGAGCGCGCAGATCAACGCGAACTGAAAAGAGATATCGGGGGAGATGATGTGCGTCGGATCGAGGTAGAGGAAATATTGCGCATAGAGCGTTCCGCCAATGGCTGTCAGTCCCGCCGAGATCGCCATGGCCGAGATCCGCATGCGCCTCGGATCAATTCCAATCGCGGATGCGCCGTCCTCGTCATCTCGTGTGGCAAACAGGCAGTAGCCGTAGCGGGCCTGCTCGATCCACACGGAAAGCAAAAACAGCGCAAGCATGTAGGCGAGCACGAGGGCGAGATTGGGCGCCTGGCTCTCAAACACCATGTTGGCGGCGCCTGCGGCAGGCGAGATTTCCAGGCCCTCCGAGCCGCCCGTCAGCGAGCGCCAGTTCAAGGCCGCGATCCGGGTGACCTCGCCCGCCGCCAATGTGGAAAGAATGAAAAACGGTCCGCGCAATCGCGCGCACACCGCCGCCAACACGGTACCCGCGCACGCCGCCAATAGCGCCCCGGCCCCCATCCCGAGCCATGGCGAGACATCGTAGCTCAGGAGAAGAATCGTGGAGGCGTAGGCGCCTATTCCGAAGAAAACCGCGTGACCGAACGAGATAAGACCGGCGTAGCCACCGGCGATATTCCATGCGAGCGCCAGGCCCACCCAAAGAAAGGTGCGGATCATGATGTCCACGGCATAGCGGTTGCTCACCAGGAGCACGCAGCCGATACATGCGGCGAGAATGACGATCTCAAAGATGGAAAGAGCTCCGCGGCGCGGCGCGATCGAGAGGGGCAGCATCCAGCTGCGCGCCGGCGCGGAGACGGGCGCCACGGACATCACTCGTTGATTCCGACCATTGCGGCGCCGCGCTGGCCGAAGAGGCCGTTCGGTCGCAACAGCATGACCAGCAGGAACAGCAGGAAATAAAACATCTGGCCATAGGCGGGAGCAATGTAATAGCCGCTCAGCGATTGGACGATGCCGATGCAGATGCCGCCGAGAAAGGCGCCTTCCATGCTTCCCATCCCGCCGAGCACGACGATGACATAGGCGATCAGCACGAAGTTCAAGCCGACCGTGGGAAAGGTCGAATAGAGCGGCACCATGATGCAACCGGCGAGCCCCACGAGGGCCGAGCCGCCGGCGAACGTGAGCAGGAACAGGCGCGGCACGTTGATGCCCATTAGCATCGCGGCATCGCGATCCTGCACGGTGGCGCGTATCGCCTTGCCGATGTAGCTGCGTTTCATGAAGATCATCAGCGCGAGCGTCACCGCGACACTGATGAAGAAGCCGAGCACGAGCTCGGCCCGCAGGTAGATTGAGCCGATGCGGACCGGGGTGCCCCCAAACAGCGGCGGCACATCACGCAGGTCGGCGGTCATCAGGACCAGCGCCAGATTCTGCATGACAATGGACAGGCCCATAGTGGCGAAAGCAACGATGAGGTGCGGCTTGTCGACGGCCCGTCTTATGACCAGCAAGTGAATCAGAATGCCGAAGGCGAAAAGCGCCGGTACAACAATGATGAGGGCGGTGTAGGCGTTCACCCCGGCAAGCGACGTGAGCGCCCAGGCGAGATACATGGCGAGCATCAGAAACTCGCCATGCGCGAAATTGACCACCTTGAGCACGCCGAAGATCAGCGTGAGCCCGATCGCCATGATGGCGTAGATTCCGCCGAGCATCAGCCCGGATACAAGCAATTGGGCGATCGTATCCATCAAGGGGCGTCAACGCTGGGACCAGGGCGGCAGCGGCACCATCACGATGGGATTGGTGGCGAGCTTGGCGGGCCAGACTTGGCGGGCGCCGAGCTGCTGCCATTGCCACACGCCGATCGCGGAGCGGATGTTCTGTCCGGCATCTTTCGGGTCATGCGGCAGATCGAAGTTGGAGAACTTGAGCCCGCTGCCGTTGATGAGGCTTCCCTCCGGCAGGTCCATCGACAGCGCCGCGGCGCGGATGTCCTCGGGCTCGAACGATTTGGCCTTCGGTAGAACTTCCTTGAACAAGGGCCACAGCGCGGCGAAAGAGGCAACCGCGTGGCCGGCGGGCACGCGATGCTGGATGCTCTCATAGCGCTTGTTGAACTCGACCGCGGCGGCCTCGACCTCCGGCCGCAGCGCCTTCGGATTGACCAGCGCCGGCAGGTCGCTGACGAAAATACCGTTCACCGCGGTGCCGAGCGAGTCCTTGAGGTCGGGCACCGAATGACCGGCGCTCACGCCGATAACAACCGGTACCTCGAAATTGAGCTCCTTCGCCTTGCGATGCAGCAGAACCGTATCGTTGATGAAAGAGATCACGAGCAGCACATCAGGTTTGACATCCTTGAGCTTTTGCACCAGCGGCGTCATGTCCGTCATAAACTGATCGTAGCCCTCATCGTAGATCAGCTGGCCGCCGAGCTGCTCGGCCCGCGCGCGGACGCCGCCACCCACGGCCGTGCCGAAGGCGCGATTCTCCCACAGCAGAGCGATACGCAGATCCGCGAGCTTCTTGTTGAGCCGCTTCGCCAGCTCTTCGTTCGTGAAATCGATGGCGGCGATGCCATAGCGGCTCGCTGCCGGCCCTACCTGAAAGACATGCTTGTAGCCGCGTTTGGTGATGATGTCGGCGGAGGCAATGGTCTCCCAGTGAATGACGCCGCGCCGCTCCGCCTCGGCGCTGATCGCAATGCCGAGCGGCGAGGCATAGGTGCCGGTGATCAGACTGACGTGCTCCTGGCTGATGATGCGTTCGGCCTCGCTCTTGCCGGCGCTCGGATCGGGCGCGTCGCCGCGCACGAAGCTCACCTTCCGGCCGGCGATGCCGCCCGCCTCGTTGATCATGTCGCGCGCAATCTCCATGGCGACATAGGACTCGTTGCCGTTCTTCGCCCACGGCCCGGTGAACGGCAGCAGCACGCCAAGCTTGAGGTCCTCCGCGGCCGCGGCCGGGCGCAATTGCAGGGCGACCCCGCCGATCAGCAAAAAACTGCAGAGCAGTGCGCCGATGAAGACGTTCAATCGGTTGCCCATCGAATCCTCCTGAAGTTGCGAGGTACAAAAACGTTTATTTGTTGGGTGAGACAGCTTGATACGCATGCAGCGCAGACGCCGGATCCCGATCTATTGTCAGACCCAGCGGTATAGGATATCCCCACGCGTAGTGGGAAGGGACTTAATGTCACTGCGCGCACAGAGGCTTGCCGAAATCCGCGAGCACATCAAGGCCGAAAGCACGCACGACATGAAAGCTTTGCTCGACGGCATGACGAGAGACTGCTTCAACGATGTCGCGGCGATTGCAAAGCCCTTTGTAGGTTCCAGGCGGGTGGCTGAGCGCTACAGCAAGCACTGGGCCGGCTTTCCCGATTTCAGGGTACGCGTCAAACGGCTGCTTGCGGTCGACAACAGGGCAATCGTGACCGAGAATGAATGGAGCGGTACCCATCTCGGCACCTTTCTCGGCTATCCCGCGACCGGCAAGCGCGTCAAGGTCAGGGCGCTGGTCGTGTGGCACTTCAAAGGAAAGAAGCTGTGGGGCGAGACGGTCTTTTTCGACATGGGCATGATCCTCAAGCAGATCGGGGCGCGCATCGCCATTCCGCGACGCCGCCGAAAGGCGAGGCGAGCTCGGCAGTGACGGGTCCCTCCTCGCCTGCGCTCGGCGCCGTGCGCCACGACTGGACGCGCGCCGAGGTGCGCGCGCTGTTCGCGCTGCCCTTTCCAGAGCTGATCTTTCGCGCGCAAAGCGTCCACCGCCTGCGCTTCGATCCGTGCGAGGTGCAGATTTCGACGCTGCTTTCCGTCAAGACCGGCGGTTGTCCGGAGGACTGCGCGTATTGCCCGCAGAGCGCGCGTTACGATACCGGCGTGCAGGCGGAGAGATTGATGTCGGTTGCGGACGCCATCGCAGCGGCAGAGGAGGCGAAGAAGGCGGGCGCGAGCCGCTTCTGCATGGGCGCGGCCTGGAGGCAGCCGAAGGACCGCGATCTCGACAACGTGTGCGCGATGGTCGAGAACATCAAAGCGATGGGGCTCGAGACCTGCGCCACGCTTGGCATGCTCACGCAAGAGCAGGCGCTCCGGCTGAAAGCCGCCGGTCTCGATTATTACAACCACAACCTGGACACGTCGCCCGAGCATTACGGCGCAATCATCACCACGCGCACCTACCAGGACCGACTCGATACGCTTGAGCACGTGCGCGCGGCGGGAATGCACGTCTGTTGCGGCGGCATCGTCGGCATGGGGGAGAGTGTCGAGGATCGCGTGGGCCTCATCGTGACGCTGGCAAATCTTCCGGCGCATCCGGAAAGCGTGCCCATCAATACGCTGGTGAAGGTCGAAGGCACGCCGCTCGCGCAGCAACCTGCGCTAGACTCCATCGAGCTCGTCCGCACCATTGCGGTGGCGCGCATGGTCTTGCCGGCATCCGTGGTGCGCCTCTCTGCCGGGCGCGAGGATATGACCGACGAGACGCAGGCGCTCTGCTTTCTGGCCGGCGCCAATTCCATCTTCCATGGCCCGAAGCTTCTCACCACGCCCAATCCCGAGCGCGACCGCGACCGGCGCCTTTTCGATAAGCTCGGCCTCACGCCGATGGAGTCAATGCAGCGCGACGGCCTCGCGCGGCATGAGGGATCCGTGATGCCGGATCACTTGTCTGGACGCCCTCCCCGACTATTCACCGGTTAATTCACTGATATCACGGCGGATTACGCGCTTTTCATTATTGTGTTTCGCCTGTTTACATTCGCGCTGATTCCCTTGTATTTCCGGACATTCCCACCTATTCCGGTTGAGTGACTGCAACAACAACGCGACAAAAACTTCCCGCCGGATTTGTTGAGCGTGCGCTCGCGTCGACGCGAGAATTCCTTGAGCCTGCTGTACGGCATGGCATCTTCGCTGCGCCAGATCCGGACAAGCGCGACATCTGGCGGCAGCAGGTCGAGCAGATGCAATACATGCGAGACCCCCAACTGCCGGCAGAGACGCGGGCTGGAATTATTGAGCTGTTGAAAAGAGCCCCGCGCAGCCGCGGGCGCTCCCGCAGCTATCGCAATTTACTGATCCACGAGGCGGTTCGACGGCTCGTCAAAGGACCTCACCAATTCGCCAAAACGCGTGGTGAGGCAACTGCGCAACTCGACCGCCGCGAGTCCGCCTGCAGCATCGTGGCTGAGGCATTAGCGCAACTCGGAGTAACTCTGAAAGAGCGCGCGATTGAGGATATTGTGCGCATCCGGGACTGATCCCACCATCAGTCCCGTTTGATCAAACGGCGTATGTGGAAGCTGATGCCCATTAGAAGACGGGCATCGACATGGCTTCCAACAGTGATCCGCTGAATGAGCCGCACTGGGGCGGTGATCAGCTCGGCGCAGACCTCAACATCAGGAACGAAGACGGCACCGTAAACCTCAAGCAGACCTACCGAGTCCTTATCGCGCTCGGTGTTCCTAAGGTGAACGGCCGTTACGTCGAGACCGTGCGGGGCTTGCACCGCCGGCTCGGCATAGCAACCAATTCTTAGAACGGAAGACCGCGGGGCCAAGGGCCGACCCCGCGGTCTTTGTCGTCTCTGATCGGCCCTATCACCTAGGCCCCGGCGGGCACCCTCCAATGGTTCTCCCGCCGCGGCCGCTTCAAGAAGGAGGCTGCCATGAGGCGGCTCTCGACTTCCCAACTTAAGGCCCGAATTCCCCATCGTCAATCGCGTAACGCGCGCATCAAGGATGGCATCAACCATGCCGCCGAGAAGGCGCTCAGCGCATCCGCAATATGACCATCTTGAATGGTGGTGCTGCTGTTCTCCCGATCGTGAAGCCGACCTCGGCACCCATGGCCTCAAAAAAGTATCCGGGCAGATTCCGCCCGGAGCTTGAGATCGTGGGGTGGCGAGATCTCAGCGGCAAGCCGGTGCTGATCGAGGCACCGAAGCTGGCCGAGATCGGTAAGCCGGTGACAGAGCCGACCACGGCGGAAAAGCTTAACGACCAGATCGGCTTTTGAGGATGCCGGTCCCTCCTAGGCCCGGCGGCCCGTCTCGGTCGCCGGGTTTTTTATCGGCGGTGCGCCAATGCAACGCTCTTTGGCAACCCAGAGTCGGCGGCACACGCTCTCCGAGCGCGGGAACGATCTTTATGAGACTCCGCCGGAGGCAACCCTTGCTCTCCTCAAGGTCGAGCAGCTGCCGCGGCATATCTGGGAGCCGGCATGCGGTCGTGGTGCAATCGTCAACGTCCTGCGCGCTGCCGGCCATGACGTTATTGCCAGTGACATCGAAGACTACGGAATGCCGATCACCGCGCCCGGCTATTGGGGCCGCGACTTTCTGCTCGAGCACCAGGCGCCCGCGGGCACCGAGGCGATTGTCACCAATCCGCCATACCGGAGCGCCGCTGCTTTCGTCCGCCATGCACTTAAGCTTTGCCCGCGGGTGACGTTCTTACTTCGACTCGCTTTTCTCGAATCCACGTCACGCACCGACATTCTTGAAGGCGGCTCGCTCGCCCGCGTCTATGTCTTCCGCAACCGCCTTCCCATGATGCACCGGGATGGATGGACCGGGCCGCGCGCGAGCAGCGCGATTCCTTTCGCTTGGTTCTGTTGGAATGCCACGCACCAAGGGCCGCCTACGCTTCACCGAATTTCGTGGGAGCGCGGGCCATGACGATCTTGTTCCGCGACCTCGAGACTCGCAGCACGGTAGACCTCAAGAGTGCCGGCGCGCACCGCTACGCCGCCCACCCCACCACCGAGGTGCTCTGCGTCGGCTATGCCGTCGATGATGGTCCCGCGGAAATCTGGCTTCCTGAGCAGCCGGTCCCGGCGCCCTTCCTCGAGGCGGCGCGGGACTCTGAGTGGCTGGTGATCGCGCACAACGATGCCTTCGAGCGCGCGATCGAGGAGCATGTCCTAGCACCGCGGCATGGGTGGCCGTTGATCCCCATTGCTCAACACAGATGCACTATGGCGATGGCCATGGCTGCCGCCCTGCCCGGCGCGTTGGAGAAGGCAATCGCGGCGCTCGAGCTCCCCTATGCCAAGGACAAGGCCGGCGCGGCCCTTATGCGGCGAATGGCAAAGCCCCGGCCGGACGGCACCTTATCTCGACGATCCCGATTCCCTCGAGCGGCTCTGTCAATATTGCCTCAGTGATGTGGAGGCCGAGCGGGCTCTATACCGAGTCTTGCCGTCACTGACTGCCGGCGAGCAGGAGATCTGGCAGCTCGACGCGGTGATCAACGCGCGCGGGTTTGCCACCGACGGCCCTTTGCTCGAGGCTGCCAGCCGGGTGGTGGCCACCGCCAACGCTTCCGCCCAGGCTGAATTCCGCGAGCTCACGAATCTCGGCAGCACGAATCAGGTGGCCCGATTCGTGGCTTGGCTCGCCGAGCATGGATGCCCGGTCAAGGACGTGCGTAAGGGCACCCTGAAGCATGCCTTGCGCCGCAATGGTCTTGCTCCCGGGGTGCGTCGCGCAATTGAGCTCCGACTTGAGCTCGCGCATGCCTCGGCTGGCAAGGTCGAGTCTCTCCGTTCCTGGCGCGGTGATGATGGTCGTGTACGCGGAAGCCTGATCTATCACGGCGCCGCAACAGGCCGTTGGGTGGGGCGCGGGCCACAGCCGCAAAACTTCAAACGGGATGGTGAGGACACTGCCGGCAAGATTTCCGCGATCCTGGACGGCGGCGCTGGCTTGGCCTCACCTGTGGAAGCCGTCGGCGAGATAGCCCGGGCGATGATCGTGGCGGCTCCAGGGTGCCGGCTGCTGGTCGCGGATTTCTCCGGAATTGAGAGCCGAGTGCTGGCTTGGATTGCCGGCCAACAGAGCAAGGTCGCCGCTTGGCGCAAGTTTGATCTCACCGGCGACCCTAACGATGACCCCTACGTGATCATCGGCCGCTCCCTTGGCCATCCCGAGGGGACAACGCGCGCCGGCGGCAAGACCGCGGACCTCGCCTTCGGATATCAGGGTGGCGTCGGGGCATGGCAGAACTTTGCGCCAGAGGACGATGCCTCGGACGAGACCACCATCAAGGGCTATCGGGACCGGTGGCGTGCTCAGCATCCAATGGTGGTGCAATTCTGGTACGGGACCGACCGGGCGGCCATAAGAGCAATTCGCAATCCCGGCACCGAGCAGCAGGTCGGTCGCCTCGTCTTCCGGTATGACGAACCCTTCCTGCGAATCCGACTGCCCTCCGGACGCTCGCTATCCTATCCGTTCGCCAGAATCTACAGCGACGAGCGCGGCCACGATCGAGTCACCTTCCTCGACAATGCCGGCGGCAAGTTCACCGACTGCCGATTTGGTAATGGCGCCTATGGCGGACTGTGGACGGAGAACATTGTCAGCGCGATCGCCAGGGACCTACTCGCCGGCGCGCTGATACGGCTGGAGGCTGCCGGCTACCCGGTGGTGCTGCACGTCCATGATGAGATCGTTGCCGAGGTGCCGGATGGCTTCGGCGATGTGGAGGAGTTCAAACGGATCACCGTCGCCTTGCCAGAGTGGGCAGCGGGGCTGCCGGTAGCGGCCAAGGTTCGCAACGGCCCGAGGTTCGCCAAGACGGCGGCCGAGGAGCCAGCGGCGGGCTCTCCACCATGGGAGCCGGAAGCACCTTCAGCCGCGCCGGAGCCTGAGAAACGAGCTCAAGCAGAGCCCGAGCCCGAAGCTCAAGTAAAGCATGAACAGCCGCGGGACGAGCGGAACGATTATGCCTCCGGCGAAGAGCCGCGCGGCACTGCGAGGAACGCCTACGTCTACGCGAACGACCACGGTGATCCTTGGCTGCGCGTGATTCGAACCAGCAACCACACCTTCCCAACCTTTCACTGGAAAAACGGTGGATGGGTGACGGGATGGCCGCCACACCCATTCTATCCCTTCCGCCTCAAGGAATGCCTCGCTGCGCCGGCCGATCAGCCGGTGATTGTATGCGAGGGCGAGAAGGACTGCCTCACCGCTGTTGCGCTCGGATTTGATTGCACGACCTGCAACCATGGCGGCGCCGGCAAATGGTACGCCGAGCACGCTAAATGGTTTGGGGGCAGGAGCCGAGCCATCATCGCCGAGGACAACGATGCGGCTGGGCGCGCGCATGTCGCTAAGGTTGCGACCACACTGCACGCGGTTGGCGTCCAGGATATCAGGATCGTCAGGTTCACCGAGCTTGACGAGCATGGCGATCTCTCAGACTGGATTGCGCTCGGGCATACCCGTGAGGAATTCCTCGCGCGCGCCGACGCGGCGCCCAAGTTCGAGCCGCCAAAGCTGCCTTTCATCAATATGTCCAATTGGGACAACGAGCCCATCCCAGAGCAGCAATGGACCGTGCCTGATAAAATCCCCCGGGGTCATTGTGCGATCTTTTACGGCGAGGGCGGCGCCGGCAAGTCGATGGAAGGCTTACACCTGTGCGCGGCACATTCGATCAAGCGCGAAATTTGGTTCACCTTGCCCGAGCAAGGGCCGGCACTGTTTGTTGATACCGAAGACTCGGAAGAGGTAATCCATCGCCGGCTCTACTCAGTGCGCGAGCACTACGATGTCAGATTCGAGGATTTGGTCAAAGGCGGGCTGCATACAATGTCGCTTGTCGGCCATGACGCCGTGATCGCGGCAAGCAGCCGCACCGGCAAGATCGAACCGACGCCACTTTATCAGCAGTTGTTCGAATTTGCCGGTGACGTTAAGCCGATCCAGATCGTGATCGCCTCCGCAGCAAACGTATTTGCCGGCAACGAAAATGATCGCTCGCAAGTCGGACAATTCATCAACCTGCTTGCTGGATTAGGTCGAGTTGCTGACGGTTCGGTAATGCTGATCGCCCATCCCAGTTTGACCGGCATCAACTCCGGTTCGGGCATGTCCGGCACCACGCAATGGCACAACGGACCGCGCGCACGGCTGTATATGAAGGGCGTCAAACCCGAAGAAGGCGAGCTTGTGGACAAAGATTTGCGCGAGATCGTCTTCATGAAGAATCAGTATGGCGCGATCTCAAGCAACATCGTCTTGCGGTATCAGGATGGAATGTTCTTGCCGGTGCCTGGAATCAGCAGCCTCGATCAAGCTGCACAAGAAGCGCAAGCGGATGAGATTTTCGTCGAACTGATAAAGCGCTTTACGCACGAAGGCCGGCGCGCTGGCGTAAACCCCGGCAAGAACTATGCGCCCGCACTATTTGCCAAAGAGGACGAGGCGAAGCGGGCAATGGTCAACAGCAGAATGCTGGAAGGCGCCATGCGCCGCTTGTTCAAGGCGGGTACGATCTGGAACGAGCCGTGCGGGAAGCCGTCGCGGCCGAGCTATCGCATCGCCCTCAGAACCGGAGGGTGATGCAGTTGCGACTCAGAGCGGTCATTCACAATGCGCCGCGGAATAAAAGCACTCAAAAATATGAGAGGCCGCGGGCGCGGCCTCTCCTGTTCGATTGACTGGTGAGACCTTATAGGCCCCAGCTGAACTTTACCCTGACGGCGGAAGTGTCCGTCTTCATGCTGGTTTGCGCAACCCCGGCGAAGGGGCTTCCGGGTGACGTCACGAGGATGGTCTGATCCACTCTGCCCAGATTGGTGTAGAGGTACTCGACGGTGATGGCGCCAGGCGATCCCGGGAATGCAAAGGTCACGCCGCCACCCGCTGTGTAGCCAGCCTTGAACTTTTCATAGGAATTGGTGGCGCTCGCGGTGCAATGCTGGGAGGAGGGATCGCAGAATTGCGTAGTTGCGTTATAGTTGAAATCGCCGTGGACCATGGCGCCGGCTCCACCTCCGGTGGCGTATATCATCGTGCCCGGCCAAGCTATGACGCCAAGCTTCAAGCGCCACGTCGTGCCAACGGGCTGAGTCTGGCTTGTGGTAAAGCTTTCGTGGATGATGTTGCCGGCGCCGATCGAAGAGCTCGACGGGACGACCCTGGTGAATTGGTCACTGCCTTCTGAGCGCAGAGTGTTTCCAAACACGTCCACTGCCCAGCCGGCGGCAAAGTAGCCACCGATCGGAAACATCTGCCCAAGTTCGGCGCCGCCGAGAAAGCCGGACTTCCTCCCGATGTTTTGTGTGCTGGTCCCGCATCCTGGATCGAATTGCCCAAACCCGCAGAAAGCCGGATCGGCATTGCCGCCGCCACCGGCATTGCCGCCGCCGAAGCCGCCGGCTTGCGTCCCGGTGAAGCTGCTCGCCGGTGACTGCGATGCTGCTTGCCGCTGGACTGGCGCGCGCTGCGGAGCACGTTGTACTGCGCGCTCCCGCGCGGGTGCACGCTCGCGTGCAGCCGGAGCTGCCCGCTCACTCGGCGCCGGCGCCTCAGCTTCGGCCGCCAAAAGCTGATCCGCAACGACGGTCAGCGCGATGACGCTGACTGCCAGAAAAAGACTACGCTTCATGATGGAACCCCCCTATTGTCCCCGCCCGCCAAGTGGCGTGCGCCCCAGAACTGCCCACATTCTTAATCCTATTGGCGCGCTCTGTCACTTTGTTGCGTAACCCTCGCACCCGATTGTTGATACCTGTTGCAGAAATGAGTCACATTAATAAGACTGACTTGGTCAAAGGGGCTGCACAAAGAGGGAAATGGACTGGTGAGCTGGTCATTAACCGGCTCGAAGCAGCGTTCCGGATGCATCCGAATGCTGCAATGAATCTCGATGCCGCAATGTTGGTGGCGTGGCCAGATTTCCCCAGCGATGGCCCCATCAAAGGTCGCCATCTTATCCAGGCAACAGGGTTTGCGCTCGGCCCGGATTCGCCAGCTCGCATACACCTTCTATGCCACGCTCACGCACGAGGTACTGGGGAACCAATCCACGAACTGTGCCGGCGCCGATCCTGGAAGAAGAGAACGCACTTTTACCGGGTAAGAGCCGCGAGCACAGCGATAGCGGAATGGCTAAATACGCGTTCCATGTCGGTTCCTATGTTCGCAGATAATCCGGCGCACTCGAAACGAGGGGCTGATGAGCAGTTGGACTGGTGAACTAGTCATTAACCGTCTTGAGGCGGCATTCCGGATGCATCCGAATGCAGCGATGTTCTCGGCCTGCTCCGATCTCCCCAGCGAGGGAATGCCGATCGAGGGCACTGATCTGATCCAAGCCACGGCGGTTGTGCTTGGCCTGGATTCACCATCTCGCACCCATCTTCTGTACCATGCGCGCGCTCGAAGTGCTGGAAAACCAATCACCAAGTTGTGCCAGAACCGATCCTGGAAGCCGGCCACACACTATGACCAGGTTACAGCCGCAAGCGTCGCGGTGGCGGAATGGCTCAATGCTCGGTCTATGGGGGTTCCTAGGTTCGCGGATTTATCAACCGCAAAGCGGAGGGTTGGCCGACCACCGACACTGGGTCGCCGCCTGGGCGGCACGTAACTGATAATGAGGCCGCTCCCAAGCGCATCGTTGTGAAGGAATCCCGAGGGCGTTACACCTGCGTTGCACGGAGGGCGAACCGGGGGTGCAACGCCCTATAGAAGGGCGTTGCACGTTGCACCCCGTAGGCGTTGCACGTCGTTGCACCCCCATTGCACGGGCGTTGCACGGTCGTTGCACCCTCCCAGTGCCCGCGCAAAAACGGATTCTTACACCCCTTTTTCGCACCGGGCTCTGGTGGCGTCTAGGCCGTGGTGGGCGCGACAAGGCGCGACAGGGCCGGAATTCCCTTTGCCGCCATAGGTGGTTAGCTGGTGGCGCCGGATACTGTTTCCGGCATTGCTGCCGGCGGCAAACGGGTATGCCCTGAAGTGACGGCCCGCCCGGCGAAAAGGAGCCGTT